>RRZU010464868.1_pt1 | contig 17565 bp, 7 predicted proteins | sample 2165561 | NCBI WGS metagenome assembly RRZU01 (sample SAMN10456909, study PRJNA506462) | wastewater metagenome | isolation source: wastewater sludge | place: USA: Moscow, Idaho | reverse complement strand
GCGGGTGATGGCGCGCACGTTTGAGCGGCAGGTGGTGGAGTTGCATGTGCGTGTGGCTCTGCTCAACCGTTTCACGCAACTCGGGCGCCCGAGCACGGTGCCCGTGGGTGCCATGGCATAGCTGCGTCTGGGGCTGGGGTCATTGCGTCTATCTTCCGCCTTGTGCAACAAAGCCGATACAACGAGGGAGTTCACCGGGGCTGCGGTTGACCGGGGCAATCAACGAGGCAGAATTTTTACTGCCATTCATGTTTTTTCGAAGAAGATGTGCGTTGGAAACGACTGCCCTTCGATTGCATAACGGCCTTTAAAAAGTTCTTCCCCTTGCCAAGAGAACTGCTCGTTGAAGCCAAACCAGGTAGAGGCCGTCTGAGCCGCCCGCGTCCCCGGCCGCGGGCTGGTCCAGTATCCAAACCCCTGATCGAACCAGAGTTTGAGCTTGTGCCCGTCCGACATGCCAATTTCTAAGGTGCGGGCATGGGAGGCCAGCGATTTGGATAGATTACGCACCACCGCGTTGATACCCCTGTGGTCAAAAGCCTCCTTGATGGCTCTATCGCGGTCAGTGGTGGACGGCCAGTTGTGGAAGACCTGTGAAGGTGCTGCAAAACTGCGACCATCCTCTGGTACGGCGACCGACACGATTTCCATGGTGGGGTTGTCCCAGCGTGCCAGATGCATGTCCTTGATGGCGCCGATGAAACTCAACAACAACGCAACGGGCAAAGGGGCGTTGAGATACCGATCACGGTAGATCACCGTCGTGATGTCCGCCTCACCTTCAAGAAGCTTGCCCGGAACACTGGTATTGAGACAGTGGAGCAGTTTGCTTCCAAAGCTCTCGACCCACCCATCGATCTGGTTCTTGAGATCGACACGTCCAGATTTGGGCGACGCTTCGATAGGTGCCTTCGTCTTCAACTGCGCAACGTCTCCCAACTCCTCAGGCGCTGACCGTCTCGCATTCACCAGCACCGTAGCCCCCATCTGGCCCCAGGTATCGCCCGGCGCGCCTGGGCTGGTATCACGAGAGCCCCAGGCGATGCACCCGTGATCGTCCAGTACCTCGGCCAACAAATTACTGATCGGATGTCCTTGCCGATGAATGGAAATATTCCCCCAACCTCCAAGCCGATCCAGTGCGTCCTGCTGATCGATTGAGAGCTCATCCAGCGCTGAGGCCGGCAACAACAGCCGGACCTGGCCGCGTCCGCTCCATCGCAAGAGATGACGCTTGAGCGAGGGTGCTGCGAAGTCCCAGTCGACAGGATCGCCCTGGCAGTAAAGGCGCAGTTCATGCGATTTCGCCCTGGACCATTCGCGCGTGATGGCTTCGGGCAATGGGAGCATTTCAGCATGCGAGTCGGCAACGCCAAAAAGTTGATCCTCGGGCTGCAGCCTGAGCCGCTGCATCCACTTCTCGGTCAGAAACCTCGCTGCCGCAAAACGGTCGAGTTCCGCCAATCGGAAGCGAGTGTCGTAGTCCAGCAGGCAATGCTGGCAGGCGGACTTGCAGTCTCCGGAGCATTTGATCAAGGTGTCACGCGCCCGATCCAGCAGTTGGGGCAAACGCTCCGTGACAGACGAACAGTACCCGGCTGCTGAGTGATCGTAGAGGACGATGACATGCGCTTCCTGTGTCTGCATTGGATGGCGCATCGGCTTGACGTCACAACCGATTTCGCCGATCTCAACTCCCAGGGTGGTGGCAACGGCTGCGCGCAATGCCACGGCAATGGAGTAGGCAGCGACCTTGTCCGAAATCGGCAGACCATCGAGGCCATTGAGTTGCAGTTCGAGGACATCCGTGACCTCTTCCAGGCCCAGGTGCAAATATGGACTGATGGCGAACGGACTGTGGCTTCCCTTGCATTCTGAGCTTGCATCGTCTTTGCCTTTTCCCCCGCGCAAGCGCTTGTGCGGCTGGCGAAACAGCGCCGGCAAGTGGCCCCGGCCACTCTTGTCTTTCAGGTTGGGATGCAGCGGCATGGGCTCCGCCCGACCGCATTCCAGACAAATGGCATAGCCCGTGTCGTTGGCGCCACTCGAATGATTGAAGACCCGCCCGGTGGCGCTGCTTCGGAACTTGCCAAGTACCGGATTGGACAGGGCTTGCCAGGGCCCCTCTGCATTGACCCACGGCTTCTTGACGGGCACAAAGCTCTGCGAGCTGACATCCGTGTGGGTCGGGGCATAGAGATCCACTGCGAAGCCTGCAGGTTCAAGGTATTTGAAGCGCCCGTCGTCATCCAGAGCTTCACCACAGGCCTCGCAGCGGTCGTGCCCATCGCGAGTGAGTTCGGTCCCGCTGGCTCCGCAATGGATGCAACGCCAAGCCTGACGGATGCTCTGAATCTGCTTGACGTCAAATGAAGCGGGAGCATGCCAGTTGAGCGTGACACCGGCGGAACGGTAGACCTGTCCGTCGATCACCACATCTGAGCCTGGAGCGTATTCGCGCAGGGCCGTGACTGCGTCCCGGCTGGGCAAATCCCGCTTGAGCATGCGGTTGTCTTCGCGCTCCTGTTTTTTCCTATTTTTTTCCCGGTTCAGCAGCTCCATGTTGAGCGTGTCGAACGAGGTCACATTGGTTGGGAAGCCGTAACCTGGAAGGAAGCCGTCACTGGCGAGTTCCCTCAAAAGGTATTCGTCCGTGAGACGTTTGGCCTGGATGCTGAGTGCGCGGTAGGCGGACTCCTTGCTCTGTTTTTTTTCGTCAAAGGTGCTCAGCTGTGCCTTGACCGAAAAATATTCGCCATACCACCCCTCCAGCAAAGCCTCCATCATCTTTGCAGCTTCGCCTGCCAGTGCGGACAGCGTGACACCTCCATCGAAGCAGGTGTTCCTGAGCAGCATGCGCAGGCCAGACGTCAGCCGCTCGTCCTGTTGCGGGTCAAAACAGCGAAGCCCGGCCAGGAAGTTGTCCGCCTTTGAGGTCCCCTTGGGCAGCGCCCACCACTCCATATTGAGCTTGTTGAGTTCGCCCTTCCCGCCCGCCTTGTGCATCTGCTGCCAAAGGAAGTGGGCCAGCCACATCGCGTTCAGATGACGTTGAACAATCACCGGGCTTTCAAGCTTGATCACGGGTGCCGGCAACTGGGTGCTGAAGGGCCAGACCGGATAGTTGAACACCATCTGATCGTGTGGATTGTTCTTGCACATCGTCAAGGCAATCGAGCGGGTTTCGCTGCGCCGCCCCGCCCGACCGGCGCGCTGCAGGTAGTTGGCAGGATGTGGCGGCACGTTGTTCATGGCCACCACGCTGATACCGCCAATATCCACCCCCATTTCCATCGTAGTGGAGCAACTGAGCAGGTTGATCGTGCCCTGTTTGAAACGGTCTTCGTAGTCCTGCAGCAAGGCACCGGATTGCTGCGCCGAGTGTTCGGCCGCACGGTAGTAGCGCACACCTTCGATGATGCGGTCATTGAGGTTGGTCCAGAGTCCCTGCCCGCGCAGCTCCACCACATCAGGATCATTTGCCAGCCAAGAGCGTGCGGCATCGATCCGATGTTCGAACGATGGAAAATCGTCCTTGATGCCGGGCCATTGAGGAATCCGGATGCTGGAGCATTGGATGGTGGATGCTTTGCGCTTTTGACCCGGAAGGTGGGGAGTCAGTCCACGCAAAGTCACGTCGAGCACGCGGCGCGTCACCGGACAGGTCCAGGCTGGGCCGATGAGATCGAAAGCCAGATCCTCAAGTGTGAGGTAACAGCCGTCCCCCGCGTTGCGCAACAACTCCAAGCGTCTCAAATCATCCCAGATTGCCCTGAGAATGGAGTCAACGGCGTCCCGCCCCGGCGCAGTCTCTAAATCCTTCTGGAGGACTTCAGCCAGCAGGCGCACCATGCGGTTTTGCGCGCCTACTTTGTTGGTTTGCGGCCAACGTCTGAAAGCACCCGTCGCCCTGTCCTTGCTGTCTGGCGGGAGGAACTTCGCGCTCACTTCCTTTTTCCCCACCCAGCGACGCCAGGTGTCCTTGAACTCCAGACATGACTGATCGCGGACAACGAAATCGAGCGAGAGCTTGAGCAGTTGCCGCCACTCATCCACACTCATCTGGGTTTGGCTGAGCACTGGCGCCGGCACTGCACTCACGTGACTAAGCTTGGGATACTGCACCGAAACCAGGCCCAGCGTTTCCAGACTATTGGCACGTTTTGGCCGGCGCGCGAATTCGCGGAACAGGAAGAGTTGTGCCAGTTCCAGTGCTCCTGCATCACCCTCGAACTGGTCCGGGTTGACTTCCCGGTAGTAAGAAAGCGCCCAACGTTTGATGTCCGTCGCGTGCAACGCAAGGTGCTCGGCGAGCGCTTGAAAAGAGACCGGTGGATTTTTGAATTGGACAAGTTCCTGCTTCTTGCTTTCAAGGCGTGTTTTGATTCTGGAACTACCGGTTTCAGCATAGTCCGCCTCATATTCGTCAATTTCCTTCAGCAAGGCACAGTAGGCTGGATTGGATGACGTATCTGAGCGGCTCGCAAGGTATTGGTACACAGCAGAGCGCAAGGCATTGCGTTCTGCATCGCGCTGCAGAGTTGCTGCCATGCGCGCCGTCCCCTGGCGGCTGTCGGTGAAAGTGATCATGCGCCGACCGCGCAAAGGTTTGTTGAGCGCGTCTTCGCCGTCGGGACTGAATTCCAGCAGGGTCGGAATCACCTGCATCATTAGGAAAGGCGCGCCCAGACGCGCTGCGCGGAACATCAGTTTGCCCTGGCCGTGGTGGCCACCACATTCCGGACAGGTGAGTTGTCCCCCATCCATTTCCCGGATTCGAACCTTCACCTTGGGTAAGTCGGACTGGCTGTCGAGGATCTGACTGCCGATGTCGATAGTGACCTCTCCCGTATTCTGCAGGTGCCGGTTCGCGATCAACACCATTGATGACTCCTCGGGCTTGCGCCTCTTCTCCTGGTCATTCGAATCAAGTGCCGACTCGCTATCTTCGATAGCGTCTGCACCCTCCTCTGAGATCGCTTCCAGTTTGAACTCGTCGGTCAATTCCTCAATGTCCTGGATGATCGTCCAGCTTCCATGGCGACTGTCTATCGCAAGCCGCCCCCACAGGAAAGTCTCGTTGCAGTCGTTGCACGAACGCAATTCATAGACGGGCGCGCCGCACTCGCAGGTCTGTCGCTCTTCTGTGTAGATCGCACCGTAAGCCCATTCGGAAGAATCCAGCGCCGTACCTTGGCGACAACGGCAGTTTTGGTCGCTACACGCCCACAAGCCAGACAGAATGTTGTGAAACGCATGCAGACGCAGCGGCAGAAAAGGCGTCCTTTCCTTGCCCTGCGGGTGGCATGACCGGGTCAACAGATCCAGCCAGCGCAATGCCATCTGCTTGGTCTGGGGATGGTGATTCGCTGTCGGCCCCACCAGAACGTCGCAGATGTCATGCAGTGGCCGTGCAGCCTTCGGTTTTTCACCCTGACGTGGTTCGAACAGGCTCCTGATCCCGATGGCCATGGTGTTGGAGCACACTGCTTGGTAGCGGGCCACGTCGTCTTCGGGTCTCATCGCCTCAAGCGCTTCGAGCGTGGCATTGCGATAGTCGGCATTGCCTGCCGGCAAATGCGGGACCTGGCGGTCGCCGGAAACCACGTGCACACGATCCAGGCCCACGCCAGCAAGTCCGGCCAGAAACTCTCTGAGCTTCTGGCCGGCCTCACCCTTGGGGTCACCAATGGTGGCTGAAGTGGCCACAAAGCGCACATCGTTGGAATCGACACCGAATCCATGCAGCACCCGGCGCAACAACAAAGACAATTCCGCTGCTTGAGAACCGATGTAGCTGTGAGCTTCGTCGAGCACAATCCATTTCAGCTTGCCTTTGGATTTATCCAGAATCGGTGCATCCTGGGACCGTACCAGCATGTACTCCAACATCGTCGCATTGGTCACCAGAATGGGAGGGGGCGAAGCGCGCAGTGTCTGACGGTCGAGCACCTGATTGGGCATCTGGTTGGCGATATGGTTTGGCCCTGGGTTTTCATCCGTTTGCCCGTTGTAGAGACAGAAGCGAATCTGGCCATCGAAGGGGCCCGTCCAGGCGTGCAGCCGTTCCTGCTGGCTCTGGATCAGCGCGTTGAGCGGATAGAGAAAGAGCGCACGCACCCCTTCAATTGGACCTGTTGTGGTCTGAGCTTCTCGCGCCAACTGGTCGAGGATCGGCACCATGAAACATTCGGTCTTGCCGGAGCCGGTGCCACTGGTCACGATGACCGACTGTGGCTGCGGCCGACCAAGCAGTTCCCATGCCTCCAACTGGTGACGGTAAGGCTTGGAGTCACGCGCGAAACGGTAATTCGAACCCCGGCTGCCCGCAGGTCGGTCCAGTGCGTCCACCAGCCGTGGCGAGAGCAAATCGGGCGCCAAAGCACCCAATGTCTTGTCAGCAGTCTGCCAACCGAAAGTGGCCTCAAAGACAGGTTCGCCGATAAAACAGCCTGGTTCGCCCAGCCCCACTGAAAACCGCTCATTCAGGTACTGGCGCAAGGCCGGATTGGAAAAACCCAGGCGGCTTACCGTGGCGCGTGCGGCACGCGTCGCCAACTCCGGCAAAAGATTCGAGAAATAGGCGGCTGGAAGTGGTGCTTGACTCATGGGTATCTTTTCGATTTCTGGGTTCACTTAACGGTGATCTCGGGCAGCTGCACCAATCCGTCGATGCTCATGCAGACCTTGAAAGCTTGGCGGTACGCCTGCTCGAACCAGATCGGATCGAAGTCCCGGATTTGCTTGAGAGCCAAACGACTGCGGGGATCGCTCCACCATTGGCGACTGGTTGAAGTGGCAGCCCACACTGCGCATAGCACGGGCAAATTGGCAACCGAGAACTTGCGGTCTTGGTGCTGAGGCCAGAACATTTTTCTGAAATAAGGCCTCAACAACTCTTGATTGGACGACGTACAGGCCGCCACAAAGGCAGGCAACGCCTGCACCTGGATAAAGTCCCGTCCTGGCCAGGTCAAGATTTCACGCTCGGCGTTGACGAGGAAGAGCTGGGTATTCACCAAGGAGTCACCGCCATCCCAAAGTTGCCGCAGGAAATCCGCAGTCGTCCTGCCAGAGGCCCCTGCCGCTTCCAGCAACAAATCAGACATGGTGCCCGTTGCAGCAAAGACCACCGTTTCAATCAACGGTCTGAGACCCGGGATTTCATTCGCGAGTAATCTGAGGCGGCCTTCGAATTCATCCTTGAAATATTTCTGGCAACGATCCTGGTCCAGGCCCTGGCCCGACCAGAATCGCCAGAAAGCCTGAGCCACCTCACACAGGTCGGCAACGGTCGTCAACTCCGGAGCCCAACCCGTCTCGGTCCGTAAACGTCTGACAGCATCCACCAGTGCAACATCGTCCAGCTCGGACCTCAGCAAAAACGAGAGAACCGCCTTGGGCTGCTTGGCCAACATGCGCCAGACATCCAGCGCTGTCAGCGGCAGGTGGTGGAACGTTTCCCAGAGGCTGTCCAGTAAAGACCAGGATTCGCTCTGAAGGTTTTCGCTCATGGCAACCAGGGCCGAATGCATCAGCTTTTTGCGCCTGCCCTCCTGAACCACAGCCATGGCTGCAGGCAGGCTTGGTGTCGCCACTTCTTCCTCTTCCAACACCGAGAGATCTTCGCAAGTTTCCAGGCCCCCCGGAGCCATCCAGATCATGGGCCGGAACAGAACCGCAGAATTTTCTGCGGGGTAGATCAGCCAGGGCGCTTGATCGGGCGCCATGCCCTGTGCGGCCCATGCTCCTGTGTGAACCCCTTCGGTCCGCACCGGGACAAGTTCCAGCGGCGCAACACCTGGATGGATCAAGGGGCTTGCCAAGACCCGCATACCCTCCAAACCATCTGGTGATATCAGCCCCATGGCGGCTTCGGAAACCCGGATGCTGTCCTGATCTGTTTGCAGCGCGGTGGTGTACCTGCCCAGGGTGATTTCGCCGGTGCATTGCCCACCCACCACCAATCCGATCCTGACTTTTGCGTCCAGATCGTCAAATAAACCTAACAGCGACTCAATCTGTTTTTGAAAGTCGATCAGCCGCACCTCTGAACGGCCTACACCGGGAAGAAGCGCGATGGGGTACCGACTCGACACCTGATGTTGGCCTTGTCGCAAGGCCAGCTGAACTTCGTAACGTTTGGGTTGCGCCGGGTTGGTATCGAATATTTGCAAGCGCATGCCGACCAGTTCACGCAGGGTGCGTTGCTCGTTGTCCTGCATAACGGAGCCATCGGCGCTCAGAAAGCGCCCACCGCTGACGGGGTAAGGCAGAAACAATGTGAGCTCGGAAACGGCTCCTGGCCATCGCAAACGGATCCGGAACACTGACGGCGGCGCATCTGACGACGACAGTTCTATGCAAATGGCATTGGCCCCCTCGTTGCAGACAGAAGCTTTCACTCCAACACCGACATCAGGAGCCAGGTCAAGCGTTCCCCAGTTGACTAAACGCACGACCCCTGTGCCAACAGTATTTCCGGAGACGTATTCGATACGCGCATCGGGGGGCAGCACAAAGATCCGCTGACGTGCCACCACTTCACCCTCGTCCACGATGCTCACCTCGACCGGCCCTCGTGCTTCTCTGGGGTGCAGTGACTCCTGTGTTCCGGGGCGGCGCCATTGCTGGGTTGACAGCGGCTGAGCTTGAAGACCCTCTTCCGTCGTTCGGAACAATCGCGGAAGTTGTCGATCGCGAAAAACTGAACGGCCCATGGCTTCCGGGAGGCGCTGCGCCTTCCACTGGTAGATCTGTGCAGGTGGTGCGACCTGACCTAGGCGCACACGAAAGGAGATACCAGGGAGTACCAGATGGGCGTCCGCTTGCAAGCGGATCAGTCGTCTGGCAGGCAACCCCGGCGCAAGCAACTCCCCCAGCTCTTCTACTGGAGTCTCGCTCTCCACTGTTCCTCCAGAGGGCAAGGCTATCCATGCGCTTTCGTGTGGTAATCGCGCGCCTCCCGCTGCAGCCAGCACATGATGTCCTGCCTCGTTCTCGACAAAAATCCATGGATCTTCGTCCGGCAGAGCACCGCCACCGCCTGGTGTGCAGCGTTCACCCACATCGCCTGCCTGGGAGCGCAAGATCAGTTGGAGTTCAAACCTGGCCGCATGATTCCGGACAACCATCCGCTTGGCGGTAAGGATGGCCGTGGGTATTTCAGAGCCAAAAATCAGACGCCCCTCGATGCAGGGCTGCCGCGTCTCCGCTTCGAGGTCAATCGTAAAAGCACGTGGCAATGCTTCCATGTCACTGAGACCAAACATGGATGCCAGATCCAACGCTGCAATTCGGCTCGGACAGGTCACATGCGACACGATGGCAAACTCTCTGGAACCGGGATCGCCGACCAGACGGCGCTCAGCCAAGAACAGTCCATCAGGCGTACCCGCAGATTGGGACGACGCCTCCCGAACCATCCCAGTCAGCAAAGTCTGAGCAGCCTCGCTTTCAAGCGAAACGGGAAAGCGGCGCCGCCAGTCCGGATATACCTGATCGAGTCGAGCGACCGGGTCCACCACCCCTTGCAGTTGGTACTCGTCCCTCAAATGAAGAGCGGCTTCAACAAACCTGGCCAGGAGTTCTGCAACCAGCGGTTGCTGACGATACGCCGCAGGCAGTTGAAACTGACGCTCAGCGACTGCCAGCTGAATCTGGGCCAGCCCCCATCCAAAACGACCGGCTTGTTTCAGCACTTGCCCCAACAGCGTGGCCACGGCACCACTGCCCGTGGCCAACAAACGCATGGGTATGCCGCTGTTGGTAACGATAGGGCCTATGTAGGTTTTACCCCTGTCCTGTGTCGTAAGCCCCCAAAAGGCAAGCCCACGGGATACAAAGCGCGATCGCAACTGTTGAGTAAAAGAATCAGGGGCAGCCTCTAACGCTTTGACAATGGGAGACCAGGACCATGCCCCTCCCGCATATTCGCGCTTCCACCATTCAGATGCGTACAGAACGAACGCCGCTGGGGGTGAAAAAATCGGCGGTCTGCCCAAGCTGATTTCAGCCAGTTCGGCTATCCCTCCTGCGCTGACAACCGCCCCAGCCAGTTGGCGTTCCAGTTCGATGTAATCATCCTGGCTCAAATCATAGGCAAACAACGGCCGTCCGTCTGGGCTGGGGACAGACTTTTGTTTGAGAAGTGACGAAAGCCAGGCGGTCAGATTTTGGGTGCTCATCTCTATCAATCGATGTGTGCTTGAAACGGGAAAGCTTGCTGACACATAGCTGGACCCCATTGCTGCATGAAGTGAATTCGCAGCAGGGTCTGCACTGCAAAGAGCTGCTGATGCTTCAGTGGTCGCTGGACAAGTCGGCTCGGAACACTGCTTTGCCTGATTCATCGCGATGGAAGGTCACAGCCAGGGCAAAAATGCCTTCTTCTTCGTTGACGTAAAACAGCAATCGGCGAGAGTCATCCGTCCACGACACCAAATCGGCCTCGTTACCATGCCCCCTCACGTAGCCTCCCAGGTGAATGGCCTGTGATTTCGGGTCCAGGTATCTGGTATCCATGCTCGGCACAGGAAGACTTTCAAGCTGCGCCCTGAGTTTTTCTTTCGTGGATTCCTTGATGGCGGGATTACCGCCACACCAGTCGCATGTCACCCACAATGGGTTGGGGTACATGCGCCCCAAAGCAACCCACTCAACCCGTGCTGAAGGCACCTTTTTTTCAGAAATCCCGAACAAGCATTCGCCCGGGTCTGCGTTCTCCCTGGCCCGAAGCCAAGGGGCGTTCTCAGGGTAGAACCCGTCCAGAGGGTCAGACAATGCCTCTCGCGGAACAACCCGCACCAGCGGATTCCAGCTACCCTCATTCCCGGATGCCGGGTCTGTGGGAAACCACACTTGCAGCAACCCGTCCCCCAGGTTTTCGCCCAAGGTCTGCCCTGCCTTTGCAAGATCGATCTGGGCGATGGGTTGCATGTGCCCACCGTTGGAGTCCTGGGGCCAAGGCCAGGCTTGGCAGGTGAACGGAAACCCGCAAATAACCTGGTCAGCCGCGCGTTGTGTGGTGTCCGATGCATCAAACGGCACATACACAGGCACGGCATAAGGCAAAGCCACTGCCTGCTGCCGGTACGTTTGTACATATGCCTGGGTCAATGCATCTGTTTGCTCTGCTTCAAAAGTGTCCAGCACCTCGATTGCAGCGGCATCCAACCGGTCGGCAGCAAGCTGCAGGCGGTACCGCTCCGGGAGCTCGAGATTTTGCAGCGCACGCAGCATCACGGAGTATTCACCCGCAGCAAACGCCATGTCGATCAACCCGTGCGGGCAATGCGCCAACTCCAGCAACTGGGCACATCGCCAAACCAATGAAGGGTTCTCATTGACCAGTTGCAATAAAGCCGGGTTGCGAACTGCTTGCTCAGGGTAGACGGCCGCCAGTTCTTCGAACGTGTTTGCCGACACATGGGGATGCGAAACCACCGCAGTGCGCACGGCACGGTCATAGTCACCGTCTTCATCCACTGCGTAAATCAGCGACTCCAGCAGATCCGCTGTGGCGTTGGGGTGTCGTGCCAAAGCCCTGTCCACCTCGATGTGCTGATCGGCCAATGAAACAAGTTGGTCGGCAGCGGTTGCTGGGTCGGTGGCCAGTGCCAGTTGTTCTTGCTGGTTCAAAGTAGGTCCCTGCTCAGGATGGCGTTGAAGTTGGGTACACGATTGATTTCCAATCTACCGCTGGGCCACAACCATGTTTTTGAAGATAGATGTTGGTCATTCGACATCACTTGCTTGCCGCTGCAACTGCTGCAAATCGCTCTCAATCTCCTCCACCATGGGCAAGGCGCCCTTCAGGTTGTCGGGCAAGGTTTCGACCAAGGTGTACTCGCTCACGCCCATGGGCTTGTTCATGTCGCGCAGGGTAAATTCAACCTCGATGTTGTTCTTGTCGCGACACAGCAGAAGGCCGATGGTGGGCTGGTCATCGCTGCGCTTGAGCAGGCTGTCCACGGCCGACAGGTAAAAGTTGAGCTTGATGCAGGGATGTTTGCTGACTCATAGCTGGACTACATTCAGATCCCCCCCAAGCACCTCCCTGGCCAACGGCACAAGGTGGTCGTGGTGCGTCAGGAACACCACCTGCATCTTGCGGGACAGTTCACCCAGCACCTTCAGGCCCGCTGCAGTGCGACGGTCATCGAAGTTGATGAACAGGTCGTCCGCGATCAGCGGCATGCTCAAGCCCTGCTCCACCTGAAGCTCCAGCGCCGCCAGGCGCAGCGCCAGATACAACTGGTCGCGCGATCCCTCGCTCATACCGGCCACATCCACTTGCTCGCCGCCCGGGCGGATGCCAAACAGTCGCGGCGTGGCCTCCTCGGCATCCACCAGCAGGCGGCTGAAGGAGTTCAGCGTCAGGCCTTTGAAGATGGCGGAAGCCTTTGCCAGCATGGGGCCCTGTTTGGTTTCGCGGAACTTTTCCATCGACCACTTCAGCAGGCGTGATGCGGTGTGCAACTTCAGGTAGCGCTCGGCAGCGTCCGCCATTGCCGCAATGGCTTCTTGTCGCCGCGCTTCGGCCTGGGCCGCAGCATCGGTGCCATCGAGCGCATCGAAGGCGGTTTTCTGTGTGCCGTAGGTGTTGCTGAGTGCAGCGATTTCTTCCACAACCGCAGCCGACATGTCCGTGAGTCCATCCAGCTGGGCTTTCAACTCATCCGGCCCGACGCCAGCGATTTCTTCACGCAAGACCTCCAACGGCAAGCCATCGGCGGCCTGCATCAGGGCGCTCTCGGCAGACGCCATGTTTTGTTCGATTTCCCGACGACGGTCTGAACGTTCAACAGCGTTCGCCAGCGCGTGGATGTCCTCCACACCGGCTGCGCCCATCAGAGGTGCCAGGCGGGCCTGGGCGGCAAGCTGCCGCTGCTGTGTCGCCGTGATCTCTGTGTGGAGCCGCTGCAATCGGGACTGCAACTCGGAGGCCATTGCGTGAGCTTGCTGGGCTTGTGTGAGGCGCTTGGCCAACTCCAGGGCGATGTCTTCCGGGGCATTGCCGGCAAGCTCGGGCGCGGACCGCCGTGCCAGGCCCTGGGCGGTGACCGCCAGGCCGTCCAGGTCGGCCTGCATGGTGTCGATCCGCTCGCTGCGGGTGCTGCGAATGCGCGCCAGCAAACGATCGACCTCCTGCATGACCTCGATCTCTGCCTCGACCTGATCCGGGAGCGCAGTGGCTTCATGGCCAGCCGCCAACACGGCTGCCCGCCATGACTGATCCCACGCATCCCAGGCCGCTTGGGCCGATTGCACCGATGCCTGCAGCGTCACCAGGCTGCTGTGCCCGTCGTGCAATTGCTGCTCCAGGGTGGCGCGCTGCCCTTGCGCCTGATCGGCCAGCGTGATCTGCGTTCGCGCCCGCCGCACGCACTCTGCCAATTCAGGCGCGGGTTCTCCGGAGGGCTCTGCACCGAGCATCGCCCAGAGAGACTGCTGGAGGTCAAGGGCGGCTTGCCGGCGGTCCGACAGCTGGCGCTCGGTGTGCAGCTTCTGCGCCCGCAGGTCCAGCACACCCTGGCGTTGCTGCAGCCAGACGGGCGCGATCTCCAGCGGAAGCCGTGGCAACCCGCACGCGGCAGTCAAAGCATGCCACTCGGCCATCCGCGTATCCATCCGCTCCTGCACGGCCTGCACGCGCGATGCGAGGTGGCGCTGTTCAAGGCGCAGTTGTTCGATGCGTTCTGCCTTGGTCTGGCGAGCGGCTTCGTGCTGCGCACGGTCGAGCCGGGCGTCGGCCAGGTGGTCGGCATCCACGATATGCCCTTCAAAGGCCAAAGCCCGGTCGGGCAATGTCTGTGGGGCCGCTTTGATACCCTGCCATGCGTCGTCGCGCACGCGCCGGGCCTGCTGAACCTGCTCCAGGGAGACCGGCTGGAAATCCCGCACGAACTGCTGCAGCTCCAGCTCCAGCCGCGCAATCTCCTGCGTCTTGGCATCGAGCGTGTCGCGTTGCGACAGGGCCTCAGCAGCATCGCTTCGGTGCTGATCGATCAGACTTTGCACGACTGCGGCCTCGGGGGTGACCATGGCCATCAAGGCGTCCGGCTCTTTGCGCCAGCGGCCCAGCGCTGCAAGGCCGGCGTCGATCTTTTGCACCAGGCCATCGATTTCTTGCTGCCACTGGGCCAGCGCAGCCGCGTGGTCTCCCAGCTTTAGGGCCTGCTCCACCGCCGATGCCAGGCCCGGATGCACCCCGCCCGCCGTGATGCGCCCCAGCGCTTGCTGTGCTTGCTGCATCTGTTGCTGGCGTTCAGCGAGGGTGTTGGTGGCGCTGCGCAGGTTCTGGGCCACGGCCCCGCGTTCTTTGAGCAACCGGGCAAGCCGTGAGCGCACCGGTGCAGCGGGCAGCCTCGCACGCACGGCGTCTTCGTTCTCTGCCGGCCATCCCAGACCTGCGGCCAGCTCCTGCACCCGCAGCCACTCCATGCGGATCTCTTCCAGGCGCTTGACCATGTCCGTGCGATGGGCCCTGAATTGCAGGCGGCGCTCGTTCAGCTCGGTGATGTCTGCAGCCAGGGACAGAACGTTCTGGTCAACCTGCGTCCCATCCAGTTCCATTTGTGTCTGTGCAACGTCCTGCTGCAGGCGCTGCAGGTCAGCCGCCACCAAGACCAGCTCCTGCCGGGCATCACCCAGCACCTGGTCGGCGTTCTCGGCCAGCAAGGGGATGTCCCCGGCCGTCAGCAGTTCATTGCGCTGTGCCTGTGCAGCGTCCAAGGCCAGCAGCATCGGCCGAACCCGGCGGATGCGTTCCAGACGGCTCAGCTGACGACGGATGTCGACGTCACGCTTGCGGGCCTCTGCCAGGGCTGCTTCGGTGGCTGCCAGTGCATCGTGCTGCGCCTTCCAGTCCTTGGTGCGCAGCGTGGCCTTCTTGAAGTCTGCATGGGCGGTGTCGAATGCATCCAGCGCCTGGTAGTAGATGCGCGATCCGGATTTGCGCGACGCCCACAACGTATCGGCTTCAGCTTGGAGCTTTTGCAGTGCTTCGCCCAAATGCTCGATACCGGCAGCCGACTGGAACAGCATGCGGCCGATGTCGTCGGATGCCGACAGGATGCCGGCCCCGCCTTCGACCAGGGTCGTGTGATCGAGTGCGTACATCCGGTTGAAGGCCTGCGCCTGCAGACTTCCAAGCCAAGGCTCAAGCGCGCCTTCTGGCAGTGTGGCGTCGTCCGGCGTGCGCAGCGTGTTCTTGTTGCCCTTGGTGCGGTCGAAGGACAGCTGTTGCCCAGGCGCGTCCCTGGAGGCTGACCGTTCCAGGATGCCGCCCACTCTCAAGTCCGGCATCGGATGAAGAAAGGCCAGCGGCGTACGCGCGGGTATGCCAAAAAGCCAGTCCCCGATGGCTGTGCGGACGGTGGATTTGCCTGCCTCGTTGGGCCCCACGATGAGGTGGATGTCTCTGCTGCCAGGGGGCAATGCCAAGGTTCGGTCGGTGAATTTGCCGTACCGGATCAGTTTGAGTTCACGGATGCGCATGGTGGGAGTCTTCTCGCGGTCAGGAGGATGAGCGGGCATCCTGGCCCACGCGGGCCATCAGCACGGGGGTCGCTTGCCGAATGCGATCGCTCATCTGGGCCAGCGGGTCCTGGCGCAGCGTTGACAGATCAGGGGCCGCCAGAAGCACATCGTGTGGCAGCTTCTCCAGCAGGGTCTGCCAGTCGGCCTGCAGCGAGCGGATGAAGTCCGGGTCGTCCTGGGCAGACAAGGCCAGGCTCTCCAGCTCTGCCATGGCGCCCTGGGTCTCGTCGTCCGATGACGGCCGGGCCGTTTCCAAGGCCTCCGTGGCGACCTGAACCTTCTCCACCCAGATTCTGTCTGCGTCCAGCGCAACGGCTTGCGCGATGACCTCCTGGCGCAGCTGGCCCTCGTCTGCAATCAATTGCGCGTGAACCGAGGACCGACCTTTGAATACGACCCGCATTGCCAGGGGCAGATCGGCGGGGGTCGACTCCAGCACCTGCTCCATCGCCTGCCCCACCATGCGCACAGCGCTTCGCAGGTCTGGCGCAGCGCTGACGTCAAGCTCCAGCGCGTGCCACCGCAGCACGTCCACCTCCAAACGCTCCACTTCGGTCACCTCACCCTCTTCGGCCGTGACCAGCAGCGCACCGCGCGCGCCCTGTTCGCGGATGTGGCGGCCCTGCAGGTTGCCGGGGTAGGCCATCGTGACATCGCCACGCTGCACCCAGTGTTCATGCACATGGCCGAGCGCCCAGTATTGATAGCCCTTGACCTGCAACTCCGCCACAGAGCAGGGGGCGTACCTGGCATGTTCGGCGTTGCCCTCCAGCGCGGTGTGCAGCACGCCAATGTTCAGCCAACCGGCTACTGGCTCGGGGTAGCCTGGGAGCAGGTTCTCGGTGGTGGCCGCCACCTTGAAGCTGCGGCCGTGCAGAGCCACCTTCCGGGAGTCGATGCGGAATGTTTCTGCCTTGCGGGACGAGAAAACGTGGACGTTGTCCGGCAGCTCCAAGCCGCGCGTCATCTCGCTGTCAGCATCGTGGTTGCCGTAAAGCAGGTAGACCGGTATTCCCGCGTGCCGAAGCCGGCCCATCTGACGAACGAAGAACAACCCAGTGTTGAAGTCCTTCCAATCTCCGTCGTAGACATCGCCGGCAACCACCATGAAATCGACTTGTTCGTCGATGGCCTGGGTGACCAAGTTCTGGAAAGCGTCCCGGGTCGCGGTCCGCAAGCGCTCAGCAGGCGCATCGGCATACGAAGACAAACCTCTCAGGGGACTGTCGAGATGGAGGTCGGCGGTGTGGATGAACTTCATATCATTTGCCCTTGCATCAACGCCGACACCGCAGTCTGAGCTGCGGCCAATGCAATCACTGGGCGTGCAGTTCTTGACTTGACCCCCATGAGATCTGCCAAATCTCGCCCTGATTTGCCGACAGGAAGGCGAGGCACGAGATCCTTCAGACTGTGTGCGACGCTTCCACCCACGACCGGCACCATGGTCCGATCAAGCTCTATCAGCAGAATCTGATCGATGCTTATGGCGCAATCCACCCATTCAGGTGAGTAGCGTCGTATGCGTCTGGCCAACCCATCTTGAATGTCGAGGGATGGGTTGTGTTGCAACCAACATAAACTGCCGAGCATGACTTCGAGGCAAACCGTTGTAGACCGCGAGATGTTCGTACAGGCCCTGCGCCACATGGGCGAGCAAGACCTGCTGTTTCTCAACCGCATGGTGGTGGAGCGATTGAATCTTCTGGCCCAAGCCCGAAGCACGGTGCAATTGGCCCAGTTTGCCGAGGGCGACCGTGTGCAGTTCACCGCCAACGATCGATCCATCAAGCTCGGCATGATCATGCGGCTGAACAAAAAGACCGCCAGTGTGCTCACCGATGACGGTCAGAACTGGAAGGTATCGCCAGCGCTGCTGCACCCGCAGACACCGGTCTGACCCACGTTGGAGATTCAGGGTTGGGATGCCTGCCAGCGGTGGGGCAGCAGTTCCCCGATGTGGCTAGCCGTGTGCGTAGGCAAGCGGGTCAGTACATCCCTGAGGTACGCATACGGATCGTG
>RRZU012128210.1_pt1 | contig 17568 bp, 15 predicted proteins | sample 2165561 | NCBI WGS metagenome assembly RRZU01 (sample SAMN10456909, study PRJNA506462) | wastewater metagenome | isolation source: wastewater sludge | place: USA: Moscow, Idaho | reverse complement strand
TATTGGGGTAGATTTAAAGAGTGGTGGGCTACACGATGTTTAAAGTTGCTAAATGGAAGGTGTTAAATAAAAAGGTGGCATTGCCACCTTTTTATTTATTTTATAGTCTTGCTCGTAACTTTTTGCCTTCTTCCTCGAATCCTGGTTTGTCGAGTAGTGCAAACATGTTTGCTTTATAAGCTTCAACTCCGGGTTGGTTGAACGGATTAACCCCAAGCATGTACCCGCTGATGCCGCAGGCCTTTTCGAAAAAGTAAATAAGACTACCTAGGTTTGTTTCATCAACTTTTTCGATGCCTAGGCGAATGGCAGGAACTCCTCCGTCGATGTGTGCAAGAATAGTCCCCAACTCTGCCATTTTATTTACATCGTCGATGTGCTTGTCTGCAAGGAAGTTTAACATATCTAAGTTCTCCTTATCCATAGGGACACGGAGGTCTCTGCTTACGTTTTCTATGCCTAGGAATGTTTCGAATAGTATTCTTTCCCCTTCCTGAATGTATTGCCCCATGGAGTGAAGGTCGGTAGAAAAATCTGCTGCTGCTGGAAATATTCCTTTGTTTTCTTTACCCTCGCTTTCTCCATAGAGCTGCTTCCACCATTCGGACATAAAGTGCAGCTTAGAATTGAAGTTTACGAGCATTTCAATCTTTTTCCCTTTTTTATAAAGTACGTTTCGGATTGTTGCGTATTGTTCAGCAGGGTTTTGTGCAAATGCAATTTCGGGTTTGCATTGTTCTGCCATTAATCTTGCTCCTTCTACAAGTTTGGCGATGTCGAATCCGGCTACAGCAATAGGTAAAAGACCTACAGGGGTAAGAACAGAGTAGCGTCCTCCAACGTTATCTGGAATTACGAATGTTTTGTAGCCTTCTGTATCTGCAAGTTGTCGAAGAGCACCTTTTGATTCGTCGGTGATGGCAACTATTCTGCGCTTTGCTTCCTCTTTTCCGTACTTCTCCTCAATATGCTGTTTGATAAGACGGAACGCTATTGCAGGCTCGGTTGTTGTTCCCGATTTTGAAATTACGATGCAGCTAACCGATTGTGTTTTTATAAAGTCTAGCAATTCTGCATGGTACTCTTCTCCAATGTTCTGACCTGCGTATACGATATGGGGATGTGCTCCTTTGGTATATTGTGAGAAGCTGTTAGAAAGTGCGTCAATAACGGCCTTTGCTCCTAGATATGAGCCTCCAATACCAATAACAACTACCACGTCAACATCCTTCGAAAGGGTTGCTGCGGCTTGTTTTATGTCAAGGATGTGCTCGTTTGTGATTTCAAAAGGGAGGTTGACCCACCCGAGGAAGTCGTTGCCTTTACCGGTGCCATTGTGCAATGCTTTGTTGCTCTCTTTTGCAAGGTGGCTCAATCCTTCAATCTCCGGAGCAGCCACAAATGGGGCAGTTTTGCTGAGATCTACGTTGACTTTTACCATTTCATTAGTCTTTTTGTGAAAATATGATCGTTACTCTTAATCTTATTTTAGCTGATCAACCAATCTTTTAATAGTTGGCCTAGGATTGGCATGCTGGTAGAGGATGCTGTAAACTGCATCGGCAATAGGCATGCTTATATGGTACTTGTCGTTTATGGAGTATATACAACTGGTTGCATAGTAACCCTCTGCAACCATGTTCATTTCTGCCATTGTTGCCTTAACGGTGTATCCTTTGCCAATCATGTTGCCGAATGTCCTATTCCGGCTAAAGTTCGAGTAGCAGGTTACCAGGAGGTCGCCTAAGTAGGCAGATGTGTCTACGTTACGCTTGCTTGGGTAAGTTCCGTCAAGGAATCTTTTAAGTTCCCTTTGGGCGTTTGAGACCAACACTGCTTGGAAGTTATCGCCGTAACCTAATCCGTGGCAAATGCCAGATGCAATTGCATAGATATTCTTTAATACGGCAGCGTATTCAACTCCGTAAATGTCTGTTGTTGTTGTTGTTTTGATGAAGTGACATTCAAATTTGTCCGCAAGCATTTGCGCGTTTTCTCTACTTTTGCAGGCAAGTGTTAGGTACGATAAGCGCTCTAGAGCAACTTCTTCGGCATGGCATGGGCCTGTTACAATTCCTATGTTGTCGAAAGGTATCTCGTAGTGCTGGTTGAAGTATTCGGCAATTGTTAGGTTGTTGTCTGGGATGATCCCCTTTACTGCCGATACGATAAACTTATCTTTTATGGATGTGGTTATTTCTTTTAGGGTGTCTGTCAAGAACGCAGATGGAATAGCGACTATCAGCACATCTGATTTTTCTATAATTTGATTGATGTCGTTGGTAAGCCATACCTTCTTGGTGTCGATGTTTATCGAACTTAGATATTTGGGGTTGTGTCCAAACTGTTCGATGTGCTTAAGGGTATCTTCCGATCGTACATACCACCCAAGTGATTCTATGCTGTAGCTTAGTATCTTTACTATGGCTGTCGCCCAGCTACCGCCTCCAAGAACGGCATAGCGTGAAGATGGTGATAGCGATATACTGCTTTTTCGTTGCATTATCAGTTTGTTTTCTAGTGTTTTCTGTGGTCGCTAAATCGCTTGATGTTGAACTTTGGGCAATCGCAAGCTTTTTTTTTGCCAGCCGAACTTGCATTACGGGAGGTTGAGCATCCTACTGTGAGTAGGCTTGCTACCACGAACCAAATGCAAAGATTTCTAATATTGGCTTTTGGACGCATTGGGCTTCCTTTTTGCTTGTAAATTTACAATAAAACGATCGATTAAGACATCTAGGTTTTGTTAATCAAAGAAGGTGCGTTCCTCCCATAACACAAAAAGGCACTGCAGAGTGCCTTTTTGCAGAATTATGCTGTCGTTTAGCTTTCAATCCAGCCTTTTACGGCCTCGGCTGTTGGATTTGTCAGCCCTAGTTTATGTTTTTTGTTCATGCCACAGAGGTCGTTGAAGAGTTTTCCAGGATTTGCTTTCTTCAATGCTTCTACTGTGGTGTAGCCCATTTTTTGGATTACAGAAACCCATTCTTCAGAAATACCAAGGGTAGTGTAGGCTTCTGTACTATCTTTTACCACCTTTTTTTCTGGACGCATTTGTGGGAAGAAGAGGACGTCCTGAATTGAAGGCTGGTTTGTCATGAACATGGTTAGGCGATCGATTCCTATACCCATTCCAGAGCAGGTTGGCATTCCGTATTCAAGAGCTCTAACAAAGTCCATGTCTATAAACATGGCCTCGTCATCTCCCTTTTCCGATAGTCTCATCTGTTCTTGGAATCGTTCAAGTTGATCGATAGGGTCGTTTAGCTCTGAGTAAGCATTGCAAAGTTCCTTCCCATTTACCATTAGTTCGAATCGTTCTGTTAGGTCGGGGTTGCTGCGGTGACGCTTGCAAAGCGGCGACATCTCTATAGGATAGTCTGTAATGAACGTTGGTTGTATGAAGTTGCCTTCGCATCTTTCTCCAAAGATTGCATCAATAAGCTTTGCCTTGCCAAAGGTTTCGTCAACCTCAATATCCAGATTCTTGCAAACTTTTCTGATCTCATCCTCACTCATTCCCGAGATGTCAACACCAGCGTATTCTTTAATGGCATCGAGCATGGTAATGCGACGGAAAGGGGCTTTAAAGTCGATGGTGTTGTCGCCAACTTGAACTTTGGTTGTGCCGTGGAGGGCCATTGCTACCTTTTCGAGCATTTGCTCGGTAAACTCCATCATCCAGAAGTAGTCCTTGTAGGCTACGTATATTTCCATCACCGTAAATTCGGGGTTGTGGGTGCGGTCCATCCCTTCGTTACGGAAGTCTTTTGCAAACTCATAAACTCCGTCAAATCCTCCAACGATTAGCCTTTTTAGGTAAAGTTCGTTGGCAATACGAAGATAAAGAGGTATGTCGAGCGCATTGTGATGCGTAATGAATGGCCTTGCAGATGCTCCTCCTGGGATTGGCTGAAGGATTGGGGTTTCCACTTCGAGGTAGCCTTTGGAGTTGAAGAACTCGCGCATTGTGCTAATGATTTTTGCACGTTGAATGAATACCTCTCGTACCTGTGGGTTTACGATCAGGTCAACGTAGCGCTGGCGGTAGCGTTGTTCTGGATCGGTAAAGGCGTCAAAAACCTGTCCTTCCTTCTCTTTTACGATAGGAAGTGGACGCAATGATTTGGATAGAAGCTTAAGCTCTTCGGTGTGGATGGAGAGTTCTCCAGTTTTGGTGATGAAAACAAAACCTTTAACGCCAACAATATCTCCAATGTCCAGTAACTTCTTAAAGAAGGTGTTGTAAAGGGTTGAATCGCCTTCTGGACAAATGTCATCGCGACGAACGTAAACCTGAATTTTCCCTTTTTCATCTTGAAGTTCAAAGAAAGATGCGCTGCCCATGATGCGACGAGTCATCATCCTTCCTGCGATGGTTACTTCCTGAAAGTTGCCCTTTTCTGGATCGAATTGGTTGCGGATTTCTTCGGTGTTGGTGTTTACTTCGAATTGCTCTGCGGGGTATGGGTTGATGCCCATCTTTTGCAGCTCCTCCAACGAGTTGCGGCGTATTATTTCCTGTTCGCTTAAGTCTAAATTGATCATCTCGGGATTGACAATTTTGTTTAATTGGCAAATATAGTAATTATTAGTCTTTTTATATTTCTAATGAGAGGTTCTTGTTTGGTGGTTGAGCCTTGGTTAAAATGATGAAAGGGCGACCTCACGGTAGCCCTTTTCATGCTGGCTGTTGGATTAATTTGCTAGCAACAGAGATTTATGGGATATGTTCTGTTGCTTTTCTTCGTAAGTAATTCTCTTGAACGAAGAATAACTTAAGAGGGAATTCTTAAAAGCAAAATTATAAAATCGCCAAAATTAGATGCCTTTAATCTAAACTATTTAAATGACTGGTCGAATTTTGGCAATAAGTGGTCGAAAATGGGCGATAAGTGGTCGAAAATGGGCAATAAGTGGTTTTAGATATTGGCGGTTTTTGTTAGGAACTCATTTTTTCGTCTTCTCGATATCTCAATTTTCGAGTCGTCGCTCATTATGGCGAATCCTCCGCCCCCATTAATGTAGGCTTTTACATGGCTTAGGTTGATGATGGAAGATACGTTGACCCTTAGAAAGTTATACTCGTATAGCATTTCTTCGAAGTCTTTTAGAGACTTTGGACTGTGGTGCACCCTGTTGCCTGTGAGGTAGATTGCTGTGCTCGTTTCGTCAAACTCAAACCGAATGATCTCCTTTATTTCTACGAATATAGTTTGCTTGTTACCAATAAGAGCAACTTTCCTAGAGTCAGACTTTAGGGTTTTAAGGTTGTCTAGTAGGTTGCCTATTTCAGGTACGTTGATAATTACATCTTCCTTTATTTTTTGCATTATTTTGGATACGGCAACTTCTAGCTCGTTAAGATTTATAGGCTTTAAGATGTAGTCTATAGCGTTAAACTTGATCGCTTTTAGAGCATAGCTCTCATGGGCCGTTATGAACACAACGTGAAAGTTGTGCTTTTTTACGTTTAAAAGAAAGTCGAAGCCCGTTCCGTTGGGCATTTCCACGTCAAGAAAAACTACTTGGGGATTGTATAGGTCCATGCAGTCAATGGCTTGCTGTATTGATGTGCATTTTGCCACAACTTTTATTTCGTCACCGAACTTTCTGTCGAGAATTATCGATAAAGTGTCTATGCAGTTTATCTCATCATCAAGAATTAATGCCTTTATCATCGTTAGTAAATTTCTTTATATGGTATTGTAATTGTTGCAATTGTACCATGTTTTGAGGGGTCAATTGCTGATAAATCCGTTATTTTAATGTAGTCAGACTTTTTAATGTTGTTTACCTTGTACGACATCTTTAGGCGTTCTGCTGTTATTGTCATGCCTGCCGATTCGTGAACTTTTGATAGTGAAGACTTGTACGTTTGGGATTGGTTTATGCCTACGCCGTTGTCTTCTATTTGGACAATCAGAAATCTTCCTTCTAGAGAATAGGAGATGAGTATTGACCCCTTGCTGTTTTGTAAAATAGGGGCAACTCCATGCCAAATGGCGTTCTCCACGAATGGTTGAATAATGAGTGGAGGAATATCTATGTTGTCTGGATTTATGGTATTGGGGATGCTTATTTTATACTCAAAATTTTCTGACAATCGTTGTTTCTCTAGCTCAAGGTAAAGCTTGAGATGCTCAATATCTTTAGACAGAGGGGTAAGGTTCTGCCTCATAGACTCCATTGTCTTTCGCATCAGCATCGAAAAGTTTGATAGGTACACAGAGGCTTTTTCTGGGTTGTTGGACCAGATAAACTTCTGTATAGAGTTTAGTGAGTTAAAAATGAAGTGGGGGTTAATTTGTGATCTTAGCAACTTAAGTTCTATGTCGTTGGAGGCCTGAATTGCTTTGTTGGTAATTTTTCTTGAGAATAAAAAGGTTATCATTAGCGCTAATGTTGAGCAGAGTACTACAATAATAAGCGTATGCTCGCTTTTTGACTGCTCTAAATCTTTTATTTTATTCTCGGTAACAAGTTGCTTAATTTGGGCATCCTTCCTTTCAATGTCGGAGATTTGTTGTAGTTCTACGATTTCTTTTTGAGCATACTCCCTATTAACAGAATCTTGATACTTTAGGGCTAGTTCGTAAGCATTTAGGTAACTTGTATACTTGTTTGTGTTTTTGTAAATGTCTGAAAGAATCTTGTAGGCCTCGTTATTGGTGCTTTTTGATCGTATTCGCTTTCCGATAGTAGAGGCTTTAGTGGCATTTTTTTCGCTAAGCTTATACTCTTTTTGGATAAGTTGGATTCTTGCAATTGTTAGATAAAAGTTGGCAGAGTCAATAGGTTCTGTCCTTCCGCTTTCAGCAAGTGCTTCCTTTGCTAGTGCAATGGCTTTGTCGTTTCTGTTTATTTTTAGGAAAACATTGCATATCTCGGAGTAACAAATGCGGATACCTCGCTTATTGTTTAAGCGTCGGTTTACATCAAGAGATTTGAAGTAGAAACTTAGTGCTAAACTGTAATTTTTTTTTAGTACGTAAGCAGCACCAAGGTTTGCGTAATTGATTGCTTTGCTCAAAGGATTATTCCTTGAGTTGGCTATGTCAAGGGACTCTGTAAATATTTCGATGGCTTTATCCGCCTGCTTAAGTGTGAGGTATATGTTCCCAAGTCCATTAAGTGCATATCCCTTAATCCTAATATCTTTGGACTGAGTCGCTGTCTCCAGTGCTTTTTTGTGGTAAATGAAGGCGTTCTTTAGATCGTCTAGTTGTCTGTATGCTGTCCCTATGCAGTTATAGATTATGGCGGTAAGTTCGTTGTCCTTTGCCTGTTGGGCGTATTCTATGGATTTAAAGTAGTATGATATAGCAAGGTGGTAGCAGGCTTCGTTGTACCTAATAGAGCCTATTTTTGCATATGTTTTTGCAGCTAAAGAGTTGTCCTTGAATATAGATGCGCTATCTAAAAGATGTTGTAGGTAGGCCGATTCTTGTTTGGTTTTTTGAATGTGCTGAGGAATGATCAGGAATCCATCTTTGTCTGTTTCTACTCCATAGCATTTGCCAGAAAAAGTAAGTAGAATGGAAAAAAGAACTACAGGCATTAAATAAATGCACAAAAGGCGACCTTGTGTAATCGTTTGCTTATAACATTTGCCCATAGAGAAGAATAACTAACTGCAAAATTAAAAGTATTTAGTTAGCATGGGTGTTTTTTCACCATAACGAATTAACATTTTCTCTTTTTAAGAAAGATTTAAGAAGCGAGCATGTGTCCATTTTTTTTGCTTACTTTGCTACTTTAAAAAGTAGTAACTTGGAAAAACGCCAACAACGATTAAAGAAACCCGAATGGCTTAAAATAAAACTTACAGAAGGCGAAAACTACGCAAGTACGAGTGAAACCGTAAAGGCTCACAACCTGCATACCATTTGCAGTAGTGGGCGTTGTCCTAATATTGGCGAGTGCTGGGGGAAAGGAACGGCAACGTTTATGGTTCTTGGTGAAATATGTACTCGATCTTGCAAGTTTTGCTCAACCCATTCAGGGCGTCCTCTTCCTGTAGACAGAGAGGAACCATCGCGCGTCGCTCAGTCGGTGCGATTGATGGGGGTAAAATACTGTGTAATAACTTCAGTTGATAGGGATGATCTTCCTGATGGTGGTGCTGAGCATTGGGCTGCTGTTATTTCAGAGGTCAAGCGCGTAAATCCTAGTACAGCCGTTGAAATTCTGATTCCCGATTTCGATGGTCGTGGAGATCTAATCGATACTGTTCTAGCCGCAAATCCAGATGTAGTAGGGCATAACCTCGAAACTATAAAGAGGTTGACGCCTTCGGTTCGAAGTCGTGCACAGTACGATGTTAGCCTGAAAACCCTTAAGCATATAGCAGATAGGGGGGCTGTGGCGAAGTCGTCGTTGATGTTGGGACTTGGGGAGACCGAGGACGAAATACTAGAAGCAATGGACGATATGCTCGCTGCTGGATGTAGGCTACTTACTTTAGGGCAGTACCTACAGCCAACTCACAAGCATCTTCCTGTTCAAGCCTATATTCACCCTGATAAGTTTACCGAACTGAAAGAGATTGCTCTTCGTAAGGGGTTTAAATATGTAGAGAGTTGGCCTTTGGTTCGTTCGTCTTACATGGCCGAGCGTGCTTACGAAGGCATGATAAACCCATTAAATCTTCCTTGAACGATGAGACGTGAAGTGGCATTTATGGATTTCGGGCTTGTCGATTATAAGGAGGCTTGGGATAAGCAGAGCGAACTGTTTAGCCTTCTACTTAGTCGGAAGATTAATTCTACGGAAGATGCTAATGGGTACTTTGTGCTTTGTGAGCATCCTCATGTTTATACGCTTGGTAAAAGTGGCGCTGCTGCTAACCTGCTCATATCAGACGACTTTCTTAAAAGAATTGGGGCTACCTATCATAAGATTGATAGAGGAGGGGATATAACCTACCATGGACCTGGTCAGATTGTTGGCTACCCAATTATCGACCTCGAAAAGTTTGGTGTTTCGTTAAAGGGTTATATCCACAAAATAGAGGAAATGGTCATTCGAACTGTTGCCGAATATGGGATTATGGGTGAGCGGCTTGATGGGGCTACGGGGGTTTGGCTCGACACTAAAATTCCTGGTAAAGCTCGCAAGATTTGTGCTATTGGAGTAAAGGCAAGTCGTTTTATAACAATGCATGGTTTTGCGCTCAATGTTAATACTAATCTCGACTATTTTAGCTACATAAACCCTTGTGGTTTTGTTGATAAAGGAGTTACTTCTATAGAAAGAGAGTTGGGGACGATTGTGGATTTTGATGAGGTGAAAAAGGTCATCGCTAAAAAATTCGAAGAGGTTTTTGGTGCAGATTTGTATAATAGTGCGGAGGTGAGGTAGATGGTAAAATCGTGGGTTTTAAAAGAACAAGGCAATCCTGACGTTGTTGCTGAATTGGCAGCCTCTTTGGGTATTGATTCTGTTTTGGCCAATCTGCTTGTTCAACGCGGGGTAACCAGTTTTGATGATGCAAAAGCCTTCTTCCGTCCATCTTTAAGCGATTTGCATGACCCGTTCTTGCTTACCGACATGGATAAAGCAGTGGAGAGACTTCATGCTGCAATGGCAAACAATGAAAAGATACTCGTTTATGGCGATTACGATGTGGATGGAACAACTGCCGTTGCTCTCATGTACTCGTTTCTTCGCGAAAGGTATTCTAATGTATCGTACTATATCCCCGATAGGTATAGTGAAGGGTATGGAGTCTCTTTTAAAAGTATAGAGTACGCTGCTCAAAATGGATACACCCTTTTTATTACACTTGACTGTGGTATAAAAGCTGTGGAAAAGGTTGCTCATGCTAAAACTTTGGGTATCGATTTTGTTATATGCGATCACCATTTTCCGAGCGATATAATTCCTGATGCAGTTGCTGTTCTTGATCCAAAACGTACGGATTGCACGTACCCATTTAATGATTTATCTGGTTGCGGCGTTGGCTTTAAGTTGCTTCAGGCTTACTGCCAGAGGTATGATATCCCGTTTTCGGAGTTAGAAGGATTGCTCGATCTTGTTGCTGTGAGCATAGCCTCTGATATTGTTCCTGTTATTGGAGAAAATAGGGTGCTTGCCTATTTCGGATTAAAAAGGTTGAACGAGAACCCTCGTTATGGGCTCAAATCAATCATTAAGCTTTCGGGGCTCGACCATCATAGCATTGCTATTGACGATATTGTATTTAAGATAGGTCCCCGAATTAATGCAGCAGGACGAATGGAGTCGGGTAAAACGGCTGTAGACTTGCTTACTGCATCCAACGAGGAAGTTGCAAAAGAGATGGCTAATATCATTAACGAGTGCAATAACGACCGCAAGAATGTGGATAGGACTATTACGCTTGATGCCTTTAAGTTCATAGAAACCAATCCGGAGTTTGCAAATCGAAAAAGCACGGTGCTCTTTAACCCTACATGGCACAAGGGCGTTGTTGGGATTGTTGCATCGCGTCTTATTGAAACCTATTACAGGCCAACCGTGGTGCTTACGCTTTCGAGTAATGGTTTTGCAACTGGATCTGCTCGAAGTGTGCCTGGTTTTGACCTTTACCAAGCTGTAGAGACATGTTCTGACCTGCTTGAGAATTTTGGAGGGCATATGTATGCGGCAGGCTTAACGCTCAAGGTTGAAAATGTGGAAAAATTTTCGAAGCGCTTTGAGGAGGTGGTTTGCTCGATGATAAAACCAGAAATGCTTGTTCCCCAAATTGAAATAGATTCGAGGTTGAACTTGGATGAGATATCTCCTAAATTTTATAGGATACTTAAACAGTTTCAACCTTTTGGCCCTGGAAATATGTCGCCAGTATTCCTTACGGAGGAAGTGTACGATAATGGTGATGGAAGGAAAGTAGGCAATGGAGCAGAGCATCTTAAACTCGATCTGATACAAGAGAATAACCCGTATAAGCCTATAGGTGCAATTGGATTTGGATTGGCGGATCATTACAACAATATCAAAAATGGTATGGCCTTTAAGGTTTGCTATGCCGTTGTTGAAAACCATTTTAGAGGAGTTTCTACCATTCAGCTTAGGCTTAAAGATATAAAGATGCAGAATGAGCCATTTTAGATTGTTATAAGTCTAGAGTGGCCTGCAGCTTGATTTCTGTTTTTCTGTTGCCGCTAATTTTGTCAATCCCTTCTCCAATACTTGTTGTTGACGATGAGTAGAACGTTTCAGCCAGCTTTAACCAAAGGTTAAGCTTGTTTCTGAGTTTGGCTCTTACCCTTAGGTACGCTCTATTTCCTGCCTGATAAAAAGCAGAGGAAGCATACATGCCCGGGAGATCGTTTTCGTAGCAGTAAAGGGCAACATCCCAACTAGGAGCATCGAAGGCTGCAAAACGGGTGTATAAGCGGAAGGGGACTTTACTGAATTCGAATTGAAAATCGGCATAGGCTAGGTATCCTAGTTTTGATCTTTGAGATTCAGTGGAGTAGCTGCTGATGGCTCCACTTAGTCCAATCTCTAGTTTCTTGTCGGGTATGTACCGTAGTTTTGCATCTCCTTTGTAGCTGTTCACACGTTCTGTTAGCGTATAGCTACCATTAGGCTGCCTAACATCCATCTCCTTTGTTTTGTACCTTAGCCTGATCCTGCTTTCTATAAGAGGAGTAATTGCACCGGAGGCACTTATGCCTGCTTCTGTGCCATCAGATGGCTTGCTTGTTCGATATTTTGGTGCACTTGCCTGAAACATGTCTACATATCCTAGAACTGAGTACTTATATTTGGGGGATATCTTAATCCCTAGGTAAAGTCCCTCTTCGTTACTTGCGTTAGAGTTTTCCCCAAAGGCGTTGTTCGATTTTATGGAAAACGCTTTGGGGTATTTCCGGTATGATGCGGTTAGAAAGGCTTGATAGCTAAGCTTGATAGTTGCACCTGCAAACATTGCAATGTTTTTGTCCTGATCGATTGCAACCTCTCCGAATGCGGTGTGCTTCTTCCATTTTCCATAGAAGTCGATGCTTGATCCTTGCTCGCATTCCTTTAGTGATTTAGTGCTAGTCTCTTTTGAAAAGAAGTTCATGCAGATGTTGCTCTGCTTGTATGTGTATGATATTTTGGAGGCAAACATGCGTTGCTGTATCGAGGATCGGTCTTGTATTTCGCTCGATGTGCGGTGTAGCCCGCTAGGCAGGATTACGATTCCTAAGGAGTCGGACGTAGATGGATGCCCATCTATCCATCTGTTAGATGCTGCAACTGCTAACGAGATTGGCTTATAGTTGATCTCCGTTGCAATACCTCGGTAGAAGTTTATTTCGTCAAATGATTTGAAGGCGCTAAGATTCGGTTTTTTTCTTAGTAGGGTAGGATCGCTGCTTTTGCTGGTTGAAAAGCCTGACCAGGATAGAAGTCCTTGCCCTAAGTTGATGCGGTAGTCGCCAGCAATTAGCTTGCCGATATGCTTTGTTGGCTCAACTGCCATTACGCTTCCTCCAAAGCTGTCGAAGCCACCTTTGCTTATTGTTGCACGCTCCCCTGCATCCTTTTCGGAGTGAATGTTGATGAAGATGCTTTTTCCTAATGAGATATTGCTTGCAAATGCGTATTGAGGTTTACTGCCCAAGAAGCGATTGCTGGAAGTATCATTAAATCCTTTTGAGTTTTGGGTTATGAGTGTACTTCTAGCCATGAAATTAGAGCGAATCTTCTTTAAATCGGCTAGCGATATGTGCTTTTTGGTGGGTATAGTTGTAGTGATGAATGGGGCTATTAGGGTTGTTAGTTCAGCATCGAATCCAGGAACATATTGCAGCTCGTTCAGCGATTTAACATCACCATTTGCTGCAATGTATTCCGCCAAACTTTCTATTTGAAAGTCGGATAGTAATAAGAGCTTCTCTAGATTTTCATCTGTTGGAATGTTGATACAAACAGGGTTTGCTCTAAGAGCCTCGAAGTGGTTGGATAATTCTTCGACATCCGTAGGTAATTCTGCGTTTACGTTTAGCAGATATTCTACCATTTGCTTTATGGGATCGTGGCTGCTATTCTGTCCTTGAGCGGTTAGGATCGTAATGGTTGAGAGAAAGATTAAGTAAAAGAACCTTCTCATTCGTGTTTATTTTTATTTAGATTTTTTGTTGAACCATATAGTGGTTGAGGCTTGAGGTGAGTAGCCTAGTGTTTGATGTTTGGATATTGCTATGTCGAATGATAGAATGTTTGCTGTGTAGCCCAATCCTACACTTAGCATATTGGGTGAAGAGCGGAATCCTACACGTGCACAGAGACCTTTGTACATGCTCCATTCAAAACCGGTGTGGAATGCGGCTTTTTGTTCGAGTGGTTTATTTATGTCCGAGAATACGGTAAATCCCCAAGATGATAGGTAAGATACGCCAAAGGCTAGAGAGGATGGTAGCGTTTCTTTTACTTCTTTTCCAATTCTTTCGTGCGTGGGATTTTTTATATGGATTCCAACCGTAACGCTTTTGGACAGCTGTGCGTTAACGCCAAATTCGCCGGTGAAAGCCGCGACCGATCCATATCCATCGGCAACCTGAATGTAGTTGTAGCAAACTTTACCTCCAACGCTTATATTCTTCCATATGTTTTTGCCGACAATAAGTGCAGCATTGCCTTGGTTGTATGAGGTTATCCCGAAGCGAGACAGGAATATGCCTGCATTTAGGTGTTTTGAGGCGTAAGAAAAACCAATGCTTGATCGATTTAGCTCCTTGATAAGGTAGGAGTTCTCGTAGTAAACTCCTGCTGCATATTGGTTTGCCTGATAGGCTATGTTGGCGGGGTTGTTAAGCGACGACCAGAAGTCGGTTAGGGTAACATAGGTAGACCCAAGTGCCGTAGCACGGCTTCCGAAGGGGCTTGCATCGGCAAGTATTTGTCCTTGGGTTGCGGTTGGTAATGCTAAAGGAATGGCTACCGAAAAAATCAGCAAGTGAATCTTCGATATGCCATCCCTTATATTCATTTCGGTTTAGTTGGTCTTATACTCGTACTTTACTTTTGCAAGTTCAATGTTTGCAGAACTTATTTTCTTTGCTAAATCTGCCTTGAAAGCTTTAATTTTTTCAAAAATAGCAGGTTCTCCTGTGCCTATGATTTGCGCAGCAAGAATACCTGCATTTTTAGCGCCATCAAGAGCAACAGTGGCAACTGGAATTCCTGCTGGCATTTGAAGGATTGAAAGGATTGAGTCCCAGCCATCAATAGAGATTGAAGATCTACAAGGGACTCCAATTACAGGAAGTGGAGTAAGGGCTGCAACTACACCTGGAAGGTGTGCTGCACCTCCTGCTCCGGCAATAATAACCTTAATGCCTCGGGTATGGGCGTTTTTTGCAAAATCAAGTACCATTTCGGGTACACGGTGTGCTGATAGGGCGTTGATTTCGAACGGAATTTGCATTTCGTTCAAGAATTTTGCGGCTTCTTCCATAATCTTAAGGTCGGAAGTGCTCCCCATGATAATGCTTACTTTTGGTTGCATAAAGCGCTCAAGCTTTTAAGTTGAAATTAAACAATTATTCTTACTTTCGCAAGATACTTAAAATTTCTACTCCCTTTATGGAACGTATCAAACTTCATGATAAAGTTTTTGAAGTTTCAATCCCCTCGGATCGAATTCAAGATGCTGTAAAAAAAGTTGCAGATCAAATCAATAGTGAGTATACTGATGCTGATCTCCCCGTTTTCTTAAGTGTACTTAACGGGTCGTTTATGTTTACGGCAGACCTTATTAAGAACATCAACTTTCAGTGCGAAATATCCTTTACAAAGCTGGCTTCCTACCAAGGGACTTCGACTTCAGGAAAGGTTAACGAACTTATTGGGCTTACAAAAAGTTTAAAGGACAGGGTTGTGATTATTGTAGAGGACATCATCGACACTGGAACTACTCTTGAGAAACTGCTTGAAGTTGTTGGAGAACAGCAGCCAAAGGAGATTAAGATTGCAACTTTCCTGTTTAAGCCCGAAGCATATACAAAAGATTTGAAGATTGACTATGTTGGGATGGAAATTCCTAACGACTTTATTGTAGGATATGGCTTAGACTATCAAGAGCTTGGTCGTAACTACAAGAGCATTTACACCTTGGTAGAGTAGTCATATTAAAGTTCACTTTTTAATCATGCTAAATATTGTCCTATTTGGAGCACCTGGTGCCGGTAAGGGTACGCAGGCGAATCTGCTTGCAAAAGAGTTTGGGTTGATGCACTTGTCGACAGGAGACATGCTCCGTGAGGAGATCGCCAAGGGCACAGAGCTTGGGATGCGAGCAAAAAGCATCGAGGCGGGTAACTTTGCACCCGACGAGGTGGTGATTACGCTGCTTGAGAAAGCGGTTCAGGAGAATAAGCATGGTAATGGCTTTGTTCTTGATGGGTTTCCTCGTAACATTGCGCAGGTTGGTGTGCTCGATTCTATTCTTGCATCGGTAGGCTCGTCGGTTACCTTGATGGTTTCGCTTGATGTTGCCGAGGATGAGCTGGCACAGCGTCTGCTTAAGCGGGGAGAAGAGGCTCATCGCCCTGACGATAGTAACATCGATATTATAAGAAAGCGTATTCGAATCTACCACGAGCGAACTGAGGCCGTAATGGGGCTCTATAAAAATGCCGGTAAGTACTATGAGGTGGACGGTGTTGGAACCCTCGACGAGATCCTTAACCGCATTAAGGAGCAGGTTGCCGTGGCTACCTCTAACTTAAAGGTTTAATCGCTAAGTTTATTATTCGTACCTTTGCCACTTAGTTCCCGAAAAAATAGCACATGCAATCTAACTTTGTAGATTACGTAAAAGTCTTTTTGCGCTCTGGTAACGGTGGCGCTGGTTCCTCGCACTTTCGTCGCGAGAAGTTTGTTGAGTTTGGTGGACCCGATGGCGGCGATGGCGGCGTTGGGGGTAGCATCATTCTTCGTGGTAGCCATCAGCACTGGACGCTTATCCACCTAAAATACCGTAAGCATATACACGCCGATAATGGTGAGTGCGGCCATGGCCAGCGCCGAAGCGGCAAGTCTGGCGAAGACGTTATTCTTGAGGTTCCGCTTGGAACCATTGCCAAGGATGCCGAAACCGGCGAGGTGCTTCTCGAGGTAACCGAAGATGGCGAAGAGAAGGTGATTGCTCCCGGTGGAATCGGAGGCTTGGGCAACTGGCACTTTAAGACGGCAACCAACCAGGCGCCTCGCTATGCGCAGCCCGGTATGCCGGGTGTCGAAGGCTGGTTTATCCTAGAGCTTAAGATACTTGCCGATGTAGGGCTTGTTGGATTTCCGAACGCCGGAAAGTCGACCTTGCTTTCGGCCATATCTGCCGCAAAGCCAAAAATTGCCGACTACGCCTTTACCACTCTGGAACCTAACATCGGTATCGTAGAGCATCGCGACGGCAAGTCGTTTGTGATGGCCGATATTCCGGGTATCATCGAGGGTGCACACGAGGGGCGTGGGCTTGGACTGCGCTTCCTTCGCCATATTGAGCGTAACTCGATGCTCCTCTTTATGATTCCTGCCGACAGCAAGAATATCCACGAGGAGTATAACGTGCTGGTTAACGAGCTGAAGATGTACAATCCGGAGCTGCTCGACAAGAAGCGTATCCTGGCCATCACCAAGTCGGATATGCTCGACGAGGAGCTGATGGCGGAGATCGAACAGGATTTACCCGGTATTCCTCATGTATTTATTAGCTCGGTGGTGGGGTACCACATGCAGGAGCTGAAGGATATGATATGGAAACAACTTAACAACGAATAGACTATGGGCTGGCTTTTAGGGGTTGATACGCAGATTCTCTACTTTATTAATGGGCTGCACTGCCCTTTTCTGGATGCGGTAATGTGGCAGCTGTCGAAGCCGTTGGTTTCGCTACCTGTGTACGCCTACTTCATCTACCTACTATATAAGGGTGAAGGGAAAAATTTGTGGCGCCCCCTACTGGCTATTGCGCTGGTCGTTCTGCTCGCCGATAGAATTTCGGTGGAGTGCTTTAAGGATGTGGCTTGCCGGCTTCGGCCAAGCCACACTCCGGGAGTAATGGAAAATCTTCACTACCACATAAAGCCTAATGGCGATGCCTACCATGGTGGGCTGTACGGATTCGTATCGTCGCATGCCGCCAACACCTTTGGCGTGGCTGTCTTTATTGCTCTTTATGCAAGGCGTAAGGCTGTTACCGCTATCGCCCTATCGTGGGCTGTCGTAGTATCTATTAGCCGAATTTACCTTGGGGTTCATTTCCCTACCGATATACTAGCAGGTGGAGCCCTCGGTGCTTTAATTGGATGGCTGTGCTACTATGGCTACCAGCGCTTGGCTAGAAAGTACGGCTGGGGGAACTCTGCGAAGTAGCTCACGGGGGCGTCGGATACGTTGTATAGCCTCTCTGGATACGTCCAACGACGCATCGACCCGGTTCCGAACCCCGTCGGATACGTTCCGAACCACCCCAGATACGTCCAACGACGCGTCGACCCGGTTCCGAACCCCAACGGATCGCCTCCGAACCACCCCGGATACGTTGCATAACCCTTCAGGACACGTTCAACGACGCATCGCCCCGGT
>RRZU012277936.1_pt1 | contig 17576 bp, 9 predicted proteins | sample 2165561 | NCBI WGS metagenome assembly RRZU01 (sample SAMN10456909, study PRJNA506462) | wastewater metagenome | isolation source: wastewater sludge | place: USA: Moscow, Idaho | reverse complement strand
TGCCAATTTATCTATTTTGAAAACGGGAAAGGCAAAAGCTATCCGTTTCTCTACACTGGAGGCTATTTGCAAAGTGCTGGACTGTCAGCCGGGAGATATTTTGGAATTTCAGGAAGGAGAAGAATAGAGAGATGATGGGATGGTAAGATGAATCAGTCATGTTTTTTATTCATCTTACCATCCCACCATCTTATCATTCTATTTATTTACTACTATCTTTCGCCTTGAAAGCCAGCGCATACATCCGCATCTGCTTCACCATAGACAGCAAACCATTGCTACGGGTAGGAGAAAGATGTTCTTTCAATCCTATCTTATCAATAAAATAAAGATCGGCATTTAGAATTTCGTCCGGTGTATGCCCGGAAAGGACTTTCATCAACAACGAAATGATACCTTTTACAATCAAAGCGTCGCTTTCTGCTTTGAAGATAATTTTTCCATCCTCTTCGTCAGCTTGCAGCCATACACGGCTTTGGCAACCTTCTATCAGATTCTGTTCCGTCTTATATTTTTCGTCGAGCGGTTCCTGCTCGTTTCCTAAGTCTATGAGGAGTTGATAGCGATCCATCCAGTCGTCAAAGTCGCTGAATTCGGTGATCACTTCGTCTTGTAGTTCATTGATACTCATGTTGCAGATTTATGATTTATAATTTATGATTTATTTTTCGCTGTAGATTACTTGCATTACAGTTTGTCCTACTGCTTGCAATGTAGCCTTATCAATGGCATCCATATCATCTTTCACGGTGTGCCAATGCTCAAAGAAATCTCCTTCCGGATAGTAAGGGACGATATCGATTGTCGGGATTTTCGCATACTTGTTGATGAACGTATGGTCATCGGTAACGAAACCGCCTTTTTTCTGTACAAAATAACGCCCGAAGCCTAAAGCGTTGGCTGTTTTCCAGACTTTCTCATTGACATTGGGAGCTACTTCATGAGACAGGCTTTCATAACGGAATTCTGCATTTTTGCCACCTACCATGTCCAGCAATATACCGAAGCGTGCATTATATCCCTGTACGTGCGGGTTGCGTGCCCAATACTGTGAGCCAAGTCCCCAGTATTCTTCTTTATGCGGGCCGTTGTAAGCCTGGTGTGTTCCATAATCTTCAGCATCTACAAAAACAATATCTATACCCATTTCCGGCAACTGTTTCTGCAAATGACGTGCTATTTCCAATAATACGCCTACACCGCTGGCACCGTCATTGGCACCTAAAATGGGGGTGTAATGCTTTTTAGCGTCCGGGTCAGCGTCTGCCCACGGACGGCTGTCCCAATGAGAAAAAAGTGCAATACGTTTTTTTGTATCCGGTTTGTAGGAACCGATGATATTCCGGGCCTTTAGTAATGTGCCGGTATAGGCAGGTAAGTCTACATATTGGCTAGTAACCTTTGCACCGAATTCTGTCAGTTTATCAGCCAGATAATTGCCGCAATCCACATGCGCTTTCGTATTAGGAACACGTGGACCGAAGTCAACCTGTGCTTTCACATACTGGTAAGCACTGTCTGCGTTGAACTGTGGAACATTGACGACGCTTTTGGTTGTTGTTTCAGTGTCGTCGCTTGCCTTCTTGGTATTGTTGCTGCATGCTATGAATGCAAGCAACACCAGGCATAAAGGGATGAGAGTATAATTCCGTTTCATTCTTTATCTAAATTAAAACTTAGTTTCACTTCTTTTCTTCCGGTCTCCAGCGTTACTTCCGCTCCGTTTATCATAGGCAGGTTCATGCTGACATGTCCTACCGGAAAATTAAAACAGACGGGGTAATCGTATTCTTTCACGAGGTCGGCAATTGCACCGTATAACTCTTTCCCCAAAGACTTGTTTTCCTCGTATTCCGTAAACTGTCCGATAATAAGGCCGGATAGTTTTTCTAATATACCGCCCAGTTTCAGATTGTAGATCATGCGCTCTACTGCATGCGGACGTTCGCCTACATCTTCTATAAAGAGAATGGTTCCTTCAGCGGGAATATCGTAAGGAGTGCCGCGTAGCCCATAAAATACGGACAGGTTGCCACCTCGTAAAATGCCGCTGGCGGTTCCTTTATGGTTTAATTTGTGTCCGGGGCAAATATAGCTGAAACCATTTTCTGAGATTTCTACAGATTCTGCTGTCTCCGGATTAAAATGTCCAAAGAGGATATCTTTGAGTGCCAATGTGCAGAAATCATCTTCGGATTCTACCGTCAAATGGCGTGCCATCAGGGCGTGGAGTGATGCAAAACCTTCTTTCTGGAGCACATTATGTAATGCGGTAATGTCACTGAAACCAATCAGCCATTTAGGATGTTCACGAAAACGGGTAAAATCGAGCTTCCCTAACAGGTGCACTGCTCCGTATCCGCCACGGCTGCATAGAATAACTTTAGCCTTTTCATCATCCAGTGCATTCTGTAAATCTTCTACGCGCTGTTTGATGCTGCCTCCATACGTTCCGTGTGAGCTTCCGACATGTTTAGCCATTACCACTTCCAGTCCCCAGGATTTCAAACGCTTTTTGGCTCCTTTCAAAAAAGACTTGTCTATCTTGCTAGAAGGAGAAAGGATGATGATACGATCACCTTTTTGTACGTATGACGGAAAAATAAGGCTGTTCATAATTCAATATTTTGCGTATGGGGACAAAAGTACATAAAATAACTCAAAACGAAATTTAGTTTACACCACAGATTACACAGATTAACACAGATTTATTCTAATCATGGTGAAAAGTAATAATCTGCGTTAATCTGTGTAATCTGTGGTGTAAACTATCAAAATGAAATAAGGCTTGCGAAATTTCCTGGAGTGTTATGCTGCATTTCTCGACATTTTTTCAGATATTTGCTAAAAATCTAACGTTATGGAACCTATTCGAAGCTTTGATCAACTAACCTCACATTTGAAATCCTTGAACAAAAGGAAACGTATTGCAGTAGTTTGTGCTAATGACCCCAATACGGAATACGCCATTGCCCGTTCTCTGGAAGAAGGGATTGCGGAGTTCCTGATGATTGGCGACTCTGCGATTCTTGAAAAATATCCTACATTGAAGAAATATCCCCAGTACGTCCGTACGGTGCATATAGAGGATCCCGATGAGGCAGCGCGTGAGGCTGTACGTATTGTTCGTGAGGGTGGAGCGGATATTTTGATGAAAGGTATTATCAATACAGATAATTTGTTGCATGCTATCCTTGACAAAGAAAAAGGTCTGTTGCCTAAGGGTAAAATCCTGACCCATCTGGCTGTAATGCAGATTCCTACGTATGATAAGTTGCTGTTCTTCTCGGATGCCGCCGTAATTCCGCGACCCACTTTGCAGCAACGCATAGAGATGATCTGGTATGCCATCCATACTTGTCGCCACTTTGGCATCGAACAACCTCGCATTTCACTTATTCATTGTACGGAGAAGGTAAGTGCCAAGTTCCCCCATTCGTTAGATTATGTCAATATCGTGGAGTTGGCGGAGGCCGGAGAATTCGGAAATGTAATAATCGATGGTCCGTTGGATGTAAAGACTTCCTGTGAGAAGACAAGCGGTGATATCAAAGGGATTGCATCTCCTATCAATGGAGAAGCGGATGTGCTGATCTTCCCTAATATCGAATCGGGAAATGCTTTTTATAAGGCTGTATCCTTGTTTGCCCATGCTGATATGGCAGGTCTGTTGCAAGGTCCTGTATGTCCGGTGGTGTTGCCCTCACGTAGTGATTCCGGTCTCTCTAAATATTATAGTATTGCTATGGCATGTCTCACTTGTGCCTGTGACTAAGTGGCAGGGTGATAAAGTAGGTGATCCTAATCGTAAATTGTAAATCGTCAAATCTTAAATTATGAGAATTCTTGCTATCAATCCCGGTTCTACTTCAACGAAAATTGCAGTATACGAAGACACAACTCCGCTTTTGGTGCGTAACATTCGCCATTCGGTAGGAGAACTTTCCCATTTCCCTCGCGTCATCGACCAGTTTGAATTCCGCAAGAATTTGGTAATAGAAGCCTTAAAAGAGAATGGTATTCCTTTTGAATTTGATGCCATCGTAGGGCGTGGAGGATTACTGAAACCCATTCCGGGTGGAGTGTACGAGGTGAACGACGCCATGCTGGATGATATAACCCATGCCATGAGAAGCCATGCGTGTAATCTGGGGTGCCTTATTGCTTCCGAATTGGCAGCATTGCTTCCCGATTGCCGTGCTTTTATTGCTGATCCCGGTGTCGTGGACGAGCTGGATGAGATAGCCCGTATCACGGGTTCTCCACTGATGCCACGTATTACCATCTGGCATGCTTTGAACCAGCGTGCCATTGCCCGCCGTTATGCTGCCGAGTTAACAGCCGCTTCTCCCGATCATCCGGTGCGCTATGAAGACTTGAATCTGATTATCTGTCATTTGGGTGGTGGCATTTCTGTTGGGGCTCACCATTATGGACGTGCCATTGATGTGAATAATGCGCTTGACGGTGAAGGTCCTTTCTCTCCCGAACGTGCGGGAACATTGCCTGCCGGACAGTTGATTGATCTTTGTTATTCCCATCGTTTCAGAAAGGATGAACTGAAGAAACGCATTTCCGGCCATGCCGGTCTGGCAGCGCACCTTGGCACTACGGATATACCTGCCATCATAAAGTCTATTGAAGACGGAGATGAAAAAGCCGAATTGGTGCTGAATGCCATGATCTATCAGGTTGCCAAAAGCATTGGAGCTGCCGCCGTTGCGCTTTTTGGTAAAATAGATGCAATCTTGCTGACAGGCGGTATTGCACATTCAGAGTATGTTATTTCCCGTCTGAAAGAGCGTGTATCTTTTCTTGCCCCAGTACATGTGTACCCTGGAGAAGATGAGTTGGAAGCGCTTGCTGTTAACGTTTTGGGAGCATTGCGCGGGGAGTTGCCGATACAAGTCTATAAGTGATGATTGGTGGGCTATAAGCCCGACGGTTGTTTCATTCCATGAAAATTATGTTTATGCCGAATGGTAACTTCATTTACATACTGAGGTAAAGGTCGTTACATGCCGAGGTAAAGAGCGTTACAATATGGGGTAAAGGTTGTTACATCCTGCGGTAAATGCTTTTACATCCTAGGGTAAATAGTAGGTAAATGTAATGTGTTGATAGAAAAGTAGTAAGTATATGTTCGTTTTCCTCCGATCAAAAAGATAATTCTCCCAACGGGTTATTAAATGTTTATTGCTAACTTTGCTATATGATATTTAGTGCAACGAATGAAAAACATAATAGAGTGTGACTGATGAATGATAAAATAGGAAATACTTTCAGTGATATCTATGCCTTTTATTATAAGAAATCTTTTTTCTTTGCAAAGTCTTATGTTCACGATGATTTGGCAGCTGAAGACATCGCTTCCGAGTCATTGATAAGGCTGTGGGAGAAGCTGAAAATAGAAGCGATAGATTATGTGGAACCCCTTCTACTTACTATCCTGAAGAATAAAGCTCTGGATTATCTGAAACATGAGGAGGTGAAACGCACAGCTTTTGAATCTATGACTGACTGGCATCATTTTGAACTTTCCACTCGAATTTCCACTCTGGAAGCCTGTAACCCCGATGAGATCTTTTCGGAAGAAGTGGAATCTATTGTTCGTGAGACTTTAGACCTTCTGCCGGAGCAGACACGCCGGATATTTCTTTTAAGCCGTTTTGAGAATAAGTCGAATAAAGAAATTGCCGAAGAAATGAAAATTTCCATTAAGGGAGTGGAATACCATATTTCAAAGGCATTGAAGGTACTACGGGTATCCTTGAAGGATTATCTGCCCCTCTTTTACTTCTATTTTTATATTAAATTCTAAATTAGACGTTGTTCTTAAGATAGAGAACATAAATGAGATTTAATCGGAAATCTATCTTTTTGCCTCTTTTCAATTAGCCGTCTGATAAGCGCATTTCTTATCATTTCTTCTACTGAATAAAGTACTACTTCATTTTTTTAGTTTTTCTTTTAGGGATGTTTCCACTTTAGTCGTTAACTATATAGAATAGCATAGAATATGGATACAGAGTTATTACAGAAATATATATCCGGTAATGCCACGGAAGCAGAGAAGCGGCACATAACCGAGTGGATGCAGGAAAAGCCTGAGAATATGCGTGAATATATGGCGCAACGCAAATTGTATGATATCGCTTTGTGGCGTACACTGCCGGCAGTGGTAGAAAAGAAAAAAGCAGGAAAAATATTTTCTGTGCATACACTCTGGGTGGAAATGGCTAAAGCAGCGGCAGTGGTTGCAATCGTCTTATTAGGTACACACTATTGGGATAATAAACATCAGACTGTGGAAAGCAGTGCACTTCAATCTATTTATGCGCCTGCCGGACAACGGACGGAAATAATGTTGGCAGATGGTACAAAGGTGTGGTTGAATTCTCGGAGTACATTGACTTTCCCGGAAAAGTTTAAAGACAATAACCGGAAAGTAAAATTAGATGGTGAGGGTTATTTTGTAGTAGCTAAGAACAAAGAGAGGCCTTTTATAGTGGAAACGAGTAAATGCAATGTAAAGGTGTTAGGTACGGAATTCAACGTATTGGCTTATGCGGAAGATAGTGTCTGGGAAACTTCTTTGCTGAAAGGAGCGGTAGAAATTCAGCTATCGGATCCATCCGCAGGAGTGTTGAAGTTGGAGCCAAACACAATGGCAAGCCTGAAAGGTACCAGGCTGGTGAAAGGACGTATTAAAGAATCAGACTATTTTTTATGGCGTGAAGGTTTGCTTTGTTTTAATGATATATCCGTCAGGGATATGATTGAAAAATTGAAACTTTATTATGGAGTGGATATTGTGGTAAACAATACCAGTATATTCAAGAATCGCTATACAGGCAAGTTCAGAACCAAAGATGGAGTGGAGCATGTGCTGAAAGTACTGAGATTGAATAATAGATTTACTTATACAAAAGATGATGAAAACAATGTGATAACTATTAATTAACCCTTTAAAATATTCTGCCTATGGAATAACACACATCATATTTTATAAAAATGGGACAGTGCTGCAACACTATCCCATGGAAGTCAATGATACATTGACATTTTCTTCTAATAATCTTAAGTTAAAACCTAAAATTAGTAATACAAATATATGAAAAATATTTTGTACCAAGAATCTATTGTAGAAATTAAACATTTATTTCGGGTTATGAAAATCACAGCTCTGGCCTTGTTTTTATTTGTCGGAACAGCTTTTGCCACGAAATCTTATTCACAGACCATGAAAGTTACAGTTGTTTCGGACCGTATATCAACAGGCAAAGTTATCAACGAGATAGAAAAGCAGACTGATTATCTGTTTGTGTATGATATGAATGAGGTTAATCTGAAACGTAACGTCAAAGTTCATGCACAAGATAAACCGGTGGCAGAGGTCTTGAACGAGGTCTTTGAAGGGACTGATATTTATTATGCTATGGAAGGCAAGAATATCATGCTGATGAATAAAGCAAAAGAGAAAGCTTCTGAAAAACAAGCTGATGATAATAAGGTGACAGGATCTATAAAAGATATGGCCGGTGAACCGATCATTGGTGCTAATGTTACGATAAAGGGACAATCAATAGGTACAATTACAGATATAGATGGGCGTTTTATTATCAATGCCCCGGCTAATGCAATTCTACGGATTACATACATTGGCTATATTCCGCAGGAAATCAAAGTGGAGAATAAAAGAGAACTGAAAATCATTCTGCAGGAAGATACGGAAACGTTAGACGAAGTGGTAGTGGTGGGGTATGGTGTTCAGAAGAAATCGGACGTTACCGGTGCTATGATTCGTGTAAATTCGGACGAACTGAATTCCCGACCGGCAGCCAATGCTTTCGAAGCTATGCAAGGTAAAGCGGCAGGTGTGGATATTGTTAGCAATGAACGTCCGGGTGAAATAGGAACTATCAATGTACGCGGTGTACGTTCGTTGAGTGCCAGCAATACTCCGCTTTATGTAGTGGATGGTATTCCTTTAATGTCGACAAGTGGCATTGAGACTTTGAATCCGCAGGATATAGAATCCATTGATGTCCTGAAGGATGCCTCTGCTACTGCTATTTATGGTTCACGTGGTGCCAACGGTGTCATTTTGGTTACTACTAAACAGGGTAAGGCGGGCAAGATGTCATTGAACTATTCGGGTACGATGACCATTGAAAATTTGCAGGATTACTCTGAAATGATGAATTCTGCCGAATACATTGAGTGGCGTCGTTGGGCTTATTACTATAAAGAACCGAATAAATATCCGAGGGGTGACGAGCCTGATAAGGATAGTGATTATCTGATTTTTAACGGAGCAAAAGATCCTTATGCCTGGAGGAATATTGAAAAAGGTTGGGCTGGTGGTAGCTGGAATGCATCTGCGGTTCCTACAACGGATTGGGCTGATATGGTTACACAAACCGGTGTTACCCATGAACATACGTTGAGCGCCAGTGGTGGTACGGATAAAGTACAAGGTTATGCTTCTATCGGCTATCTGGATAATGAGGGTACCGTGAAAGGTCAGTCTTACACTCGTTATACAGCCAAAGTCAGCTTGAATCTTGATCCGACCAAATGGTTCAAGATGGGCTTGAATGTCAACGGTACTTTCAGTGAACAGCAATATGGTTCTTCGGCTAAGGCTGTAGGACAGATGATCAGTGACCGGCCATCCAATCTGTATGCAGCTTCTACCAGTTTGTATCCGTATGCCGTGCCCTTTGATGATGAGGGGAACCGCATTGATTATCCGGGTGGAGATGATAAAGTGAAAACGATAGTCAACGAATGGAATTATAGTGAGAATGAACGTCGTATGTTCCGTGCTATCGGTAGTCTGTATGCCCAGTTGAACTTGGGTGAGATCTTCTCTCCTCTGAAAGGGCTCAGATATCGCTTCAATTTTGGTCCCGACTTTCGTAGTTACCGTAATGGAAGTTTTGCAGATGCGAACTCTGTCAGTCGCGAGGGAACCAATCGTGCCAGTTTAACGAATCAATCTGATTTTTCATGGACACTTGATAATCTTATCTACTATGATAAGGAAATAGGAAAACACTCTTTGGGAGTGACTTTACTGCAAAGTGCCACTAAATATCGTTATGAAGAATCCTCTATGGCTGCTTTAAATATTCCCCTGGCCAGTGCCAAATGGAATGCGTTGAGTAAAGCAAATATTTCTGCACTGGATGACTGGGGGAGTGATTTAGTAGAGAAGCAGTTACTCTCGTATATGTTCCGTTTAAATTATGATTATAACAGCAGATACCTCCTCACGGTTTCCGGTCGTTGGGATGGCGCTTCGCAGCTTGCCAAAGGTAATAAATGGGCTTTTTTCCCTAGTGCGGCGTTGGGCTGGCGTCTTGATCAGGAAGGATTTTTGCAGGATGTAAGTTGGCTCAATCAGTTGAAACTACGTGTGGGAGTCGGGGTTACCGGTAACTCCGCTATTGATCCTTACCAAACAAAGGGGGCCGTTGTTCCTATCTATTATCCTTATGGTGACAGTTCCACTTCAGGCTTCGTAGCTTCCGATCCTGTAGCTACGGGTGGTACGGTTGCTATGGCAAATAAAGACTTAACTTGGGAAAAGACCACCCAATATAATATTGGCGTTGATTACTCTGTACTGAACGGAAGAATTTCGGGAGTTTTGGATTTTTATACTTCGCGTACAACAGACTTATTGATGCAGATGGGAATTCCTTCATTAAATGGTTATACCCAAACTTATGCCAATGTGGGGGAAACTTCCAATATAGGTGTGGATATCACATTGAATACTGTGAATATCCGGACCCGGGACTTTGAGTGGTCTACCAGTCTAAATGTCGCCTGGCAGAAAGATAAAATAGAGGAGTTGGCAAATGGTAAAGAAGATGATATTAATAATAATTGGTTCATCGGAAAGTCATTGGGAGTGATCTATGGCTATGAATCTGCCGGAATCTGGCAAGAAGAAGATGCGGCTGAAATAGCTGAATTTAATAAGAAAGGACATTCGTTTCAGGTAGGTATGGCACGACCGGTAGACCAGAATGGTGACCATAAGATTGATCCGAATGATGACCGTATAGTAGTGGGACATACACGTCCACGCTGGACTTTGGGTATGACCAATACTTTCTCTTATAAGAATTTTGAGCTTTCTTTCATGTTGTACGGCCGTTTTGACTATATGGTTGATACAGGTGGTGAGTGGCAGGGAGGCCGTTACACTCAGCGTAAGATAAATTACTATAATGAGAATAATAAGAATGCTGAATATCAGAAACCTATCCATGATGATGGAGGCGGTGATCCCTACTACCGGATTCTGGGATATAAGAACGGTTCGTTCCTGAAAGTGCGTAATGTTTCATTAGGTTACGTTTTCCCGAAGAACATGGTGAGCAAATGGAATCTATCTAATCTGAAAGTATATGTGCAGGCTAAGAATCCGGGGCGTATCTTTTCTAATATAGATTTTCTGGAACTGGACGCTTCGCAGAATTTAACATCTACCTGGAACCGTGGTTTTACAATAGGATTGAATGTAGGATTTTAAACTAAAAAGCAAACGATTATGAAATTATATAAGAATATTACATTTGGCTTATTAGCCTTGACCTTGGGAGGGGTGGTGGCTTCCTGTAGTGATTTCCTGGATGAAAAGCTTACCACTCAACAGACTACCGATTTCTTTGATACACCGGAAGGTATTGATCAGCTGGCTGTGGGCATTTACAATAACCTGCGTTTCCATTTCTTCAAGGAGAATGCCTATACTACCACTAATTACGGTACGGATGAGTTTACTGTGGGTGGTGATGGTTCCAATAAAGTGTGGAATAATTATGATGGTAGTTTCCAGTCACAGATTGTAGCCGCTAATTCAAATACTACGATGGCCGAAAGCCTTTGGGATGCCATGTATATCGGAATCAACAATGCGAACCTGTTGTTAAGTAAAATAACTCCTGATAGTTATACCGGTACGAATAAGAAGACGTATATGGGCGAAGCCTATTTCCTGCGTGGCTTTAATTATCTGAAGTTGGTTTCCCAGTATGGAGGTGTACCCTTGAAATTAGAGTCGAGCTTTGTACCTGTCCGTGAGTTCACCCGTGCTACGGCAGAAGCCACGGTAGAGCAGGCGATTGGTGATTTGAAGAATGCTTATGCTCTGTTGCCGGCGACGGTAAGCATGGTGGGGAAGATTAGCAGGGATGCTGCGGCTCATTTTTTAGCTAAGGCTTACTTGTTCCGTGCCAGTGAAATTAATGATGGATGGAACAGTACGACTAAAGAATCTGACCTGAAAGAAGCCTTGAAACTGGCCAAAGAAGTAATTTCACGTCATCAGTTAGCCCCCAATTTTTCTGATCTGTGGCATTATACGGAACCTGACGGAGCGAGTGAAAAATTAGATGAGATTATTCTTTCGGCACAGTTCTCTTCTGACAAATCTTCCAGAAGTGCCGGTACTAACAGATGCCATCTCTTCTTCTTGTCTGTTTACAATAACTTGCCTCAGATGAAACGTGACTTGGCTGGCGGTCGCGAGTACCAGCGTTTAAGAACCACATATTATATGTATAATATCTATGATATGATTAATGATTCCCGTTTCTGGAAAAGCTTTAAGACTAAGTATGCTGTTAATAACCCGAAAGCGGGTTCCGGTTACGAAGTAGGAGATTTGGGCGTGATGTATGTTGTCAATCGTCCGGGCGATACCCGGTTCGATGGAGTGCAACTCAGCGGAAAGGTGATTGATGAAAAGACCGGCAAAGCCATTCCTACTACATTTGTGACTTATCCGAAAGATCGTAACGGTAAGGACGATGTGGCATTATATGATGATGTAAGTCGTTTTGTAGCTCTTAATAAGTATATTGATGGTTCGCGTGAAACGGTCAGTGATATGGGAGGCAATCGGGATGGTATTCTGGCCCGTCTTGGTGAAACTTATCTGATCGCTGCTGAAGTTCTGATTCGCCAAGGCGAATATGGTGATGCTCTGCATTACATTAATGAACTCCGCAAGCGTGCTGCCTACAAGAACGGGGAAGATCGTTCGGCATATTGTGACGGTGGTGCATCATATAATGAAAATGCCTTAGGATGGCAGATTGACGGCATAAACTCTTATTACACCGGAAATTCTTATTATGAGTCCAATGATATTGATAAGACTACACTTCCCACTGATCTTGAAATAACAGATATACATAGTCTTCCGGCTGAAGATGAGGCTGTCATTTCAAAACTGAAATATAGCTCTGATTATGATCGTATGATGTGCCTTTTGCTGAATGAGCGTTCCCGTGAACTTTGCGGTGAGTTTTATCGTTGGGAAGACTTATCAAGAACGAAAACATTGGTGGCACGTACCAAAGCTTTTAATTCGGATGCTGCTCCTAATATTGATGAACATCATTGTTTGCGTCCTATCCCTCAAACTTATCTGGATGCTATCCAAAAGGATGGTCATGCGTTGACTTCCGAGGAAAAGAAGCAACAACAGAATCCTGGTTATTAATAATGGATGATAAACTGACATATACCAGTCTTTATGTGTATCTGAAAATATAGACAAAAAAAGGAGTAAAGTCCCCCAAATGACTTTACTCCTCCCAATCTTTTTTTCCTCGTAACTAATACGGAGAAAAACACCACTAATCAAAATTCTATACCTTGGTCTTATTGGAATTTAGAAATTATTCTTTCCGGCATCCCACCAGAGACGAGTACCACCTGTGTCGGCACCACCCAGTGCTCTTGTTAATGAACTGTACTGAGTAGGATTAGATGTTTTCAGACCTTCCGGATATGGGAGACGACGGATCATCTCATCTGTGTTAATGGCACCACCGCTATTATTCACTTTGACTTTAAATAATTTCGGATAACCGGTACGACGTTGCTCTGTCCATGCTTCATTACCTTCGGGATATATGGCAAGCCATTTCTGTGTCATGATTTTCTCAAATTGTTCTTCTGTACCGTTGGCATCCGCCCAATTGGGAGTAGTAGTGATGCGTGCATTCATATCGAATTGGGTATCGAACGGATCTTTGTAATCAGCTGGTGTCTTGTCACTTTGCAGGTAAGCATCAACTCCACCTACTCCCCATTGCTCAAAGGATGTTTTTACACCTGTCTCATAGCATATTTTGGGATCTTCTGTAGAGATGCCTCGTAAAGCAGCTTCTGCACGAAGGAACCATACCTCGGCAGCAGTCATTAAAATAGGGTTCGTTTTTTGACTGACTGTACTCTTTGAACATTCTTTATAGCGATTGTCGGCAGAAAGCAAGCCGGTTCCCTGTGGTACGCCTTTGTAGCTTCCAGCGTACTCAAAGAGTTGCGGAAGTTCTTTCACTACATCGTTCTCTTTCCATGTGATAACTGCACCATTTGCCGGATCATAATATTTGGACATGCGTGGATCATCATATCCGGTCAGTACAGATTCCATGGTGGCCCCCATGAAGACTTCCCCCCATGACTTGTTGATTTCACCCAGCGGATTATTGTAGCCGCCGGCAGTCGATACGGAAATAATCTCATTTGGTGCTTCCAGGAATTGCCCGAGGGTGAATGATTTCTGTGCTTGCTCGGTGGCAAGAGCTTTGTCTACGTTAGCAACACGCATGGCTAGACGCAAACGCAATGAATTGCCAAATTTAACCCATTCTGCCAAAGTCTTGTTAGGAGTCAGCATGTCGGCGTCTTTATACGGCTCTACGCCGGGATTGTCCTTGATAAAACTTTGTAAAGAAGTGATTCCTTTTTCCAGATCGGTGAAGAATTGTTTGTAGGCTGTCTTCAGATCATCTACATTGTCACCTTCTTGTCCGAATTTACTATATACCAATGGTCCGTAGCAATCTGCTACACGGTGCATCAATTCAACCTTCAATATTTGGGTTACAGCTAACAGTGCAGGCTGCTCTACGTTGATTTGTTCGCACTTCTGTACTTCGGGCATAATGTACGAGTAATTGTATGTCCAGTGAGTAGAAGTCCATCCATCGTTCAGTGCATATACGCTGTTCTTATCATTGAAACCTTGATTGAAATCATGGAAATAGCCTGAGAACATGTCTTGCCCTAAATTTTGTGCGATTTGGAAAGTCCAGTTTTTACCTTCGCCCCAGTCGTAGTTAAAGTAGATACCACTCTGGATTATTTCAAACTTCAACAGATATTTTTGGAAATCATATTCCTGCAATTCGGAGTCAAACCCTGTATTGTTTCTGTTATCTGCTTCAAAATTGTCGGTACATGCGACTGCGATACCCAGCAATCCGCTTGCAAAAAGTATGGTTAGGAATTTATTATATTTCATAATCGTAAATGCTTTAAGTTAGAATGTGAATTTGATATTGAAACCAATGTTTCTGGTAGAAGGCATGCCGAATACATCTACACCTTGAAGTGAGTTGCCAACAGATAAGGTTGCATCCGGGTCGAACGGTGCATCTTTGTAGAAAAAGAACAGGTTGCGTGCTACCAGCGATACATCGATACCCTTGAATGCCTTCGTCTTTTCCAGCACTGATTGCGGGAAAGAATAGCCGATTGACAATTCACGCATACGGATATTGGTAGCATCATACATATAATATTCGGATATACCATTACGACCACCTACTGATTTAAAGAATGGTTTAATATGATTCTCGTCGAAGCGAGTTCCTTCGTATTCTATGTAACCTCTATCACGGGCCTGTGCCGTTGCTTTGGTCACGCCATTTTGGTCAAGGACTGCTTGTGTCAAGGACATGACATCACCACCTACGCGGGCATCGATCAGGAAATAGAGACTGAATCCTTTATAGGTAAATGTATTACTCCAACCCAATAAGCAGTCGGGATTTGCATTACCCAGATAGTCGTTGTTACCAGTCTTTACAAGAGGACTTCCATCTTCATTGAGCTTTATTTTTCCATTCTCACGCACGAATGCATTTCCGTAGATATCGCCCAGGGAACCACCTTCTTTGATGCGCATCAGGTAAGCCATAGAAAGTCCGGAACTACCATAAATGAATGAAGTATAATCCGGGTGAAGAGAAATGACTTCATTGCTGTTTGTTGAGAAGTTGACGGCAGTTTTCCAACGGAAATTATCATTCATAACCGGAGTTGCATCTATTGTTAATTCTATACCTTTATTACGGATCTTCCCGGCATTGATATAGCGATATGCATATTTGTCTCCTGCGGCGGTGGGCATTCTCAACAATTGATTCTTTGTATCAGTCTGATACCAGGTAAAGTCAATTCCTAAGCGGCTTTGGAAGAATCTCCATTCCGTACCAAATTCGATAGAACTACTGATTTCCGGTTTCAGATCGCCCTTATTGTATGTGTCGGCTGCTTGCAATACACCACCGGCCTGAATAATGTCTACAAGGTTAGTGATACCGATAGGCAGGTCGTTACCTACTTGTGCCCATGAACCACGTACTTTACCAAAGGAAATCCATTCCGGTAGTTTTAATGAGTTATTAATGATCCAGGATAAACCAACGGAAGGGTAGAAGAAGCCTGAATTCATACTTTCCGTATGAGCCAATGTGGAAGACCAGTCATTACGTGCTGTAATGTCAAGATACAGGGCTTCGTCAAAGCCGATTTGTGCTGTTCCGAATACAGACTGAATGGTACGTCTCTGATCAATCTCCTGATTGATGGAGGCATTGGAGCCCATAACGATATTGGCAACCGTAAATAAGTTAGGTTTGTAAAGTGAGGCGATTTTAGAGTCGAGCATCAGTGAGTTGACTTTATTCTTGTTGATACTGGTACCGACAGCGGCATTCAATGACCATTTGTTCCATGTTTTATTGAACATGGCCATCACGTCGGCATAAATCTGGAATTGTTCGCTTTCCGACCAAACATAACGTCCGTTACTCTTTTCGTTATAGGTACCTGTAATATTGGGAGCTGTAGATGCATACATTTTCTGATCGAACTTGTCGCTTACATAGTCTGCATTACCACGGGCTTGCAGGGTTAACCAATCGTTTATTTTCAGGCTGGCACTTAGGGATGCCATAGCGCGGTAACGCTTATTGGTGTTGGTAACACGATTCTTAATCCAGTAAGGATTTTGTGACCATTCGGAAACGTCTGTATACCAGTTTTGTACAGGCATACCATTTCTTGTCGGGTCGGCTACTTCAAAATTAGTAGCATATTCAGACATGTCCATTCCACGTGGGAAACTGTACAGGTCGACCAATGGATTCAGGTATATACCTCCGGATGCAGTGCTATTCTTAATCTTTTGTGTCATCAGGGTAGCATTTCCATCGAGTTTCAGACGGTCATTGAAGAAACTCGCTGTTTCGCGGAACGTAAGGTTGTGCTTTTGCAATTTGTTGGAATCAATGATACCTTTGGCTGTAGTGTTGGCATAAGAGAAGTAAGTCTGCATCTTCTCGTTTCCGCTTTGTACGGATATAGAGTTAATAGCGGTTACACCGTTACCGAGGAATTTGCCAACATTATCGTAGTCGGTTAATGACTTTTTTTCTCCCCAACTGTCAGTTCCGCTGGGGCCATACGAATTCTGGAATTCCGGCAGACTGATGGCATGATCGATGGTCAGATTTGAAGAGAAAGTAACTCTTTGCATACCTGCTTTACCTTTCTTGGTAGTTATTAAGATAACACCGTTGGCTGCTTGTGATCCGTAAAGAGCGGCGGCAGAAGCACCTTTCAGAATGCTCATACTTTCAATGTCTTCGGGATTCAGGTTGGAGATACCATCACCGGCGTCACGATTCACACCGTCATTTTCTCCACCCATAACGGTAGAAGTAGATTCGGTAGTCGTATTTAGCATAGGGACACCATCGATGACATATAACGGTTGGTTATTGCCTCCTTCGTAAGCGGAACGTGTACCACGGATAGAAACTTTGGCTGAGCCACCAAGGCCGGATGCGCTCTTATTGATTTGTACACCGGCTGATTTACCTGCTAATGCGGTTATCATATTCGGATCTTTGGCGCGTGTCAGTTCATCGCCACCCACTTGTTGGGTTGAGTAAGTCAATGAAGCTGCTTTTTTCTTGATACCCATAGCCGTTACCACAACCGTTTCCAGTGACAGGGCTTCTTCCTGCATCTGTACATTGAGAGTTTTCTGCCCGTTGAGAGCAATCGTTACAGGCTGGTATCCGATAAAGCTGATAACCAGCGTTGCATTAGTCGGTGTATTTAGTGTAAACTCACCGTCTATATTGGTAATGCAACCGTTTGTAGTTCCTTTTTCCACGACATTGGCGCCGATAATGGGCTCACCTTTCGTATCGGTAACAACACCTTTCACAGAGATATTCTCTTGTTGTACGGCAGTAATGATTTCACTTGCCTTTTCATTTTGTTTGGTCAGCACTATATTCTTGCCTTCCATTACATATCTGATGTCGGTACCATTAAAGATTTCGTCCAAAACTTCGGACACCGGTTGATTATCTGCATCTACATTTACGGTGCGGCGCACGTCCACACTTTTCTTATTGTAGACAAACAAATATTCGGTCTGAGCCTCGATTTTATCGAGG
>RRZU012258339.1_pt1 | contig 17581 bp, 15 predicted proteins | sample 2165561 | NCBI WGS metagenome assembly RRZU01 (sample SAMN10456909, study PRJNA506462) | wastewater metagenome | isolation source: wastewater sludge | place: USA: Moscow, Idaho | reverse complement strand
TGTGCCCGTAGGCTACGGGTGGAGGAACACCCGGTTAGATCAGCGCTAGCCGTCTAACAGCTACTCGTGCGACTTTCGCGTCGCACCTCGAAAATTTGGAGCGCCGGGTGCTTCAGGGCGATCTCGCCGTCCTTGATCCGCGCCAGCGACCCGCTCAGGGCCGCCACCCACTGCGGGTAGTCCTGGGCCGCCTGCTCCAGTTTCCGCCAGACCTTGACCGGCAAAATCGCGGTGACGGTGCCCTTCCCATCGGGAGAGGGGTTGGGGGTGAGGGCGTCACGCCCGTCGCACCCGCCGCATTCCGAACAGGCCGAGCAGTCCCGCGAGCAATAGCGTGGCCCATTCGCCCAGGGTGGGGATGTCGGCAGGAGCGGAAGCGGACGGAACGCCCGCGCCGCCGTCGTCGGCGATGCGGCCGTTGACGGCCAGATCGTCGTCGCCCAGACCGCCATCGATCAGGGTGAACGTGGCGGTGGCGCCGGCGGCGGTGGCGGGAACCTCGTACCAGTGTAGGGTAGGGTCGCTTTGGGTCTTGCCGTATTTCCAGTATTTCGTCCCCGTCGGCAGCGCGGCGGGATAGGTCACCTGGACGGTGACGGGGCTGCCGTCGCAGGCATCGCCCAAGGCGAAGCGCAGCAAGCCGTAGGGGAAGGTGTAGCCGGCGGGCGGCGGGGCGGTGGAGGCGACATAAGCGGCTTGCGTGAGATTGCAGTTGTTGCCGCCACCGCTGAAGGTCGCAGTAACGTCACCCTGGCCGGTGGCGCTGGGGCCGGTGAAGACGTTTTGCACGACCTGCTGCAGGGCGCCGCTGCTCGGTTGGTTGTTGGCGTCTCCGCTGTAGACGGCGCCGAGGGCGTGAGCGCCGCCGCCGAGGGCGGCGGTGGCGCAGGCGGCGGTTTTGCTGTCGCCGCTGCCGGTCAACGCGACGCTGGCGCAACCGGCGAGAGGCGCGCCGTCGGCGCCGAAAGCCACCGTGCCGGTGGGGTTCTGGCCCGTGACGGTGGCGGTGAAGGTGACGGGCTGGCCGAAGGTCGAGGGGTTGGCGGAACCGGCCAGCGCGGTGGTGTTCGCGGCCTTGCCGACCGGGATGTTGCGGTCCACGTCCGGCGCGGCGTTGTAGTTGGCGTCGCCGGCCTGGCGGGCGCGCACGGTGCAGGTGCCCGCCGCCAGGTAGTTGACCGCGCTGCCGCTGACGCTGCACACGCTGTCGGTCTGGCCGGCGAAGGTCACCGGGTTGCCGGAGCCGCCGCCGGTGGCGCTCAGCGTGGCGCTGCCGCCCACCACGCCCGAGGCGGGGGGCGCGAAAGCGATCGTCTGAGCGGCCTTGGCGATGGTGAGCGTGCCGTTGGCGGAGCCGGTGTAGTCGGAATCAGTGACCGTGCAGATCACGGCGTAGTCGCCGGCATTCGTGGGCGGCGCGGTCGAGCCGTCGTAGGTGGTGCCGGTCGCCAAACTCGGCGGCGCGGTGGTGCAGGTGGCGCGCTTGGCGGCGCCGTCGTAGGCATGAGGGCCGAGATCGCTTAAGGTCACGGTCGCCGGCGCCGCGCTGTTGGTCAAGCCGAAAGCGACGCCGGTCGCCCCCGCTGCGCTGGCGCCGACGGTGTAAGCCCCCGCCGTACCGTTGGCGGTGGCGTTCACCGAGGCGGTGCAGGCTGCGGGCGAACCGCTGCAAGTGACGGTCACCGGGCCGGTGGGGGTCAGGTCGGCGCTGGAACCCGAGGCCGGGGCGGTAAAGGCGACTTGCGCGCCGGTCAACGGTTCGGCTTGGGCCGGTGGCGCGGCGCTGCTGACCGCGACGGTCAGCGGGTTGGCAAAGGCGGTGTTGATCGGGGCGCTTTGGTTGTCCCCGCCGCTCTTGCTCAGGGCGAGCCCTTGCCACTCGTAGGCGCCGATGTCCGCGGTGGCGTTGAAGGGCCGGGGCAGGCCGCGAATGTCGTCGCTCGGCGCTCCGGCGTTGGTCCCGGCGTCGATGGCCGGGCTTCCGGGCAGCAGGCGGAAATCACCGCCGGCGGCATCGGCGAACCGGGGGTCGGCAGCGAGATTGCCCGCGCCGGCGTAGCCATCCTGGACCACGCTATAGGTGACAGTAGTCGTGGTGGTGCTGGGATCGTTGTAAATTTGGGAGCCGTCGGGCGCCGTGTTGCCCCACAGGATGACGTCGGTCAGCGTCAGACTTGAATCCGCGTTTACGATAGCCCCACCCCGGAGAGCCGCGGAGTTGCCGCTGAAGGTGGCGCTGGTGACGCGCGCATTGGGTGATCTAACGATGGAGAGCGCCCCGCCGCCCAAGGCTGAATTCGACGCCAACGTACTGTCGGTGACCGCCAGGGTTCCACCAACGGCATAAATCCCGCCGCCGCCGGGGCTGCCGCTGCCGCCGCTGACGCTGTTCCCCGACACGGTGCTGTGGGCGACCGTCAGGGTTCCACCAGAGGCGAGAATCCCGCCGCCGCCGGGGCTATTCCCCTTCGTGATATTCAATCCCTCCAGGGTAACCGCGTCCGAGTTGGTGATAGAGATTTTGAACACTCGGCCGGTGTTGTTGCCACTGACGGTGATGTCCGGTACGCCATCGCCGTTCAAGTCGCCGTTGATGGCGAGGCTTTGCGCGATGCTCAATTGGCCGGAAGTCAGGGTGATCGTCTGACCGGAGAGGCTGGCGGCAAAGGTAATCGTGTCGCCTGCGCTCGCGCCGGTAATGGCCTGTCGCAATGAGCCAGGGCTACCGTCGTCGTTATTGGTAACGGTGAGGGTGGCCGCCCGCGCCGGGCCGGACATGCAGGCCAGCCCGATGAGCGGGGCCAGCAGCGCCAGCGCGACCGCGACCGCCAGTCGATGGAGAACGAGCGAGCACGACGTTTTCCGGTAGCGCGGCCGGTTGCAGTAGCGCCCCAGCGCCCGCCTGATCTCGGCCGGCTTGACCCCGGCGCCCCCGAAGCCGGCGGCCAGCAGGTCCTTGTGGATGCCGAGCTTGAGCGGCCGGGGCCGCTCCCAGTCGAAGCAGGCGGGGTACGCCTCGGCCAGTGGCGGCAGCGCGGGTGCCGGATCGGGCGCGGCGGTCGGGTCAGGACCGGCGGCGACGGGATCAACGGCGGCGGGATTCGGGTCGGTCATGGCGAGGGCTTCCGGCGGCGGCAACACCGGGGAAGTGTAGCGAATCGCGGGCGCGCGGCGCGAGTGCCCCGGGTCGGAGACCGGGACCGGGGGTCGCCAAAGCCCGCGCCGGGCCTTACACTGGCCGCGTGAGGTGACACGGTATCCCGACCCTTTCCCGACCCATGCGCGCGGTTCCCCTCGATCTCCTGCACGTCAGCCCCCTGCGCCCGCCGACGCCCCTACCGTGGCCCGGCCCGCAGGCCGTGGCCCTGGCCCGCGCCGTCGGCGCCGTCGAGCCGGTGACGGCGCGGCCGCTGCCGGGCGCGGCGCCGCCCCGCTACGAGATCCTCGCCGGCCTGCGGCACTGGCTGCTGGCGCAGCGGGCGGCGCTTTCGACCGTGCCCGTCCACGTCCTGGAAGACCTGGGCGACGCCGACGCGCGCCGGCTGGTCGCGCTGGACGCCGGTCCCATCCCGCTCGACCCCGTCGCCGAGGCCGAGGCGATCCGGGCCGAGGTGGGCCGGGGCCGCAGCGTCGCCGCCGTCGGGCGCGACAGGGGGCTGTCGCGCACCGAGGCCTCGCACCGGCTGCGGCTGCTGCGGCTGGCCCCCGCCGTGCGGGCTCAAGTCGCGGCCGGCGCGCTGGCGGCCGGCAAGGCCCGCGCCCTGGTCGGCCTGCGGGAGCGCGACCAGATCGAGCTGGCGCGGCGGATCGCGCGCGAGAACTTGACCACCCGCCAGGTGGAGGCGCTGGCCCGAGCGCGCAAACCGGGTCAGCGGGATGCCGGCGGCGTTCCCGTTCCGCCGGCGCCCGCCGCGAAAGACCCCGACCTCGCCCGGCTGGAAACCGAGCTGTCCGAGCGGCTCGGGACGCGGGTGACGGTCGGCTGCGGCGCGGACGGCGGGGGCCGGCTGGTCATCGACTTCGCCGACCCGGACATCCTGGAGGGGGTGCTGGAGCGGCTGGGGGTTCGGCCTTGAATGGTAGGTAACAGTTTATCTGTCGCCAATAACTACCTAATGAGATTTTTTCAACAATAATTCCAATTTTATTATACAGTTATGTAATTCTTGATCCATTTCCAAGGCATTCTCAGAAATCACCCGCCGATAACTATTGACTGCTAACAGCAATCTGTTTTCGGCCTGCTGCAACATAGAAACTTGCCCATTTGGGCATGTTTTCGATACATTATCCAGTACGCCTAGCCAGCGGCGTACAGTGTTTGCAGATTTGCCAAGCACAATAGAAAGTGCGGGGCGTAAGGCTTTCTCCCCGGCTCGCGGCCTGCCTTCACGCTCTACGAACCCCGACGCCCGAAGTCGCTGGACTAGAGTAGCTATTTCATCCCGCGAGTATGACTTCCGTTGGGTGTTCTCGCTAGTTTCGATTGCCAATGCCCTGGCGGCTTCTTCCGCTGCGTTAAAGGGTAAAATCATGACTGGCACTTCATGCATCTCCAAGGGAGGCAGTGCCTTTAGGCGTTCCACTTCGATTTGTTGCTTTGCAGTTAATCGGGATTCGTTTAAGCGGGCTAGTTCCAACCATGCTTTAACTCGCGTTTCCAGATCTTGTTGAACTAACAGCCGCAAAGCAGCTACGCGATGGGCACCCGCCAAGAGATTTCCAACAAGATCAACTGTAGGAGGCTCCACCAATCCTACTGCAGAAATCGATTCGGCCAAATTGAGCACATGGCTGGGCTTGATCGGGCGGGAATCTCCTCCAGGCCGCGGCTGGATAGCTGACAGAGGCAGGGTACTTCGCCTAGCCTGCTCGCGCTCTATCCAATCAACCGCCTGCTTGGCCTGCGCCCTCCCAGCAGAGGCAGCGTCACTTTGAATTAGACGATTTCCGGATCGCTTGGGCATTTTGCAACCATCTGACCACTACTTGAAGATCTATAACTCCTCGGCAATTTGGCGGCGCTACCTCCATAACGGGTACGCGTTCTGTAGTAGCCGACGATAAGGCAACATCTTGCCTGATCAAAAGACGATCAATGTCTGGAAACATGGCGACCAGAGCAGCTTCAAGGTCTTTATCTAAGGTACGTCGTAAATCCACTCTACTCATAACGAGAGCCCACCGCTGCGCTCCTTGCCGGTTTTTTTGTCGGCGCGACGAAAGCGTTTCAACCACACGGGCAGCACCTTGGATCGCAAAGGGATGCGCATCGACCACAATGAGCGCAACTTCCGCTGCAACTAATCCGAGTCGTTCAAGATGATCCCAACCCGGCGGACAGTCAAAGATAATGGCGGTTTGATCAAACATAGCGATGGCATCCGCCAACGCTTCGGGGTCTAATCGCATCACCTCATGACCTTTGAGCCCTGGCCCTCCCGGCAAAACCCACAAATTTTCTGTTGTTTTTATTGGAATAGGCGCATCACCTAACAGGAGTTCTGCCGTGCCAGGCAAGGTAGGATCTGCACCTAAGCCCCAGGCAGCATTGCTTTGGGGATCTAAATCGACCAATAAAACTCGATTTCCTTGAGCCGCCAATACAGAGGCAATACCACAAGCTATTGTGGTTTTTCCAACGCCTCCCTTTCCGGCGGCTATGGCAACCTTAATTGATGCCATCGTGTCTTCATCTATGATTGTAGGGGTTACTGAGCAAAAGTTTGCTACGGTAATCGATAGGATCAACTCAATCGGGATACTTTTGACAAGAATAACCTAAACGTCGCCAGAGAACAGCTAAGGGCAAGGGGCATGGCTTTCAAGGTGGCAATTAAGTGCTTGATTTTTTGAGCGCATAGATACTGCTTTTCATGTCGCTATTGATCTTAACTAATTGTTTTTAATTTAAAAATATTGAAAACTCTGGGGCAAAGAGTTGAGCGATATTATGGTTCAGGCAGTGCGCGAACTGAACTGAAGAATAATCATCTAATATTTAAGATAATGTTTTTAATATAATTTTTTAATTCTGAATCGTGAAGCAACACCTTGTGTGAAAACATCCACCTGCGCTGGGAGAAAGCGACGGCTTTGGGCGTGCGTTACTACGAGGTCGAGCTGCGCCGGGACCTGTGGGGCGAATGGCTGCTAACGCGAGCCTGGGGCCGGCGGGGCACCCGGCTGGGCCGAGTCCGGGTGGTGCCGTGCGGCTCCCGAGACGAGGGCCTGGCGCGGATCGCGGCCATCCTGGAGCGACGGCGACAACGCCGGTATGATCTGGTGGCCGGTGCAGGTGCCGACAGCGATACCTTCTGATCGCTCCTGGCACCCTCTGTTCGGCGGCAAGGACCGCCGTCGTTCCCGAACCGCGCCCGTCCCGACCACGACCCCGATCCGGTCGGGCGCCGGTTGAAACGACCGCACGTCTGCTCAAAAAACAAGCTATTGTATTTTAATAATAATATTAGCACCATTTCCCAAAACCGTGTCACATGCCACGGTTTTCGGGTCCGGCGGCTCATCGCTCGTCGGGCGGCGGCACGAACCGGCGCTTTTTCCTGAACTCCACCTGCGGCATGGACCGATCCGGCGCGGGCGCGGCGCATTCCGGCGCTCGGGCGGGGCGCTCGTCTCGATCCGGCGCCCGCTCGAAGCGCTGGGCCGGTTCGGGCCGGTCGCGGGCCGGTCGCGGTTCGGACCTCGGCAACCCCTGACCCGCCGGCCGGTCGGGCGCCGGTCCCTGCCCCTGGGCCGGACGCGGCCCCTGCCCTTGGGCCTTGCGCGCCGCGCGCTCGGCCGCCTCGCGAGCCAGGCGGCGCTTGCGCTCGGAGCGCGACTCCGGGGTGATACCCTGGGCGATCAGGGCCGCCTTGCGGGCCGCGATCTCCTGCTGGACGCGGGCGTGCTCGGCCCGGCGCGCCGCCTTGGCCTCGCGGTTTTTCCGCTCGATCTCGCGCTGCTGTTTCCGCTTCGCCTCGCGCGCCTCGTGCTCCCGCACCCGCGCCGCCCGGTCCTGGCCGCGCCTCGTGGACGCCGCCAGCCGCTTCAGGGCTTCTTCCCGCTCCTCGGGGGTCACATCGCCGGCGGGCCGGCCGTCCAGATCGTAGCGGCGATCCCCCCGGCCGTGGACCAGGGCCAGCAGATAGCCGTCCCGGCTCGTGTGGTTGGCCAGCGCCCGGCGCAGCAGGGCGGGGTCCACGTCGGGCAGCAACTTGATCAGGTCGGCGTGGATGCCGGTCTTGAGCGGCCGGATGTCATCGTAGTTCTTCGGGAACGCTTTCGGAAAGCGCCGGATCAGGAGGGCGTGGACGGCGTTGACCGCCCGCTTGTCGCTCTGGCTCATGGCTCGTCTCGGTGGGGTCGGCACTTCTCCCCATCAGGATACTCAAAACGGCCGCTCGGAGAATCCTTCTCCCCGCCGGCGTCTTCAGTTTTTTGTTTTGACGGCGGTTCGGGAGAGCCGGTTTTGCCGGTGGGCGGTGGGTGGGTATTTGCGGTTTTTTGGCGTGGGGGTTCTGAAAAAGAATTTCTGAGGAAAGCGCCGCCACCTAAGCCGGGGGGTGTCCGACACCAATCCGCGCCGGCGCGGGGGGTCCGGCGAGCGGACCGGCACTTGCTTCTCGACTGTCCGACAGTTAACTGGCGACGCGGGCGGCCGGGCCGGGCATGGCGGGCCGGATTCGAGGGCGGGAGCCGCTTTTCGGGCGCGGCCGGCGGGGGAAAAGGGGTCGGAGGCGGCGGAAGGGCGCGTTCGGCGGTCGGCGGGCCGAGCGGGTCCGACGCCGTGGGAGCGAGCGGGGAGAGGAGGGGGTCCGGGTCCGGGGCGGTCTCGCCCCGGCTCAGGCGGGCGGTCGCCCTTTGAGCAGATCGCGCAGCGCGCCCAGGGCGCTGCGGGCGGCCGCGCGCCGCGCCGCCTCGGCGGCGGCGGGTTCGGCGGGGGCGGCTTCGGCGGCTTCGCCGGCCCGCCGCCGGGCGGCGTCCAGGGCCAGCTCGCGCCGCCCGGCGTCGGCTTCGGTCTGTGCGGCGTCCTGCCGGTGACGCTGTCGCCGCCGCCGGCTCGCGGCCTTGTCCCGCTCGCGCTGGAGCCACCGGCTCAGGCCGAACACTTTGAACAGAGACACCGGCAGGCGGCGGATGGCGGGCAGCCCTTTGTGGCCGCCGTCCTCGGTCTTGCGGGCGATGGGGTAGACCTCGACCAGCCCGGCTCGCCGCAGGTCGCGGCACGCCCGCTCGGCCCGGCGCAAGCCGAGTCCGGCTTTCTCGGCCAGGAACTCCAGCGTCAGGCCCTGGAAGCTGCCGTCGGCCTGCGGCACGCCGACGCGGAGCGTGACCAAATCCAGGTAGTGGACCAGGGCGCCCAGCAGGGCCAGACAGGCTTCCCGCCGCTCGCTGCGCTGTTGCCGGGCCGAGCCGTTGGCGGCGTTCAGGCTGGGCAAGACCGCCGGGTCGGCGAAGTAGGCCCGCACCGCCTCCTCCAGCTTGGTGATGATCCGGGGGTGCGGGGCGTGGTGCGCCGGCGGCTCGAACCAGCGCGGACACGCCGGGTCGTGCCCGCAGCGGTTGCCGCCGGACACGGCGGCGGCGACCAGCCGGATCGGGGCCGAGGGCGGCGCGCTGGCCGCCGCTGTCGCGGAAAAGGGAAGGGAGCAGTCAGCGGCGTTCATGCCCGCGTCCCTCTCGTGCCACGGTACTACTTGGCAAACGGGATCGCGGGTGGCTATACTTCGCCTCGCGCATCCGCTCCCGCAGCCCGCGCCTAGCGCCCTTGAACCCTTTAATCGCGGCCAAGCAGACATCGGGGTTCGAGGGCGTTTGCATTTTCGCGTTCATGCAAACATCCATGGATGGTTCTGGGAACTGGAAACTATTGTAGTGGTCGCGATTCCTTTGCGCCAGCCGGCGACGGGCCGACAGGCTGCACGGCGTTCTCCAGCAGCGCGCGGGCGTCTTGCAGCATCCGGTTCAGGTACACCCAGTCCTCGGCCAGCCGGCGCTGTTCGGCCTCTACGCGGGCGCGCAGCACGGCGACCTGCCGGCAGTGCTGGAGCAGCTCGCGGGTGAGGACGTCCCGCCGCCAGCGGTCGATTTGGCGCAACGCCGCCTCGATTTGCGAGATGGTGGGCGCTGGAGGGAAGGACAGGGCGCGGACTCGGCGGGCGAGGGCCGCCGGGGTCGTCGGCCGGTGGCGGGCGTTGGATCGCTCGGAAGCCTCCAGCACGGCGAGAGTCAGTCGGAAGTCGAACTCGGGCGCGAAACCCGTATCATGCGGGCGGTGAGTAGCCATGATTGCACCTCTGTTGCGGTCGTGGTCAGGTCCTCACCGCACATAGTGGTGGGGGCCGCCTTTTTCCCGTTGCGGGATTTCTCCCTATGATAGCCCATTTTTCCCCGCCCGCAAGATTCCCGCCCGCGCGGCGGCGGGCGCGAGCGAGGTTTGGGCCGGCGGGGAAAGCGAGAAGCGAGGGGCGAAACGCGGGCGCGCGAGCGGGCGGAGAAGGGCGCGCGAGGGTCCGCAATGCGGCGGACGAAAAGAAAAATTGCAGGATTATCAAAAACATAAACTCACCTCTCGACAGCGACAACTCACCTATCGCCTCGCGACGAGCCGCGAAGCGGACCAAGGTAAAGGAGTCGTGCCGCCGATTAAGGTGAGGGACGACCGGCATCAAACGCCCGTCCGGTATCGGACCGGTGAAAGGCAGTTGTATAGCCTGCTGTAAACCTCGCCGGCTTTATCAGGCGGCGAGGGCGTTGTCTCCCGACTAGAGCAAGCGACAACGATCGAAAGGTAGCGGTTCGTGCCTCGTCCGTCAAGAGGGCGGGGCGCCGGTCGGATCGGACCGGCGCCGGGCCTCTCGCGCCAAGGCGTTGTCGAAGCCTTGCGCCGCGAGGACGTCCTCGGCGAAGTCGGCCGCCTTCCGGCGTCGGGACGCGGCCAGGGCCGCGAGCAGCCGCCGCGCCTCGGGCTCGTCGAGGCGGTGGTTGGCCATGATCACGCCGGTCGCGAGGTCGAGCGCGCCGGCCGGGTTCGAGGCCCCCGCGCCTCTCGACCGCGCGATGGCGGCCATGAGGGTGGCGTACAAGCTGTCCGGGTCCGGCGGTTTGATCAGGTAGGCCCACGCGCCGGCCCGGATGGCGGCGCAGATGGAATCGCGCGAGCGATCCACGGTCAGCACGATGGCCGGAATCCGGCCGTCGAACCGTTCGAGAACGTCCAGGCCGGACGGCGCGCTTCGCTCCGAAAACCCCAAATTGAGATCGACGATGGCGGCGTCCGGCGGGGTCTCGCCCTCGCAGAGCGCCAGGGCCGTTTCGCCGTCCTCGGCGTCGAGCAGGCGGAACTCGTCGCCCAGCATCGCGTGCAGCAGCTCCCGCGCGGTCGCGTTGTCCTCCACGAGCAACAGCGTTGTTCGCGCCGCGCCGGGCGGGGCGGGGCGGGCGGTTTCGGCCGGCAACGCGCCCATGAAGCGCGCCAGGGCCTCGCGGGTTTGCCGGAAGCGGGCCGCCAGGTCGCGGAGGCTCGCCGACCGCTGTTGCGGTTCCCGCCGTCGGGCCAGCGCCTCGCAGCCCTCCGCCAGCGCCCGCGCGCCCGCGCTGAGGGCGGCGCCGGACAAGGCGTGCAAAATCTGGCGAAATTCGGGCTCGTCGCCCCGGCGGTTGGCCCGTTCCAGCTCGTCCAGGATCGGTTCGGTCGTGACGAGAAAGGCCTCGACCAGCTCGCGACAGCCCGCCGGCTTGGCCGCGAGGCGGTTCAGATGGTCGAAATCCAGCAGCTCGACGGCGGTTTCGTTCCGGTGCATGGCCGATCACCTCCAAGGGTTCGGCGCGGCGTCCGACTCGGACGGTCGGCCCGCGCCCCACGCCGCGAAGACCTGGCGCATCCTGTCCTCGCTCAGCGGCTTGTACAGACAGTCGTCCATCCCCGCGTCCCGCCAGCTCTGGCGATCCACGTTCAGCGCGTCGGCGGTCAGGCCGACGACGGGCGTGCGGCAGTTCGGGTTCTCGCGCCAGCGGCGTATCCGGCGGGTGGTTTCCAGCCCGTCCATGCCCGGCATCCGCACGTCCATCAGGATCAGGTCGAAGCGCTGCCGCCGGCACGCTTCCAGCGCCTCGTGGCCGCTCTCGGCCAGCACCACCTCGGCCCGAAAATCCGAGAGGGCGATTTTCGAGTAGACGCGATTGATGCGGTTGTCGTCCACCACCAGCACGCGGGTCGATCCGCTCCGTGGCCGGACCGAAGGGGGCTCGTCGATGGGCGGCGGCGGAGGGGGCGCCCCGCCGTCCGCGTCGTCCGCGTCGTCGCCCGGCTCGGCGGTGTCGGCCGCCGCCGGGTCGGCGACGGGGAGCGGGATTTCGGCGCGGAACTCGGAGCCGACGCCCTCCCGGCTGCGCACCTTGATCCGGCCCTCCATCAGCTCGACCAGTTGCCGGCAGATCGCCAGCCCCAAACCGGTCCCGCCCTGCTGGCGGGTGGTGGAGGTGTCCACCTGGTCGAACGCGGCGAAAATCGAGCGCCGGTGGTCGCGCGGAATCCCGATGCCGGTGTCGCGCACGCTCAGCCGGCAGAGAAACGCGCCGTCGGGCCGGCGGCGGCCGCCGGCCCGGACGCGAATCTCGCCCCGCTCGGTGAACTTGATCGCGTTGTCCACCAGGTTGCGGGCGATCTGGGCGAACCGGTGGCGGTCGCCGGACACCCGTTCGGGCAGGTCCGGGTCCAGCGCGACCTCCAGCTTCAGGCCCTTGGCGCGGGCGTTGGCGGCGAACAGCCGCGCGGTGGTCTCGACCGTGTCCCGCAGGTCGAACGGCCGCGCCCGCAGCGCGATCTTGCCGGCTTCCAGCTTGGAGAAATCGAGAACGCCGTCGATGACGGCCGACAAGACGCTCGCGGAGTGCTTGAGCAAGCGCAGGTAGCCCTGCTGGGTTCGGTCGAGCGGCGTTTTGGCGAGAATGTCGATGAAGCCCATGAACCCGTGCAGGGGGGTGCGAATCTCGTGGCTCACGGTGGCCACGAACTGCGATTTCGCGCGGCTGGCGGCTTCCGCCCGCTCGCGGGCGACGACCAGCTCGGCGTTCTGTTGTTTCACTTCCCGGACCGCCTCCTCGACCTGCCGGGCGAGGTCGGCGCGCGAGGCGGCGACGCGGGCGATCAGGTCGTTGTAGGCGGTCGCGATGACGCGCGCTTCGCGGACCCCGCGCACCTCGACCCGCCGCAAATGCCGGGCGGTTTCGGGGTCGGCCATGATGCGCGCCAAGTGTTTGATCGGGCGGGTGAGCCGGTCCAGCGCGACGAGCGCGAGCAGCGTCACCAGCAGGGCGCCCGCACCCATGACGGCCAGCACGTGGCGGTCGATCGCGCGCAGGTCGGCTCGCATGTTGGCCTTGGTCAAGGTCAGCGCCACGTATCCGAGGGTGTTTGGCGCGGTGGTGGGTCGAGGTGCGGCCGATAGGGTCGATTGACGGATCATGCCCCCGAACAAATCGGAGTCGCGGTCTGGCGCGGTTAGCCCCCGTTCGACGATGGGGGCAATCACGGTGATGGAGTCTGGCCGTTCGAGCGGGTGGTCCGCCGTGGCGCCGATCAGGGTTTCCAAACCGGGTGTAACGGGGTCCGATCCGAGCGCGGACACCGCTTTGCCTTGGGCGGTTACGATGACCAGTCCGGTCACGTCGGGATAGGCGGCCATCGTTTCCAAATTCGGCCTGATGTGCTGGACCGTCCCTTGGATGATCGGCAAGCGACTCGCTTCGGCGGCGCGCTGGACTATCGTGCGGCCATTTTTAATAGATCATCGTAGAAATAGACGTTTAATCGCTGCTGAAGCGAAACGATGATACCGAGCGTCAGCGCGAGCATGCCGACCAAATAAAGGCTCGCGAGCAGTTGACGCAGCGTGAAAGGCGGCCGTAGAGCGACCATAAGCGAGCCTCACGGTTCTGGAAACAGGGGCTTGGCGCGCCGTATCAGCGCGCTGCGGGGGGTGATGCCCAAATGCTGCGCGGTTCGCGCGTTGAGCGCGAGTTGGCCGGCGCGCGAAAACCGCAAGCTCGCGGGGGGATCGCCTTGCCGAATCATCGCGCCCAGCTCGGCGCCGATCTTGGCGTAGTCGGGATAGAGCGCGAACAGAAACCCGAGCTTGACGTGCGCGATGGTATCCGAAAAAACGGCGATGCGCCGATCCCAGGCCTGTTCGAGCACGTAGGGATAAATCAGCTCGCCGTTCAATGCGATGGTATTGTTGCCGAACCACAGCGCCGTGGTTTTTGGATCGAGCGTTTCAAACGTCGTCCCGAGCCGCCGAATCACGTCGAAAGCGTCGGCGACGCCGATGGCCTCGATGTCGATCCGCGTGTCCGCCGCCGCTTTTTTCACCAACACGAGCCAAGGTTCTTCGCGGATGTTGTAGTACATCACCACATGCCGGACATCCGGCAGGAGCTCGTGGAGGGTTTGCAAATAAATTGCCGGATCGACGCTCAAACTGATGCCCGGTAGCGGGATTTGGCCCGGCAAAGCGTTGACTCCACTCAAGAAAACATCGCGGCGGTTTTGCTCGCTTCTCTCGTAAAAACTCAAGGCTTTTTGTCCGAGCAGCACCACGGTTTTGTCGCGTCCCTCGATCAACCAGCTTCCAAACTCTTCCCGCGACGTGGTGGCCGTAATCGCTTTTTGTTGAAGAAGCGCTCCCGTGGTGCGGGCGATACCGCTCGCCATCTGCTCGAAGGCTTCCCGGTAGGGCTCTGGAGCTTCCGGGTACACCACCAAAAGAGATGCCGAAAACGTTTGAGAGATGGGAAAATACAGTAATAAAACAATTATGATCGCACGTATGTGATGTGCTTTTATCATCGCGCGATCAAGTTTGGTGCAATGTATGATCGAAGGAAAAATAGCTGCTCGATGCTTTGGCGGGATTCGTTAACGTGCCGTTTCCCTGGCCAGCGGACCGCTAGAAGCGGCCCGATACTGTAAAATAATAGGTGCGACCGGGCAACGGAAAATCGCTCGGAAGCGCCGTGCCGAAGCTGTCATCGACGGCGTCCGCGTCGAACAGGTTTCGCACATCGAGCCCCACCTCGAAATCGGGCGCGATCTCGTAGCGCACCAATCCATCGACTAGAGTGTAGGTTTTTGTAGGTGGTCTGGTGTCGCCGAAGCTTCGATCCCGCTGGCCGACATAACGCGCTTGGACCGAAAAAAACCAAGGTTTTTGCCGCCGCTGCAAGCGGGTATAGAAAAGATGATGCGGGCCATAACCGAGATCCGAGTTCGTGGTCTTATCTTCGTTATCTTGATAGCTATAAGCGCCATAGAGCTGCGTGCGGCTGTCGATATCCCAACGCGCTTCCAACTCGATTCCTCGGCCGGTTTGCCTGTCGACGTTCGTGGGAACCAGAGTCGAACCACCTTTATATAAAAGCCGAATTTGATCGTCGGTTTTCTGATAAAACAGATTCAGGCGGGTGGATACCTCTGGATGGATACGATAGTCGAACGCGAGTTCGAGGCTTTCGATGGTTTCCGGTTTCAAATGAGGGTTACCGGTGAGTATGGGAGATTGTTTTGCGCGGGTATCGATCAAGGATGGGCCTCGGAACCCTCGTCCGTAGAGCAACTTGGTTGTCAGATAAGGCGTGGTATCCCAAACCAAAGCCATTCGGGGATTAAATTGATCGCCGAAATCGGAATAGTGGTCGTGGCGGGCTCCCCACGTTAGCCGCCAATTCGGATCAAGAGTCCACTCGTCTTGCAAGTAAACAAATTGCAGATCGCGAGAAAACTCGCGAGCACCAAGAGCCATCAAGTTCGGATCGCTTATGTCTTGGATGCTTCCGAGTGGAAAAATCAGGCCATTTATTAACGTAAAATTGCGGCTTTCGGAGTTCTGTTTCGTCTTGCCGGTTTCGGCTCCAATACCGAAGCTGACGCGATGGGCGGGCAATCCAGTGTACTCCACCGAGCTTTGGAATCGGGTATTGTGTTGTTGCGTCTCGCTGTTGGTAATAATCCCATCCGGAAAACTGTCGAAGGCGTCCGGCGGAAAGTGGTGAGCGTTTTTTAGAGAAATCCGATAAAACAAATCATCCAAGATAATTTTCGCCGTCCAATCATCTTTAACGGTCTTCCATTCAAACCGGCCCTCAACAGTATCGGTATCGACGTGGCCGAACGGATCGAGCGCGGCGGCCAGGCCGACGCCCATCCCCATATCGCGGTTTAGCGAGGTTCGCAGCATCAGCGAGACGTTTTCGCCGGTCGCGTTCAGTTGCGCGCCGAACAGGCGGCGGTGGGTGTTGGCTCGACCCGGCGCCAAGGATGCGTCGGTGCCGAACAGCGCATCGAAGGTCGTTTGCGAGTCGGCGGCGACGAGCGGCCGGTCGCCGTCGGTCTCCCGATACTCCAAGGCGCCCACCACGTCGAAATCGCCCACCCGACCCCCGCCCAACAGGCGAGCATCGCGGGTCTGTTGCGAGCCGCCGTCGACCACTATCTGGGTTTGATCGGGCGGGGTTCGACGGGTGATGATGCTCACCACGGCGGAATAGGCGTCGGCGCCGTACAGGGCGGAACCGGGACCGCGCATGATCTCCACTCGCTCGACGATGTCCAAGGGCACTTGGCCCAACACCGCGAATCGGTCCCCGGATACGCGATCGGTTTGTGGAATTCCATCCAAAAGAACCAGCACGTTTTGATTGAAAGATGACGTGAATCCGCGAACGGTGATAATCGGCTCTATTCCCGACGTGTTCTGGCCCAAGAAAAAGCCGGGGACCGTTCGCAGCACATCATATAAATCTCGTGCGCCAATATCCTTGATCTGTTGGGCCGTGATGACCGACGTTACGGCCGGAGCGCTTTGAACGGATTGGCTGTACCCCGATACCACCGAGACGTTTTCGGCAACCGATTCCCTTTGCGTGGGATAAGGGCCAAAAACATCGTCCTGCGCCACGCTGATCGAGGCGGCCAGACCTAACAGACCCAACCTTTCGACATCGATTATTTTGAGCTTCAACATCGTATCCTCCCGATCTGGCTCGCGGTCAAGGCGAGACTCGCACCGACCGGACTTCGCGCCAGGGCAGCTCGATCACCGCCACCCGGGCCGGCTGTCCGTCGGGCGGCGGCTCGATCAGGAACAGCCGCTCGCGATCCTCCAGCAGCACGCGATAAACGCCCGTGGGCAGCTCGGCGTACAGCGCCCGCAACGCCTCGTCTTCCGGCAGCGCGACCGGCCAGACGCTCACGCGCGGCAAATCGCGAAACCGGTCGGCCTGTTGGCGCTCGAAAAAACGGGTGGCGCCGAGGCCGGCGATCCACCACGCCAGCAGGAAAGCCGCCAGCGCGACGACCGCGCCCAATTGCAATAGCGACCAGGGACGCTCGGCCCGGACGCGCCGCAAGGCGATTCGCAGTCGTGGCTCGTAGATCGCCAGCGCCAGCGCGCCGAGGGCGTAGGGGATCAGGAGCCACCACGCGGCTTGAAACGCCCAAAACGCGAAGCCGAGAAACGTGACGGCCGGCAGTTGCAGCGCCATCAGCCCCACGTCGAAATGGGCGAAATAGTGATAGGCGTAAGCCCAGCCGACGAAGAAGACCAAACCGATCACCACGGCTGAAACGGCGATGAGGCGGAACAGCAACGACACGGTAGACCGGGATGTCTGGATCATTGGCCTCACTCTATTCTCCGGTGCGGTCACTGCCGCGCCTCCCGTGCGAGATGTTCCGCCCATCGGCGCAACAGGCGATGGTTGGACCGGACGATTCTCACGTAATTCCGGGTCTCCCGATAGGGCGGGACGCCGCCGTGGCGTTCCACCGCGCCCTCGCCGGCGTTGTATCCGGCCAGCGCCAGCGTCACGTCGCCGCCGAACCGGTCCAGCAGCCAGCGCAGATAGCGCGTCCCGCCGGCGACGTTCTGCGCGGGATCGAAGGGGTCGGCGACGCCGAAGCGGCGGGCGGTGGCGGGCAGGAGCTGCATCAGGCCCATCGCCCCCTTGGGGCTGGCGGCCCACCGGCGGCCGGCGGATTCGGCCAGGATCACCGCTTTCACCAGCAGCGGATCGACGCCGTGCTGTCGGGCGCTGGCGAGCAGGGTTCCGGCGAGGCCGCTTGCGTCGGCGGGCCGGGCCTCGGCCGGGGGCGCGGGGTCGGGGCCACGTCCCGCCGCTGGCCGGGCGGGCGCGGGACGCGCCGCCACCGGGGGAAAGGCCGGGGTTTTTTCCCTCGTCCGCGCCGTCGGAGCCGGGCCGTTCCGAGCCGGCGCGGCGTCGGTGGGCGAGATTCCGAGCGGCGCGCTCCGGCCCCGCTGGGCGGCCCAGCGCGCCTCCTGCGCGCGCACCTCGGCGTCCAGCCACGAAACCTCCGCGCCGGCGCCCACCGGCAGCGCCAGCAGCAGCGCCAACCCGTAGCCTGTTGTCGTTCGCCGCATCGCGCTCCTCCGTTCGGCGCGACTCACCGCGCGAACCGCCGCCGGGGCCTTCTCGGCTCGCGCGGCCAGCCGCGCCCGGCGGCTTTGATCCGGCGCCAGGCCATCGCCGGCGGCAGGGCGACGTGCGCCAGCAGCGCGTT
>RRZU010809906.1_pt1 | contig 17592 bp, 16 predicted proteins | sample 2165561 | NCBI WGS metagenome assembly RRZU01 (sample SAMN10456909, study PRJNA506462) | wastewater metagenome | isolation source: wastewater sludge | place: USA: Moscow, Idaho | reverse complement strand
GAACGAGGTGGAGCGGGTCACCAGCTACCATTCGACGCTATAATTTGAGTCTAAAGCCGGTGTAGCTCAGTCGGTAGAGCAGCTCATTCGTAATGCATGTTGCTCTACCACTAAAAAGCTATACGCCACAACGACATAGCTTAACTCAGAACTGGTCGTGGCACACTTTTGGCACATTTCAAACAATCCAGGAAAATAACGCGCTAAGCCGCGCCATCGCCTCCAGCGTTCACGCGCATCAAAGGGGGAAGACATGGCAGTGATTAGAGAACGCGTTTCGGCAACGGGCACCAAGTCGTACCACGTACAAGTACGCATTAAAGGTTTCCCGCCACAAACCAAGACCTTCGCAAGTAAGACCATGGCCAAGCAGTGGGCCGCCATGGTCGAGACCGAACTGAAGGCAGGTCGCTACCTCCCCCGCGTAGTCGCCGAACGGCACACCGTAGCCGAGCTGATAGACCGGTATCGCAAAGAAGTTTTGCCCCAAAAGAAGGCGAAATTCATCCGCGACCAAACGGTTCACCTGGATTGGTGGGAAGCCAAGCTAGGTCGCTATAACCTGGCTGAATTGAATTCCAACCTCATTGCCCAGGCCCGCAACACGCTATCGACGGAGCCTTATGGCAAGGCGGGCAGCAAAACGGTGGCAAAGGATCGCGTCCGCGCCCCGGCTACTGTCGTGCGCTACATGGGTGCGCTCTCCCACGCGCTGAACACCGCCGTCAACGAATGGGGCTGGATGGATAAGTCCCCTATGGTCGGCGTCAAGAAACCAAAAGTCGACAACGAGCGGCGCAGGTTCCTGTCTGACGATGAGATTCAGCGCGTTCTGGTTTCTGCCAAGGAAAGTGAAAACCGCTTCCTGTACACCGTCGTGCTACTGGCCCTGTCCACGGGCATGCGGCAAAGTGAAATCATGACCTTGCGATGGCGCAACGTACTGGTCGAAGACGGCGCGAACATGGGCTTGCTGGTCATGGAAAAAACCAAAAATGGCGACGCCCGCACTTCCCCACTTGCTGAGGATGCCTTCACAGCCGTCATGGCATTGCGTGACAAGGTCATCAAGAACAACGCCGGTCGCGTGCCCGCCAGTCAACTACTGTTTCCGAGTGACACTGTCGAGAACAAGCCCGTCGAGATTCGCAAGGCATGGGAAACCTGCCGCAAGCGAGCCGAGCTGGATGACTTCCGGTTTCACGACCTCCGGCATACCGCTGGCAGTCTTTTGGCAATGTCCGGTGCCAGCACCCGTGAGATTGCGGAGGTCTTGGGTCACAAGACGATGGCGATGGCCAAACGCTATTCGCACCTGACACAAAAGCACCTTGGCTCGGTGGTTGCCACCATGAACCAGCGACTGAAAGCCAAGAAGGAGCCGGTTAAATGAGTGCCCTTCAACTGTTTTCGCCGCCACTGTCCCCGCCCTACCCGTTCGCGCTGGCGAACGATGATCCCGCGCTTGCGTTGGATGGTGACGACTGGGCATGGCGCTTTCTACGGCTCAACCCTGAATATCAAAACGACTTTTCACTTCAAAAGTGCTTGCCGCCGTTGCTGCACAACAAAGGGGAATGGCCTCTCTCGCGCCTGCAGAAGGATTTGAGTCCAGCGAACTGGGATGCGCTCTGCCAACTCAGCGCGGCGTATTTCTGCACAGAAGGCTTTGTACTTGGGCGACCGTTTGACTGGGACGAAGCACCCATCGGCACTTTGCAACAAGTCCTCAACACGGAAGCCGACGATGCAAGGAAGCTGGAGCAGATTTTCGTTCGCGATTTCGTGCTTGACTGCGGCCGAACCTGGGGGCTAACCGACTGGCTAGACCCGAGCCTGCCAAGCCTCCCGCCGCTCACGGAGACCAACCGAGTCTCTTGGTTCTACTCGCTGTACGAGCCCATCTACGAACTCGCCGTGTTCGATGTATCTCGGACTGACCGCTCCGAGGCGCAGCCTCACATTCAGGCGACCGGGGTTCAAGCCATCAACTCCAATAACTGGACCGAGTACAGGCGGATTTCGGTGGTTGAACAGGGCGAGATTGTTCAGCGCCTTGCCACCATCAAAGGACAAGCTCCGTCTCTGCGCGAACCTTTTCGATCCAGTCACGAGGTGGGAACGCTGATTTGCCTGGACAACAATGTCCGCACACAACTGCGAGCAGTCAAGCAACTGCTCGACTCTGTCGCAAAGGCTAGGAAGCTGCCGCGCAATTACGGCAATTCATCCGATTTCGAGCCGCTGGTGCTAGATGCCCAACATCCGCATGCGAGACCGTTTTCAGAGCTACAAACTGCATTGCGCGACCTGCTGGCACCCAGCGGGGTGGTACGACGTAGGCAGTGGCGAATTGTGGTCTGGGATTTGCAGCACGACCTTGGAAAACAACTCCGCCAAGCTCAATTGGTCTTAGAGGCCAAACAAGTGGAACTGAGGGATCAAGACAGATTAACGATCCCATCTCGCATCAGGGCTGGCGCAAAGTACGACGCCAAAGAAATCTTCTGGCTCAAGGCTGCACTGTGCTGCATGGAGGCCAGTGCACTGCTGCACGAACGTTACCCAGACACCACCTTTGGCTATCCCCGGCTAACAGATGCATTTTTCAACCCGAAAAGTCCATGGTTCAGCCAAGTGCGCGGTGGGCCGTCAATGCCCGCAACGCACTACGAACCCGAAACCAGTGGCAAGTTCACGACCGCATGCCGTGACAGTTTGGAAAACGGTCGCGATCTTTCACGGCTCAACTATTCAATTCTGGTGGGCCAGAAGGCAGCCGACCTACTCCCTGCCAATGCAGTTGAAGCACCTAGCAGAGTCACGGAGCAGTCGGCAATGGCGTGGATGGTCCGGCAATCCGCACCCGCAAAGAAATCCAAGAGCAAGAAGCCTTGACTACAGGGATCGTGGCGTCGCCTGCATAAGGGTCACAGCGTCAGAGCAACAAGGACTACGGCCCTGCCGTCAAGTTGACTTGAATGGCACCAAAGTACCCGAAAATGCCCACTCTGCTAGCGGATTCTTCTCACGCCACACTCCCTCCAAGTGGCAGCTATCCTGAGTGGCATCCCCAGTCTCGTTACTCTTGATTTCGACGACCAAGAACTCAAAGTCACCAACCGGGCAAGCAACGGTGGTCTTGTACTCTGGCTTCACGCCCTGCATCAGAAACGTACCGTTCCCGGTTCGCTGCGCCACGCCTGATACCGTGAAGGCACCGCCGTTGCCATCTGCACCGGCAAACTCGAACGACACCTTGTCGGCGTGAACAATCAGCCGGGTTGCTTCCAGGGTGAACTCATCCGGCTCGATGTGAAGCTCTCCCTTGAACGAGAGTGGCAGTTTTGCGTAATCCATGTTGATCCTCCACGCCGTTTATACAGCCTGAAGACAGGCGCAAAAAAAGCCGCTGAGGGCGGCTTTTGCGTTTGGACTGCTTGGGAAAGTGGTGCCGCTTGACGGAATCGAACTGTCGACCTCTTCATTACGAATGAATTGCTCTACCAACTGAGCTAAAGCGGCACTGTCATCCGATGCATAGCACTGGGTGAAGCCTCACATTCTAGCGCCAAAACTTCCGAAACGGAAGCCCCGCGCGGAGCAGCGACAGAAGTTCTTTTTACAAAAACAACCTGCCCTGCCCCGCAGATCAGCCGCGCCCTGAGCGGCACTCTAGCGAAGTCAGCAGCCACTTGATCTGTTCATAGCAAGGCGGTTAGCTTGAAAAATGCGATCAACCGTGCCGAGCCGCCGCGTTGCTTCGTAAACCGCCGCAGCTTTCGCTGCCCCCCCCCAACAGCCTCCGTTCACGCCAGTGCCAGTCGCCAGTCGGACCAACCGACACGCGAGGCGGAGCTTCGCCAAGGAAATCACATGCCGATCAAACACGTCACCCAAGCCAACCTCACCGATTGCGGGCTCGCCTGCGTTGCCATGGTCGCGGGCAAGTCACTCGACACCGTGCTACGCGTAGCAGTCAAAGAGTGCGGCTACCCGAAAGACGGCCCGCACACCACCACCGACGAAAACCTGTTCAAACTGCTTGACCACTTCGGCATCAAGTACGGCAAGAAGCAAAAGGTCAAAACCGTCGAAGCATTGCCGCCGCTGGCGATCATGGAGACACGCAAGATGCCGTCAACAGGAAACTCGCACCTCGTAGTGTTCGAGCGTACTGCTGAGGGCGACGAACATGCACTGGACCCCGGCTGGTGGCTCAAGCAGCAAGTGCGCAGCGACTGGAACCGCATCAAGCTCGACACGTTCATACCGATCCTGACCGGCAACGATTCGGTTGGCAAAAAAGGGAGCAAAACAGCTAAACCACCCGCCACGGCGGTGACATCTGGTGAAGCCGAAGTCGTCGCAGCAGAGAAGCCAGCGAAAGCCACCAAGCCGAAAAATCCTGCGCCAAAAACCGCAAAAGCGATCAGCTCAGTGAAACGAAAAGCACCTCCAGCCACCATAGCAACGGCGGAGCCAGTCGCGACAACTACGGCGCCTTCACTCACCGACGAATGGGCCGACACTGGCATGCCGACCTACACCACCGACACAGCGACCAGCGAGGGCGGCACCGATGCTGCTTGAAGACATTCAGCTTCAGCCGCTTCAAAAAATCGAGCTACTTGACCCTTGGCCGCGCAATGTGTCCGGCACAGCGAGCAGGAGCTTGCTGGCCGGAGCAATGATCTTGCACTTCGACCACACGGCATTGGTTTGCACATCCCCACTGCGTTTTATGCGCTGCCAAAGTGGAACAACGATTGCCAAGCCCGATGGAATCGGGATGGCATCACTTGGATACCGCATCACGCTTACAAAGTCGGACGAATGCTCCCAGTGGCATCCCACAGGGTTGTGCAAGGAAGTGATCAAGCCGGTGCAATGGCTGGCAGGGACCGTCCGAGATCGTCCAGCAGTGCATGTGCTGCTGCATGCAGCGTGGGATGAACAGCACAAGGGGGCTTGGGCGTTGAAGTTGCGGTTTGTTGGCGGATCGTATTGCTTGACGTGGCGACCAGACCTCGATGGCTGCATTGAATTTGCACCTGCAGGGCAACAGCACACCATTGACAGCATCGCAGTCACCAGCCCGACGGACGCATTTGGATGGCTCCACCCAGCCTATCAGCACCCGTTTGCTCTGGACGAAAGCTGCTGGCGCTCAGCCAAGATTAGCGATTGGCCATGGCCTTTACGCAAGGCACTGCAAAGTCATCAAACACCGGGGGTGCTCTACCACGAAACCATGCGTAGGGCTTTGATGGCGAGGTTTCGGCAGACACCACTGCTCCGGCAGCGGTTGCTGGCATTGCGCTTCCCGACGCAGGTCAAGGACGTACCGGACGGACTGATCGAGGAAATCGCGGAAGCCCTTCGGCCTGAACCTTGACTGTTGACCTACGAGGAGGTTGCACGCTTGGCCTTGCGAGCCGGTAAGTCCTGCACCAGATCAGCCACCGGCAACCCAAGTCCGTTTGCCAGCCGCCAAACGTTGTACAGGCTCAGGTTGCGTTCACCACGCTCCACTGCGCCAACATAGTTTTCATGCAGGTCAGCCTTTTCGGCCAGCATTTCCAGCGTCAACTGCCGCTCAGTGCGGAACTCCCTTACCCGTTTGCCAAACGCAGCCTGCACCCGGTCGCGTTCCTTGGCGAACTGCGGTTCGAGAGGTTGGGGCTTGTTGACGACAACACGAGACATGCCCTAAGTCTCGATTTCGACCCACTATAAGTCCACAAACTATCCGTTTGCTTATGGCATGCTATCGGCACACACATAGTGTGTTTTAACGTCTATGAAGGAGATTTTTTCGTGTCCAAGCGTTCAGAAAAAGAAGCCCGTAACAATGACGATCTGGTTTCGCAGTTCTTCCCCGTCCTGGCAGTGACGGCACTGCTGTCTTACTTCCAGTACCGCAAGCTGAAGAAGCAATACCTGGCGAATCCACAAGCCAAGCGCATTGATGATTTGATGGCACACACGCCAATCCTGGTGGTGGCGACGTTCGGCATCATGTTGGTTCTTGGAGGGGTGTACAGCCTTGCCATGTGGACTTTCAAGGGCCACGCTGGCTACGCCCCAGTGGTCGCCTTGGCCGCTTACGCCGGGTGGCTGGCCATCAAGCGTTTGCTCAATGCCCAGTCGGCTTGTTTGCTGGGGGTGGTGGTGGACTACCAGGCTGGAACGCTCACTTTCCCGACGCTTCACCCTGCGCTGACCACGGTGGAACTGGCACAGGTCGCACAAATGACCCGTGAGGACGGCAACAAGCTGCACATCGCCGGGGAGTTTGGCTCCAACACGCTGACCTTCAGCAACAAGCGCCTGCGGGATGAATGTATCTACCTGTTGAAGTCCGGTACGGCCGCCAAGATGCCTGCCGAAATGGAGTAGCCCGCTGTCGCGGAAATGTGAAATTCTCATGAACCTCAGAAGGAAAACAACCATGAACCGATTCATCACCACAGTTGCTTTGGCTGTCGTCACGCTTCCGGCGTTATCGGCGCCTACCGTTCAAACGCTGACAGGCGTGGTCAAGGGTGGCACGGCAGACAGTTGCCTCAACGTCGGTGCGGGCAAAGACGAAAAATGCTATTCCTTTGGCTCCAGGTCTTCCATTGCAAAGAAGCTCTTTGCCGCCTGTAAGGAAGATGATGCGTGCACGGTTACGGGGCGGTTCGATGACGACAAAGAACAGCTGGTTTCAGTGGAGAAAGCCGTGAAGGTCAAGCCATGACCCGGTTTTCGCGTCGAACATCTTTGCTGAGCGCAATTCTGATTCTGTCGATGGGAGCTGCCACGGCGCAAGACGTGCCAAAGCACCTCCAACTGGCACGCGAGTTCCTCGCGAATACGCATCCAGAGGACAACCTGTACGTTGACAAAGGAAACATGTACGTTAAGGCTCCCTCCGACATTTTCAGTTCTAAGTATGTGGTGCATACCGATTGCAAGGGGTTCATTGCAGAGATGGTCTCGCGCACCTATGGTTACACCCCAAACTTCACCACGCGGCAGTTCAAGAACGCTTACAGCATTACCGACTGGCTGGACGGAGCGGTCCGCGGCGAAGTATTCAGCATCGTGCCATCAGTGGCTGACGTTAAACCCGGTGACGTAATCATGTGGAAATATTTGGTGCCGCCCAAATACGCACCGACACACCGGGGCCACATCATGATTGTGAACGAGGCACCAGTTCGTATGGAGACTTCCCGACTTGAGGGGGCTGTGCAATGGAAAGTCCGTGTTGTGGATTCGTCAGGAGCACACAGTCGGGACGACACGCGATACGTCCCAGGAATGTCGGCAGATAAGGCTGGTGATACAAGCACCGGAGACCAAAAGCGCAGCGGTGTTGGCGAGGGCACCATCTTCCTCTACACAAATGAGCCGGGCAACATCCTTGCGGCCTCTCACGGCTTCAGCAAATCTACGATCAATATGCAGAACGATACTTGGTTCACCATCGCTGCCCGCTTGAATAAGAGATAGCCAACATAGGCTGGCCAAGCCGTCCCCGCATCACTTGTGCGATATACGAAAAGTGAACGTCCATGCTGCTGTACCAAGTGGCTATTTGAACGATTGAGGAAACATGAATCTCAGAATTAAGTTTTTGATTGCCTCCATGCTGTGCGGAGTTGCACTTGGCACTGCGGCGCAGGACACGGCTATTCCAAAGCACCTTCAACTGGCCCGCGACTTTGTGACCAACACCAAACAGGAAAACAATGAGTATTCCAATACTCAAGTGCTCGTGCGCATGCCCGGTGAAAAGGGCGCGACAGACTACATCGTGCACACAGATTGCACGGGCTTTGTTGAGTCGATGTTTCGGCGCACCAAGAGTGGCGTACTGGAGCAGATGCAGTCTAAAAAGTTCACCACAAGGCACAGCATCTATGACTACCACCCCAGCATTGAAAAGGGTGAAGCCTTCGAGCGCATCACCAAGGTCACAGACCTGAAGCCGGGCGATGTCGTGGCTTGGCTGTACGTAAATAAGAAGGGGCATACCGCCGCTGGACACATCCTGTTCGTGGACGAAGTTCCAGTCAAAGTCAAATCTCGTCTGCCTTACGCGTGGAACAGCACTCAGTACGAGGTGCGCATCATTGACACCTCACAGGAGGCCAAGAGTCGGGACGACACCCGCTATGTCAGCGATGCGGGGCTACGCGATGAGAACGAAGCCCGAGGCAAGGAAAACGGCACCATCGCCAGCCCGAACTTCAAGGGAGTTGGCCGGGGCACGATCCGTTTTTACGCGGATGACACCAGCGGTGAGATCAAGGGGATTGCGTACAACATCGACAACGCCAAGTTTCATGCGCAGGGCACGGACTGGAACATTGTGATGGGGCGGCCAAAGCTCATTGCAAACTGAAGCCAAGGGCACGAAAAACGGTTCGTCAAGGCAATTTGATGGTTCACCGCAACTCAAGCTGAGACCGACCATGAATGAACACACCTTGAACGAACTGTGCGATGCCCTGTCCGCACTGCGAGACGACATCGCAATTGCGCTCCCTTGGGACGCATTGCACCGCTGGTTTGACACAGCCCCTCTAGAACTACCCCACTACGAACAGATCAATCGGCAATGGGCGCTGGTATGGCGCCAAGCGGGTGACCGCTGCCCGATGCCGACAGTGCATCTGTACCTCGGGGCTGACAAGCTCACGCTGGTGCGCGAAACCACGCCCGACGACCCGCCGGCCATCGACCTATCCACCCTTGGTCATCTGACTTGAAGGCGCGTATGATAGGCTGAATTCTGTACATCAACCTAGCGCCCCGGAGGCCACCATGGCATTTTCAGTCAGTGACGTTATCTCGCTCACACAAGCGCGGGCCAGTCTGTCCGAATTGGCAGACCAGGTGAAAGCCGGTGCCGAAAAGATCATCACCAAAAACGGCGAAAGCTATGTCGCCATCATTGACTCCCAGCGACTGGACTACTACCACCAGTTGGAACGAGAGCGCATTCATCTGCTGCTGATTGACGAGGCTGGCAAGGCCTTGGACGACATCGCCACTGGCAAGGTCAAGGATGCGCACAGCACTCTGAACGCGTTGAAGCGCCGCCGCGCTGCCAAGGCCCACGTCTGAGCAGACATCTGCGCTGTGGCAACCAAGCACGCCGTCAAACTCACCGCAAACTTCGAGCGCAATCTCGAAGAGGCAGAAGCATTCCTGCTTGCGGCCGATGCACCGCAGGCATTTGATGCCCTGCTGGATGAACTCACCGACACCGTCATCCCCAACCTTGAACGCTTTCCCGGTATGGGGAGGCTGTTCTTTGAGCGCCCCACCCGTTCGGTGGAGGCCAGCAACGGTATCGACGAGCTGAAACGCAAGCTCAAGGCCATTGCCAAAGATGGCGAGATACGCGAATACGTGATGTCGCACTACCTGCTGCTCTACGCACGTTTCGACACCACCATTTACCTGCTGTCGATCCGGCACCACCGGCAACTCTCATTCGATTTTCAGTCGCTGTGGCCCGCGTCGCCTTGATCGGCCCGCACAGCACTTTCAGTACCCCAGGGATTCATGGATCACTCAACACATAACAAGATCGTCTCGTTCATCTGGTCAATCGCAGACGACTGCCTTCGCGATGTCTTTGTCCGCGGCAAGTACCGCGATGTCATCCTGCCGATGTTCGTTCTTCGGCGCCTCGATTGCCTGCTGGAGCCGTCAAAAGACGCGGTTCTTGAAGAAGTACGTTTCCAGCGTGAAGACGCCGATATGGCTGACCTCGATCCCCACGGATTGCGCGAAGCTTCGGGCTATGTGTTCTACAACACGTCTAAGTTCACCCTCAAGTCGCTGCTGGGCAATCCGTCGCAGCTCGAAGCCAACCTCAAGAACTACCTTGATGGCTTTTCGGACAACGTTAAAGAGATCGTCGATAAGTTCGACCTGCGCAACCAGATTCGCAAAATGGCGCAGTCGGACGTACTGCATGACGTGATCGAGAAGTTCGTATCCGAGGAAATCAACCTCAGCCCCGATGACCGCAAGGGGCCGGATGGCCGCACACAGCCAGGTCTGTCAAACCTTGGCATGGGCTATGTGTTTGAAGAACTGATCCGCAAGTTCAACGAAGAGAACAACGAAGAGGCGGGGGAGCACTTCACGCCGCGTGAGGTTATCAACCTCATGACCAATCTCGTATTCATCCCGGTGAAGGATCAGCTCCCCAACCCGCTGACGATCTACGACCCGGCGTGCGGCAGCGGCGGCATGCTGACCGAGTCGCAAGACTTCGTGACCGATGCCGAAGGCGAGATCAAAGCCAAGGTGGGTGTGTTCCTGTACGGCAAAGAAATCAACCCCGAGACTTACGCCATCTGCAAATCCGACATGATGATTAAGGGCAACGACCCCGAAAACATCAAGTTTGGCTCGACGCTGGCGACCAACGACTTCTCAGGCACGCGCTTCGACTTCATGTTGAGCAACCCGCCTTACGGCAAGTCTTGGAAGGGTGACCAGAAAGGGATAATTGAGGGCAAAGAGGTTCTCGATCACCGCTTTCAAGTCAATCTTTCGGACTACACCGGCGAGTCGTTCGACTTCTACCCTGCCATTCCGCGCTCATCGGACGGTCAGTTGCTGTTCCTGATGGAGATGGTGGACAAGATGAAACGGCGCTCAGACCTGAGCGACAAGAACGCCACCCGGTTTTCAGGCTCGCGCATTGCATCCGTCCACAACGGTTCTGCCTTGTTCACTGGCGATGCAGGCAGCGGCGAAAGCAACATCCGCCGCCACATCATCGAGAGCGACTACCTGGAAGCCATCATCCAGTTGCCGAACAACTTGTTCTACAACACTGGTATCACCACCTATGTGTGGCTGCTGTCCAACCACAAAACGGAAAAGCGGCAAGGCAAGGTGCAGTTGATCGACGCCTCCAACCTGTACCAGAAGCTGCGCAAAAACCTCGGCGAAAAGAACTGCGAATTCACCGCCGAGCATATTCAGCAGATCACTCAGCTCTATCTGGGCCTTGCAGATGAAGGTGTGTCAAAGGTCTTCGACAACCGGGACTTTGGTTATTACAAGGTAACCGTAGAACGCCCCTTGCGTCTGGCGGCGCAGTTCAGCCCTGAACGCATTGCCACCCTGCGATTCACACCTGGCATGCAAGAGATCATGGAATGGGTCTACGGCAAGTACGGTGACGATGTCTATACCGACCTCAAGTCCCATGCCGAAGCCATTGAGAACCATCTTGAGCGCGAAGAAATAACACTCTCGCCCAAGAACCGCAAAGAGCTGCTGGCGCAAACCACATGGCAAGCCCAGCGCAACATCATGATGGCCGCGCAGCAGATTGCCGCCAAGGTGGGGGCAGACGAATACCTCGATTTCAACGTGTTTGAAGCCATGGTGGATGAGGCTTGCGCCGCTTTGAAGTTAAAGCTTTCCACACCTGAGCGCAAACAGGTTTTGAACGCCGTGAGTTGGCGCGACCCACGGGCTGCCAAAGTTATCAAGAAGCAGCACAAGCTGAGCGGCTCCAAACTTAAAGACCTGCTCTCGGAATTGCAGACCACCGCCGAGCGGCTGGGTGACTATGGCTATTGGCCCAGTGCCAAGACCGGAGAGTTCATCGAGTACGAACCCGACAGCGAACTGCGCGACACTGAAAACGTGCCATTGGCCAAGAGCAAGACACCCACGGCCTCCAGCGTCATCCATGAATACTTCATCCGAGAGGTGCGCCCCCACGTTGACGAGGCGTGGATTGCGCTCGATAAGACAGTGATTGGCTATGAAATCAGCTTCAACAAGTACTTCTATCAGCACAAGCCATTGCGCAGTCTCGAAGAAGTGACGGCAGAAATCCTGGCGCTAGAGGCTGAAACCGATGGCCTGTTGAAACAACTGGTCAGCTTTGTATCGGGAGCCAAGTGATGCAAGAAATCCAAGGCAAGACCCGCACGGTGCGCGAACTGCTGTCCGGTGCCAAGTACGGTATCGACTACTACCAGCGGGAATACAAGTGGCAGACCAAGCAGATGGTTGAGCTTGTGTCTGACCTGACCGGCGCGTTTCTGGAGGACTATCAAGAAGCCCACCAACGCGCCGACGTTGCCAATTACGGCCACTATTTTCTTGGCTCCATTGTTATCAGCCAGCGCAAGAACGAGCAGCAGATCAGCGAACGTCTCATTGTTGACGGCCAGCAGCGCATGACCAGCCTTACTTTGCTCTTGCTCTTCCTGCACAGCCAGCAAAAAGATCGCGACGATGCAGAACCCGTTGAAGAACTGATCTTCTCGAAGAAGTTTGGCACCAAGTCCTTCAACCTGAATGTGCCGGAGCGCAATGACTGCATGGAGGCTTTGTTTGATGGCAAGGGCTATGACACCGCCGACCAGTCTGAATCGGTTCACAACCTGATTGGGCGCTTCAACGATATTGGCGATGCCTTTCCGCAAGACATATCCGGCACCAAGGCGCTGCCTTACTTTGTCGACTGGTTGCTGGAAAAGGTGCATTTGGTGGAAATCACTGCATACGCCGATGCCGATGCCTACACCATCTTCGAGACCATGAATGACCGTGGCCTCTCCTTGAGCAATACCGACATGCTCAAGGGCTACCTGCTGGCCAGCATCACCGATGCGACCAAGCGGGCCGAGGCCAACAAGGAAATCAAGCAATGGCTGTTGACCTTTGCCAAGCGGGACAATGACCGCGACACCAAGGAAACAGAGGCAGATTTCTTCAAGGCATGGCTACGTGCCAAGTACGCAGGCGACATCCGTGAACGGAAGAAGGGTGCCAAGCCAGAAGACTTTGACCTGATCGGCACGGAGTACCACCGCTGGGTGCGTACCAATCATGAGTTGGTGGGGTTGAACGTCAGCGAAGACCTCAACCGCTGGGTTAAACAAGACCTGCGCTTCTTTGCCCGTGTGTATCTCGAACTGTTGGAGGCCTGCGAGGGTTTGAAGCCGGGGCTTGAGTCCGTCCGCTTCAATTCAGACCATGGCTTCACCCAGCAGTTTCAAGTGCTGCTGGCACCACTGCTCCCCACAGACGACGAGGTCACAGTCAAGACCAAGTTGCGTCTTACCGCTGACTATCTGGACTGCTGGTTGAATCGCCGCTTGTGGAATTTCAAGTCGATTGATTACTCCACCTTGCAGTACGCCACTTTCCTACTGACCAAGGAACTGCGTAACCTGTCGCTGGAAGCATTGCGCGAGAAGCTGAGTGCACGCCTGACCAGCGACGAGAAGGAGTTCCCCCTTGACGATCAGCCCTCGCTGATTAACTGGAACGCCAAGAGCCTACACCGTCAGTTGGCCCGTTTCACCCACTGGGTAGAGGAACAAAGCGGCCAGCCGGGGCGCTACCTTGAATACATCGTGCGCTCAGGCAAGAACGCCTACGAGATCGAACACCTGTGGGCGAACCACTTTGAACGTCACGCAGACGAATTTGCCCATGCGCAAGAATTCGCCAGCTACCGCAACCGTATCGGTGGCCTTGTCCTGCTGCCCAAGAAAATCAATGCCAGCTTGAACGACAAGACATTTGCCGACAAGGTGTCGCACTACCAGAAGGAAAATCTGCTGGCCTGTTCGCTGCACAGCGCCTGCTATCAGCACAACCCCGGCTTCCTGCAACTGATGGCACGCACCGGCCTGCCATTCAAGTCGTTCGATGAATTCAAGAAGGCGAGTTTTGACGAACGCTATGTCGCATACCAAGGCATTGCAAAACAGTTGTGGTCATTGAGCCGCCTACAGGAGGCCACCAATGCAGACGCATGAAAACTATAAGTCGAGCGGCATTCAGTGGATAAGTGCAATACCCAAGCATTGGGATGCCCAGCGTGCCAAATGGCTATTTGAACGTAAAGAGCGTACTCCCCGGCCTGAAGATGGCGTCGTGACAGCCTTCCGTGATGGACAAGTTACTTTGCGGACCAATCGAAGAACGGAAGGATTCACAAATGCAATTCAAGAGCATGGATATCAAGGCATCCGTAAAGGCGACTTGGTCATTCATGCAATGGATGCATTCGCGGGTGCAATTGGCGTTTCGGAATCGGATGGTAAATCAACGCCTGTATACGCTGCGTGTGTCCCGCGTGGGGAATACCCAGTCAATAGCTATTACTATGCCTACCTCTTGCGTTACATGGCGCACTCCGGATACATCGAATCCTTGTCTAAGGGCATTCGCGAGCGATCTACTGACTTTCGTTTTGCTGAATTTCGAGAGCAAGTATTACCTATTCCCCCGAAGGATGAGCAAGACCGCATCGTTAACGTCCTAGATAGGAAAGCAGATGAAATTAACACCGCTATTGAGAAGAAGCAAAGACTAATAGAGCTTTTACAAGAGCAAAAGAGCATTCTGATAAACCGGGCAGTAACCAATGGACTGAATTTGAAAGCTCCAATGCGGAAAGATGGCGTTTCTTGGGCTGATCGATTTCCTGAGCACTGGTCGATCAAATACCTCAAGCACCTGTTCAAGGAGGTTGATTCCCGTTCAACCACAGGTGAGGAGCCCCTGTTCTCCTTGCGCATGTCCGGACAACTGATACGCCATAAAGAAGTTTCAGATAAACCGATTACCTCAGAGCAGCTAATTGGATACAAGGTTGTGCAATCAGGGCAACTTGTGATGAATCGAATGCGAGCATCAATGGGGCTTTTTGCCGTTGCAAAAGAGCATGGGCTCGTAAGTCCTGATTACGCGGTTTTCGACAAAATTTCAGACGTCTCGCAAGAGTACTTCTGGGCACTCTTTCGGAACTCAGCCATCCAAGGCGCATTCCTTACCGAGTCCAAAGGGCTAGGGACCGGCTCTTCAGGGTTTTTGCGTCTGTATTCAGACAGGTTTGGTGGGATCAAGGTTCCATGCCCTCCACTGGAGGAACAGAAGGAAATAGTTGCTGCTATCGACAGCCTTTCAAAGCAGTTCAAGGTTGTGGAGAATCCAATTGCTCTTGAAATTCAAAACTTGCAAGAGATGCGCTCCGCACTGATAGCGGCTGTGGTTACAGGAAAAATAAAAGTCTAGGGGAGTGTCATGGTCAGTCAAACCAACGAAGCCGCACTTGAATCGCACATCGAAAGCGCTCTTGCGAAGGACGGCTATCGCATTGGCGAACCGGCTGACTTTGACCAGGAGTTCGCTGTTGACAGCAAACTCTTTTGGGATTTCCTCGAAGCCACCCAGCCCAAGGAGTTGGCAAAGCTGCAAGACCGGCCTAACTGGCAGCGGTTGGTGCTGGAGCGGCTGAACAAGAAGATCAAAAAAGACAGCGTGCTGGCCGTGCTGAAGAAAGGGCTAGACATTGACGATGCCCACTTCGATCTGCTCTACCGCCTGCCATACAACGACCTCAACCCCGAGGTGGCTGCCAACTTCGAGGCCAACCGCTTCAGCATGACCCGGCAGGTGCACTACAGCCAGACGGACACCTTTAAGTCGGTGGACATGGCCTTGTTCGTCAACGGCTTGGCGGTGGCTACGCTTGAACTCAAGAACCCATGGACAGGCCAGAACGTGCAGAACGCCGTTCGCCAGTACCGCACCGACCGTGACCCGAAGGAACCGCTTTTCGAGTTTGGTCGCTGCCTGGTGCATTTCGCGGTAGACCCGGACGAGGCTTTCATGTGTGCCCAACTGGCGGGCAACGACAGCAACTTTCTGCCGTTCAACAAGGGCTTCAACTACGGCAAGGGCAACCCGGTCAATCCGAACGGGCACAAGACGGCGTATCTATGGCAAGAAATCCTGCCGCGCCGCAGCCTGACCAACATCATTGAGCAGTTCGCCAAGTTCACCGTCGAAAAGGACAAGAAAACCGGCAAGGAGCGCAAGGCGCTGTTCTTCCCTCGCTATCACCAGCTCGACGTGGTGCGCGGCATTCTGATGGATGCCCAGCAGAAGGGCGTAGGCCAGACCTACCTGATCCAGCATTCGGCAGGCTCCGGCAAGTCCAACTCCATAACTTGGCTGGCGTATCAACTGGTGGAGCAGTACGACACCACTGGCACCGCGAATCTGTTTGATTCCGTGGTGGTGGTGACAGACCGGCGCGTGCTGGACACACAGCTCAAGGACAACATCAAGTTGTTCTCTGAAACCAAGAACATTGTTGCTCACTGCGAGAGTGCACAAGAGCTGAAATACAACCTTGAACTTGGCAAGAAGATCATCATCACCACGGTGCAGAAATTCCCGTTCATCGTGGATGGCATCGGGCAACTGTCTGACCGCAAGTTCGCCGTCATCATCGACGAGGCGCATTCCTCCCAATCCGGTGTGGCCGCTGACAAGGTAAACGAAACCTTGGCGGGTCAAGACGGTGACGAGCCGGTAGACGTGCAAGACCAGATTCTGGCGGCGATGAACGAGCGCAAGATGAGCAAAAACGCCAGCTACTTTGCGTTCACCGCCACGCCGAAGCCCGCCACGCTGGAAAAGTTTGGTCGCCAAGCCTCAGATGGCAAGTTCTACCCCTTCCACCTGTATTCCATGAAGCAAGCCATCGAGGAGAAGTTCATCCTCGACGTGCTGGAAAAGTACACCACGTACAAGAGCTACTACGAGGTACAGAAGTCGGTGGAGGACAACCCGCTGTTCGATACCGCCAAGGCCCAGAAGAAGCTCAAAGCATTTGTAGAAGCCAGCCCAAGGACCATTGAGGTGAAGGCCAAGATCATGGTCGATCACTTCACGACCAGCGTATGGCAGGCCAAGAAGCTGAAGGGCAAAGCCAAGGCCATGGTGGTGACGCGCAATATCGAATGCGCCATCCGCTACTTCTTTGCCATACGCACTGCTCTGAAAGAGGCCAATGCGCCCTTCAAGGCGCTGGTGGCGTTCTCCGGCGAAAAGATGGTGGATGGCATCAAGCACACCGAAGAGTCTTTGAACGGTTTTTCTGCGCGTGACCTGCCCGATGAATTCGAGAAGGACGATGCCAAGATTCTGGTGGTTGCCAACAAGTACCTGACCGGCTTCGACGAACCCATGCTGCACACGATGTATGTGGACAAGAAGCTGCAAGGCGTTCTGGCTGTGCAGGCGCTGTCCCGGCTCAACCGCTGCAACTGGAAGTTGGGAAAAACCGACACCTTTGTGCTCGACTTCTACAACTCCGTGGACGACATCAAGGCGGCGTTTGACCCGTTCTACACATCCACCAGTCTGAGCGAGCCAACGGACGTGAACGTCTTGCATGACCTGAAAGCCGTGCTCGACCACTTTGGCATCTACGACTGGGCCGAGGTAACGACCTTCAATGAGAAGTTCTTTGCCAGCGCTGAAGCCGAAGAACTCGCCCCCATCATCGACAGGGTGGTGGCCCGTTTCGAGGCTGACTTGGACGACGAGGAGCGCATTGACTTCAAGATCAAGGCCAAACAGTTCGTCAAGATTTACGCACAGGTAGCGGCCATCATCCCGTTTAACAACGTGAACTGGGAAATGCTCCACTGGTTCTTGAAGTTCCTGATCCCCAAGCTAAAGGTCAAAGACCCCGACCAGGACAAGCTGGATGAATTGCTTAACAGCGTTGACCTCTCG
>RRZU010978527.1_pt1 | contig 17598 bp, 14 predicted proteins | sample 2165561 | NCBI WGS metagenome assembly RRZU01 (sample SAMN10456909, study PRJNA506462) | wastewater metagenome | isolation source: wastewater sludge | place: USA: Moscow, Idaho | reverse complement strand
TGGCAGCCAGCGCGTTAACCTGCGTTTGAAGTTGCTGCAAATTGACCGATGCGCCGTTGTAGATCACCGCATCGGCCGCCTGCCTGCGTTGCTGTCTGCTGGCCTGAGCGGCCATGATCGAGGTGGCTGTTGCATGCTCCAGGCCATTACGCTGCATGACCCGCTGTATCTGGGTAGGCTCATCGCAATCCACCACGATGACGCGGTGCAGTCTTTTGCGCCAATGGACAGATTCGACCAACAGGGGCAATTCGTACAAGATGAGGCTTTGGCCTTGGCGCTCTGCCGTGGTCGCCAGGGCCTGGGCTTGCTGCAAGACGATGGGATGAATAATGGCTTCCAGCGTGCGTTTGACCGCAGGATCGCGAAAAGCCCACGCGCGCATGACATCGCGCCGCATGGAACCATCAGCAGCAATCACGGCATCGCCAAAAGTGGCGCGAATCTGCGCCATGGCTGCGCCATCGGCACGGGTGCTGGCGCGTGCCAACTGGTCGGCATCAATGAGTGACGCATCTGTTGCCGCTTGCAAGATGGCCGCTGCCGTGCTCTTGCCGCTGCCGATGCCACCGGTAATACCGATGTGCCAGCAGGGACGAGGAGCGAAACGTGCCATTAATGCGTAAAACCGGCAACAAAAGCAAGGTTGGAGTTTACTGCAAGCCAATCATGCGCAGCAACTCTTGCGCGCCAAACAGCCATACGGCTGCACCGCCCAAGGCCAGAAAAGGGCCAAATGGCACATAGCCGCCTTCGCGCAATTTTCCGACAAATTTCATGGCAATGCCCACAATGGCGCCGATAACGGCAGCCATCAGAATGATGGGAATCAGCGCGCCAGCGCCAAACCAAGCACCTAGCGCGGCAAACAATTTGAAATCGCCAAATCCCATGCCTTCTTTGCCTGTTAGCAGCTTGAAGCCCCAGTAAATCAGCCACAACGACATATAGCCTATGGCTGCGCCCCATACGGCACTGCCCAAACTGATGTCGGTTTTGTCGAAAGTGGCCAACAGCAAACCCGCCCACAACAAGGGCAAGGTGAGGTTATCGGGCAGGTAGGTGGTGTCCCAGTCGATCAAGGTTAGACACAGCAGGGTCGCGCCAAAAAAGAACCAAGCCAGCGCGTGCCATTGCATACCATAGCGATAGAAGCACCACCAGGCAATCGCGCCAGTGATCAGCTCAACCAGGGGATAGCGCAAGCCGATTGGCGTTTTGCAGGAGGAGCATTTTCCCTGCAGCGCCAGATAGCTGATGATGGGGATATTCTCGTACCAACGCACGCGATGCCCGCATTGGCGACAGCTGGATGGCGGCGTGAGCAGATTGAAGCGCTGTTCTGCCGTTGCTTCTGGTGGTTCTTTGCCAGCCTGTTGTGCAGCGTAGGCCGCGTGCTCTTTTGCCCAGCCTAGCTCCATCATGCGAGGCAGGCGATAAACCACCACGTTCAAAAAGCTGCCGACGAGTAGCCCCAGCAGGATAGCCAAAGCTGCGTATACGGTCGTATCCGGCATTACACCACCTGGCCCAGCTTGAAGATCGGCAAATACATCGAAACCACGATGCCGCCAATCACGACGCCCAGAACGACGATGATGATCGGTTCCATCAGGCTGGAGATGCCGGCTACCATGTCATCCACCTCGGCTTCGTAAAAGTCGGCGGCTTTGCCCAGCATGTGATCGATTGAGCCTGATTCTTCCCCAATGGTGGTCATTTGCAGCACCATGACAGGGAACAGACGCTGTGTTGTCATGGCCATGGACAGACTGGTACCTTGTGCCACATCCTGCTGGATGCGTTTGGTGGCTTGCGCATACACGCTGTTGCCAGCCGCACCACCAACCGAATCCAACGACTCGACCAAAGGCACACCGGCAGCAAACATGGTGGACATGGTGCGTGTCCAGCGGGCGATAACCGATTTTTCAACGAGTGGCCCAAAGATCGGGATTTTCAATAGCAGACGATCCATGAACTGCTGGACTTTTTCATTGCGTTTCCATGCCTGCAAGAATAAGTAAACAGCAGCAGGTGGCACTAGTAAAACAATATACCAAAATTTCACGAAAAGCTCACTCATCCCGATAACAAACATGGTTGGCGCAGGCAAGTCGGCACCAAATGAACTGAATACCTCTTGGAATGAAGGAATGACGAAAATCATGATGATGGTAACCACGACAAAAGCCACCACAATGACTGCAATCGGATACATCAACGCCGATTTGATCTTGCGCTTGATGGCTTCCGTTTTCTCCATATAGGTTGCCAAGCGATCCAGCAGGTTTTCCAAAATACCAGCTTGTTCTCCCGCTTCTACCAAATTGCAATACAGGGTATCGAAATGCATGGGATATTTGCGAAACGCCTGGTTTAAAGATGTACCGGTCTCAATATCACTTTTGATCGCCAACAGCATCTTGGTCATTTTCGGGTTTTCGCTGCCGCGCGCCACGATATCGAAAGATTGCAGCAGCGGAACACCTGCCTTCATCATGGTTGAGAGCTGGCGCGTGAACAAGGCAATGTCTTTGGGCTTGATAGACTTGCCTGCCTTGACACGGCGTTTTTTCATCTTGAGCACGCGAATACCTTGGCGCTGCAAAGTACTGCGTACAACAGCTTCGGAGGCTGCACGCATTTCGCCCTGGGCCGGGCGGTTTTGTCTATCTACACCCTGCCAGACAAACATGAAGGTTTTGACTTCTTTCTCGGTTTTGCGAGACGAAACCTTGCTTGCACTGCGTGTTGGTCGACGACTGGAAGAGGAGCTGGAAGCTGTTGCCATGTTGATGATTCCTGTACGAGTGATTGAATATCAAGCAAATGAATTATTCGTTGGTCACACCAAGAACTTCTTCGAGGGAAGTGGTGCCCTGCATGACTTTTTTTAATCCCGACTGCCGCAGGGACAATACGCCTTCGCGCTCGGCCTGTTTGGCAATATCAATGGCGCTGCCATCGGCCAGAATGATTTCTTGAAGCGCCTCGGAGATCGGCATGACCTGATAGATGCCGACACGGCCCTTGTAGCCATTGTTGCAAGCATCACATCCAACAGGTTTGTAAGCTTGCCAACTGCCGTCAATCTGGTCTTCGGTGAAACCGGCTTCCAGCAAGTTTTTGCGCGGGATATCGATAGGAGCCTTGCACTTGACGCACAGGCGGCGAGCCAAACGCTGTGCCGTGATCAAGATCACACTGGAGGCGATATTGAATGGCGCGACCCCCATATTGCGCAAACGCGTAAGCGTGGTGGGCGCGTCGTTGGTATGCAGGGTAGAAAGCACCAAGTGCCCGGTTTGCGCGGCTTTGATGGCGATATCGGCCGTTTCCAGGTCACGGATCTCACCCACCATGATGATGTCCGGATCCTGACGCAAAAAGGCCTTGAGCGCCACAGCAAAAGTCAGGCCCGCCTTTTCATTGACGTTGACCTGATTGACCCCAGGCATGTTGATTTCCGAGGGGTCTTCGGCTGTGGAAATGTTGGTTCCAGGCTTGTTCAGCAGGTTCAGACAGCTGTACAGTGACACCGTTTTACCCGAACCCGTAGGTCCGGTGACCAGAATCATGCCGTAGGGGCGATGAATGGCGGTGAGCAACCGCTCTTTTTCTATCGGATCGTAGCCTAAGGCATCAATGCCCATTTTGGCGCTACTGGGATCCAGAATACGAATCACGACTTTTTCGCCGAAAAGCGTGGGCAAGGTGCTGACGCGAAAGTCGATCACCCGTTCCGGGCTGAGCCTGAGCTTCATGCGGCCGTCCTGCGGGACGCGTTTTTCGGAAATATCCAGTCTTGACAAAACCTTGATGCGCGAGGCCAGCCGGTCTTTGATCGCTGGAGGCGTTCATGCAATCTCCTGCAATTCACCGTCGATACGGAAGCGCACCCGATAATTGAATTCGTAAGGCTCGAAATGCAAGTCAGAGGCACGCATGCTTACGGCGTCAACCAACATTTTGTGGAAAAAGCGGACAACAGGAGCATCGTCTGCATCCACGCTGTCGGGATCATCCATATTGGTTGCGTCGGCATCATCAGCTGTTGTGATGTCGTCGAAATTGAAATCGGCGCCAGCCGTGAGCTTATCCAGACTCTCGCCAAGGCTTGTAGCCAGTTCGCTAAGCAAGCTGGTAAGTTTCGGGTATTCGACCACTACCCAGTCGATCGGCAATTGGGTGGCAAATTTGACTTTGTGCGTGGCGGTTTGATCGCTGGGGTCGGCTGTAGCAATGATCAGGCGCCCCCCTTTTTTTGCCAGAGGCAGAAGCCTGCACTCCATGGCCAGCTTGATATCCAGCAAATCTTTGCGAATCTTGGTTTTGTCAACGGCTGCGATGTCTAGCAGTGGCAAAGTGAATGTTTGTGCCAGAGTGTGCGCCATATCGCTTGCACTGATATGGCCGGCATTGAGCACTTCCACAATGAAGCTGCTTTTACTCTGTCGCGAGCGTTGTACCAGTTCAACCGCTGTGGTTTCCTTAAGTGTGCCATGCTGGATGAGCACTTGCGCTATGGCTGGCAAGGCTTTGGCAGTAGAAGGATCTTTCAGTACGGATTCTGGTGCAGACATGTGACGGGCGCGGAAAGCAAAGATCTGAACATAGTTGCTGTTGACAGAGTTAACAGCACATCATGAAATAAAAAATCTGGAAAAATGCATTCTGTGTCAATTTTTACAAGATACAGTCTAGCCTTATCCAGTCTGGATGTAAGTGTTCTTGCCTAGTTATCTGTGCAATTTGTCGCGATTTCACCAATAAAAATTATCAAACCCTTCTTTGTTGTGACAAATTTTGTCGATTTTGCGAGTTGAATGTCGTGGTTGAATGCTTGAGCAGGTAGTGTAAAAATATCTCCCGTCGTGGTTAAAAGGGTAATCCATGTTTTTCATTAGAAACAAAAAATTTTTTGTACATGCATGCGCTTGGGCCATTGCAATCACTGCATTGACGACAATTTCGAGTTGTGAACAAAAACAAGCAAATGAAGACAAGAATCAGCTCGTTTTGGGTATGGTGTTGGAGCCGCCTGGGCTGGATCCCACGGTGGGGGCGGCTTCGGCCATTGCCGAAGTGGTGCTCTACAACGTATTCGAGACCTTGACCAAAATTCAGCCAGATGGCACGGTGCAGCCTTTGCTGGCAACACATTGGGAGTCTTCGGCTGACCAAAAGGTCTGGACGTTCCACTTGCGCGAAGGTGTGCGCTTTCAAAACGGTGAGCCTCTCACCGCCGAAACGGTGAAATACGCATTCGAGCGTGCAGCGGCTGCAGACAGCACCAATAAAGACAAGCAGCTTTTTGCCGGGTTTGAGCGAATCGAAATCCCTGATGCACAGACCGTTGTGTTGCATGGCCGCGTACCCAATCCCGATCTTCCTTTTTTGCTGGGTCAGGCAACCGCCATCATTGTGGAGCCCCGATCAGCAGCGCACAACAACACAACCCCGGTAGGAAGCGGCCCTTATCAACTGGAAAATTGGCAAAAGGGCGCCTCGCTCACACTCAAAAAATGGGAGGGCTATCGCGCCGCTCCTGAGATTGCGCTGCAAACGGCTACATTCCGCTTCATTTCGGATGCAGCAGCACAGTCAGCCGCGCTGCTGGCGGGCGATATTGATCTGTTTGCGCGCGTGCAAGTGGCGCGCAATCTGGAGCAGTTCAAAGGCGACGACCGTTTTCAGGTATTGGTGGGGGCATCGCGCGCCAAAACCATCATGGCCATGAACAATGGCCACAAACCCCTGAATGATGTGCGGGTGCGCCGCGCCATCAGCATGGCCATTGACCGCCATGCCGTGATTCAAGGAGCGGCAGACGGCTTTGGCGTACCGATTGGCAGTTTCTACGTGCCTGAAGCGCCTGCTTATGTCGATACCACAGGCGTTACGCCTTATGACCCTGAAACGGCCAAAGCCTTGCTGCAAGAGGCGGGCGTCAGCCAGCTGACGCTTACGATGAAACTGCCGCCTCCGCCTTATGCCAAACAAGGAGGAGAAGTCATCGCCGCCATGCTGGCGCAAGTGGGCGTTACGGTCAAAATCGAGAGCGTGGAGTGGGCCCAGTGGCTCAGCAATGTATATGGTCAGAAAGATTACGATCTGACGATCATCAGCCATGTGGAGCCATTTGATCTGGGCAATTTCGCCAAGCCCGACTATTACTGGAATTACCGCTCGCCCGCTTTCAACGCACTGTATGCCCGCCTGCTTGCCACCGGCAACGAGCAGGAGCGTGCCCGGCTGCTGGGTGAGGCGCAAAAGATGGTTGCTGAAGATGCCGTAGCCGCTTATTTGTACCAGCCGCAGTGGATTACGGTCGCCAATAGCAAATTGCAAGGTGTGCAGCAGAATATGCCGGTATTTGTCAATGATCTGGCCAGCTTGCGGTGGCAGCAATAACTGCCAGAGCAAGGAACAAAACAGGGCGGGCTAGAGCAGTTGGCGACTTGGGTGCGGATAAAAGCATAGCCCGCGCGACTGTGGAAAGACCCGCCAGCTTCTCTGGCTGATGCGATCAATGGCCGGTTGCCAGCGCCAGTTCCCTGATGTCCCGTATCAACTGCTGCACGCGCTGCATATCGGCATCCCAGGCGAACATGAAGCGGGCGCCACCGCCAATGAAGGTGTAAAAGCGCCAGCCGCGTGCACGCAAACCCTGCTGCAGCGATGTGGGCAACTGCAAGAACACGGCGTTGGCCTGCACGGGAAATATGGGCCGCACATGGGGCAAGTCGACAATGGCATCGGCAAATGCGCGTGCGCAGGCATTGCCATGCTTGCCATTTTCCAGCCACTGACCACTTTCGATCATGCGTCCCCAAGGGGCTGAGAGATAGCGCATTTTGGACGCCAGCTGCCCCGCCTGTTTGCAGCGATAGTCGAATCCTTCGGCCTGATTCTTGTGGAAAAAAATCACGGCCTCGCCGATGGCCAAACCATTTTTGGTGCCGCCAAAACACAGCACATCCACACCGGCTTTCCAGGTCATATCGGCCGGGCTGCATTCCAGGGCTGCGCAGGCATTGGCAAAGCGCGAACCATCCATATGCAGCGAAAGCCCCAGCGAGCGGCAGGTTTGGGCAATGGCACGAATTTCGTCCAGGCTGTAGAGCAAGCCGGTTTCCGTGGGCTGGGTAATGGTGACTACGCGTGGCTTGGGAAAGTGAATATCGTTGCGATTGGTAGCCAGCGCGTGAATGCTATCGGGCGTGAGCTTGCCATCGCTGGTTTTGGCTGTCAGCAGTTTGGAGCCATTGGAAAAAAACTCAGGCGCACCGCATTCATCGGTTTCCACATGGGCGGAATCGGCGCAGATCACGCCGTGGTAGCTTTGGCACAGGGCTGCCAGTGCCAGCGAGTTGGCCGCCGTGCCGTTGAAGACGAAAAACACTTCACAGTCGGTTTCAAACAGGCTGCGCAGCGCATCGGCGGCTTGATGGGTCCAGATATCTTCACCATAGGCAATGGCGTGCCCGATATTGGCTTCCTGCAAGGCTTGCCAGGCCACGGGGCAAACGCCTGCATAGTTGTCGCTGGCAAATTGTTGATCACCGCTGGACAAGGGCTGTGTGGGCATGATGGAGCTTTCTGGATGGAAGATTTTCGGTGAAAAATTGTCTTTTCAGGGGGACGAAAGCGGTTCAGGAGGCGGCCTGAATTCGGGCAGAAAACAGAATCAAAACGGAAGAAGTGCGTTTGCACGGGCAGAGCAGGATGGTCAGTTTGTCATGCCCTGTAAGTATGCGAGGCAGCGCCAGTGCCGCTTATGGATTGGTGTCTGTTGGATTACCAACTGTCGCATCAAGCGTAGGGATTATGCGAGGTTTTCATCTCCACGCGCAGGGGCGTGCCTGTCAGATTGAAATGCTGGCGAATGCGGCCTTCGAGGTAGCGTTTGTAGCTATCGGTCACGCCTTCGAGCGAGTTGCCGTGTACCACGACTACCGGTGGATTCATGCCGCCTTGGTGGGCATAGCGCAGTTTGGGGCGATACATGCCGCTGCGCTTGGGCGCTTGCGCCTGTACCGCTTCGTGAATCAGGCGTGTCAGCGCAGGAGTCGGCATTTTGCAGTTGGCCGCTTTGTATGCTTGGATGATTGAATCCCACAACGGCGCAAGCCCCTGTCGCTTTTTGGCCGAGATGTGGTGTTGCTTGGCAAACTTCAAAAAACCCAGGCGCGATTCGGCCGAACGCAGCAGCATCTCACGCTGGTAGCTGTCTATCGCATCCCATTTGTTGATGGCAACCACCACGGCACGGCCCGTTTCGAGAATGAAGCCCGCAATGTGCGCATCCTGATCGGTTACGCCTTGGGTCGCGTCGATCAGCAGCAATACCACATGGGCAGATTCAATGGCTTGCAAAGTTTTGACGACACTGAATTTTTCGATGGCTTCAAAAACCTTGCCCTTGCGGCGCAGGCCGGCGGTATCGATCAGCTCGAACTGCTGCCCCTTGCGCACAAAGGGCACGCTGATGGCATCACGTGTGGTGCCGGGCAGATCGAACGCAACCAAGCGCTCTTCCCCCAGCCAGGTGTTGATGAGGGTGGATTTACCCGCATTGGGGCGGCCCACCACAGCCAAGCGAATGGTGTTGGCCGCTTCTGCGTCGTCTGCGGCTTCTTCTGGTTCCTGCATATGGATGGAATCCAGCGCCAGCTCCAGCAGATCGTGAATGCCTTGGCCATGGGCGGCCGAGATACCGAGCACCTCGCCCAAACCCAGCTCGTAAAACTCGGCCAACTTTTGGCCATCGGTCATGCCTTCGGCTTTGTTGGCTACCAGAATGCAGGGTTTGCCCAAGCGGCGCAGGTAGTTGGCAATGTCGTGGTCTTGCGCCGACAGGCCACTGCGGGCATCGACGACAAAAACCACCACATCGGCTTCGGCCACGGCTTGGCGGGTTTGGTGCGCCATTTCGCGATAGATGCTGCCTTCGCCTGCATCGGGCTCAAACCCACCCGTGTCGATGACGATGAATTCGCGGCGACCCGCGCGCCCTGAACCGTAGTGGCGGTCGCGGGTCAGTCCCGCATAATCAGCCACGATGGCATCGCGTGTTTTGGTGAGGCGGTTGAACAGGGTCGATTTGCCTACATTGGGGCGCCCAACCAGGGCGATGACCGGTTTCATCTGAATGATTCGTTGCTGTTATGCGAGCCGTAAAAAAATGCTCGCGTTTATTGAAGATGCAAACCTGCCACGGTGCCTTTGCTGCTGATCACAATCACGGTGTTGCCAGCCAATACGGGGGCGGTTTCAATGGCGCTGTCATCAATGCGTACGCGGTTGCGCAACTCGCCATTGCTGGCAGACAGTATGTGCACATACCCTTGTGTATCGCCTACGATGACGTTGTCACCCACGATCAACGGACTAGAAAGCCGACGATATTTCAGGGTTTCGTTTTTCCAGACTGGCTGCCCGTTCTGGCGCGACCATGCTGTCAGTACATCCTGGTTGTCCGCGCCAACCACCACTTGCGCGTTGCCTGCAACGCCAGACGAGCCAACGTGGGGCTGTACCCATGTCAGTTTGCTTCCGGGCAGATCCATGCATCCTACAGTGGCCTGATAGGCGCGTGCGCACAGGCTGTTGCCCACACGCGAGGCAGGCATCAGTACATCCACCACCTGAGAAAGATCGGTCACACCGCGTGGGCTGGCCAATGGAATATCGCCCAGCGCTTCGCCTGTATCCGGATTGAATCCCACCACATTGCCCGCCACACCCACAAACAGGGCGCCGTAGGCAGGCATCAGCAGCGAAGGCTGGCTCAAAGCCAGGCGACCGGAGGGTAGATTGCTTTTCTGGTTCCAGAGCAAAAAGCCGTTGTTGCCGTCATAGGCGCTGACCGTATGGTCGGAACCCACCACGAACACGCGGCCACCCGCGACCAGCGGCGGTGTGGATGATTGGTGCTGCAGTGGCACACGCCACAAGACGTTGCCATCGCGAATGGCCAGCAACTCGGTCTTGGCGGTGATGACGGCCGCCGTAGTGCCATCAAACCCAACGCCGGCGGACAGGGGTTGCCCCACGTTGACAGACCAGGCGCGCGCGCCATTGGAGGCCGACAGGGCTTCGACCTGCCCACGCACCGTGGCAAGCACGACCTGATCGGCCTGCACGGCCATCTGCATGGGCAAGGTAGCGCCAGCGCCAATAGAGCCGCGCCATGCGATCTGGGCGGATCCTTCTGCCGGATTGGCTTGCAATGGCGTAGGCGCCGGTGGTTTGTAGCCCCAGGAGCAAGCGGCCAGAGCCAGTGTACTGGCCAGCATGGCTGCGGCGGTCAGACGGGTAGGAAGGCGTTGCGACATGATGGCGTTGTTTCCAAGTTGGTTTCAGAAAAGAAAAAGAGCGAAGCGATCAACAGGCGTTATCAACAGGCATTTACTGGGCGCTGGCGGCAGCCCGGGAAGCAGATGCTGTCGATGCAGCGCTGGCAGCCGGTGCAGCAGCAGAGGCAGCTATGTGAGCTGTATCAGCCACTGCTGCGTTTGTGGGCGCAGTGGCTTGTGCGTTATTTGCTTGGGCGACAGGCGCTGCGGCAGTTGTAGCAGCAGCTGCCAGGTGAGCAACATCCACGCCAAAACCTGCGAGCTTGGAAGCCACCATCTGGCGATAAGGCTGTGTGGCATCCATGGTGTTGAAGGCTTTGGTGTAAGCATCAATGGCTTCGCTGCGTTTGTTTTGCAGGGCATAGGCATCGCCCATGCGATCGGCCGCCAGTGCGGCATAGGCCGGGTCCATTGGGCTGGTAAGTTGCTTGATGGCCTCGTCGTACTGTTGCTGCTCGATCAGCAGGTTGGCCAGCTGCAGCTTGGCCGCGCTTTGCAGGCCCGTGTCGGTTGTTCTGGCAGCAGCGGCCAGCAAGGCGGCCTGGCTTTTGTCCACTTGGCCTTTTTCGTAAAAGACGCGGGCGGCCAGCAGTTCTGCCTGCTGGGTTTGTCGGGTACCTGCGTAGCTGTCTTGCATGGCTTTCAAGCTAAGACTGAGTCTGTCGGTGTCGGCCGTGCTGGCATCTTGCAAAACCTGTTCGTACAAGGTCATGGCCTTGAGGGATTGTTGGCCCTGATACCAGCCATAGCCATACCAGCCAGCCACAGCCAACAATGCAACGGCGGCAGAACCTGTCAGCGCGCTGCCCCAGGTTTTCCAGAAATGGCCAACGGCTGCGAGTTTTTCCTGTTCTTGAAGATTGAGTTTATTGGTATTGATGACCATGAAAGTGAATCGGTATGGTGATGAATCGAGTGCCTGCAAACAGGGCAGGCCATGTTGGTAAAAATTGGGTTTTTATGCTTTGCCGGGTTCCGATTGTAGGCTTTCTGCCCATTGGGCCATTTCCGCAAGGGGATAGAGGCTTTGTTGGCCGCTGCCGTCGCGCAGTTGTTTGATCATGACGCTGTTTTGCGCCAATTCGTCTGCGCCAAAAATCAGGGCATGGCGTGCGCCGCTGGCATCGGCTTTTTTGAATTGGGACTTCATGCTGCCGGGTTCTGCCGTGGCGCTGGCATGCATCTGCACTCGCAGCCCTGCGGCACGCAGCTGTTGCAGGGTTCGCAACACCTGCGGCATGGCGGCCGCATCGGGCACGATGGCGTAGGCATCGGGCGCTTCTGCCGTGGGCAAAAGCTGTTGCTCTTTGAGCAACTCCAGAATGCGCTCCATGCCGCAGGCCCAGCCAACGCAAGGTGTGTGTTTGCCGCCAATCTGGTCAATCAGATAGTCGTAACGCCCGCCTGCGCAGATGGTGCCTTGCGCGCCCAGGCTGTCGGTGATGAACTCGAAAACCGTGAGGTTGTAATAGTCCAGCCCGCGCACCAGACGGGGGTTGACGCTGTAGCTGACGCCGTTGGCTTGCAGAATGTTTTGCAACGCCTCGAAATTGGCGCGTGATGCATCCCCCAGATAATCAATCAGACGTGGCGCTGCTTCCACCAGGGCCTGCATGGCGGGGTTTTTGGTATCCAGAATGCGCAGGGGATTGCTGTGCAAGCGGCGCTTGGCGTCTTCGTCCAGCTGGTCGACGTGCTGCTCCAAATAAGCGATCAATGCTTCGCGGTGTTGCTTGCGCTCTTCGGGTTGGCCCAGGCAATTGAGTTCCAGCCGCACATCTTTGATGCCCAGTTCCTGCCACAAAGCGTGCGCCAGCAAAATCAGTTCGGCATCCACATGTGCACCGGCAAAGCCCAAGGCCTCGGCACCCATTTGATGAAACTGGCGGTAGCGGCCGCGCTGGGGTCGTTCGCGTCGAAACATGGGGCCCATGTAGTACACGCGCTTGCCGCCTTCGTACAGCAGGTTGTGTTCCATGGCGGCGCGTACGACGCCTGCGGTGTTTTCGGGGCGCAGGGTCAGGTGGTCGGAGTCGCCGTATTTGTCGTTGCGATCCTGAAAAGAATACATTTCCTTTTCCACCACATCGGTTACCTCGCCCAGGCTGCGCACAAACAGGCCGGTGTGTTCGACGATGGGGGTGCGCACATTGCGATAGGCAAAGCGCGCCATGATGGTGCGCACTTTGGCCTCCAGCCATTCCCAGTTGGCAGAGTCCGGCGGCAGGATGTCATTCATGCCTTTGACGGCAACGATTTTTTCGGCCATGTTTGTTCTTGCTTTCTTTTGCTTTGGATCAATAAAAACGGCTTCGAGCCAGAGTGCAACCGCTGCACCAACAGAGGGTACGTTGCAACGTTAATGCGCAGCGGGCGAGAAGCGCTTGTGGATATAGTCGGTCACCAGCGCCTGAAAGTCGTGCGCGATCGTCTCGCCCCGTAGCGTCAGCGCTTTTTCACCGTCGATAAATACGGGTGCGGCGGGCGCTTCGCCCGTACCGGGCAGGCTGATGCCGATATCGGCGTGTTTGCTTTCGCCCGGGCCGTTGACGATGCAACCCATGACGGCAATTTTCAGCCCTTCAACACCCGGATATTGTTTGCGCCAACTGGGCATTTGCGTGCGCAGAAAATCGTCGATCTGTTTGGCCAATTCCTGAAACGTGCTGCTGGTGGTGCGGCCACAACCCGGGCAGGCCGTTACGCTGGGCACAAATGCGCGCAACCCCAGCGCCTGCAAAATCTCGGACGCCACCACCACTTCCTGTGTGCGCGATTCGCCAGGCTGCGGTGTGAGGCTGACGCGAATGGTGTCACCAATGCCTTCTTGCAGCAGCACCGAAAGCGCAGCGGCAGAAGCCACAGTGCCTTTGGTGCCCATGCCTGCTTCTGTCAGCCCCAGATGCAGGGGATAGTTGCAACGTTGCGCCAAGGCGCGGTATACGGCAATCAGGTCTTGCACGCCGCTGACCTTGCACGACAGCAGAATCTGCTCTTTGGGCATGCCCAACTCCGCCGCACGATTGGCCGAGCCGATGGCAGAGGTAATCAGCGCCTCGTACATGACTTGCTGGGCGCTCCAGGGGGCGCTGCGTGCATTGTTGGCATCCATCAGGTCGGCCAGCAAATCCTGGTCGAGGCTGCCCCAATTGACGCCAATGCGCACCGGTTTGTCCCAACGCAAGGCGGCCTCAATCATTTGGGTGAATTGCTTGTCTTTCTTGTCGCCTTTGCCCACGTTGCCGGGGTTGATGCGGTATTTGGACAAAGCCTGGGCGCAATCGGGGAACTCCGTCAACAGCCGATGGCCGTTGTAATGAAAATCGCCGATCAACGGCACGGCAATGCCCATGCGGTCAAGCTGCTCGCGGATGTAGGGCACGGCCTGTGCAGCTTCAGGCGTATTGACGGTGATGCGTACCAGCTCGGAGCCCGCCAGCGCCAATTCCTTGACCTGAATAGCCGTGCCAATGGCGTCAGTCGTGTCGGTATTGGTCATGGACTGCACGCGCACCGGGCTGTCGCCCCCGATGGTGATGCTGTGCGCGCCGTGTCGAACCACGGCTTGCAGAGTGGAATGCTTGCGCGGAGCGGAAATGGGAATGGGTGTTGCGGCTTCGGCTTGCATGCACCAAGGCTTTCTATCCATCAAGGCTTGAGTTCGAAGCGTGCAGTGCCCCGAGCCGCTACGCTGGCCAAGTCAAAGGTTTGCCCGCGATCAATCACCTGCACGTTTTCTGCCTTGCCAATGATCACGCGCACGGGATATTCGGCAACGGCAAGCGATTGCTGATCACCCGCCTTGAGGTTACCTTCAAACAGGGTTTTGCCTTTGGTAGAACTGATTTTCACCCAGGTATTGCCACTGGCATGCAGTTGCAACGTATGGCTGGCATCAGCCGCGGCACTGGCCGGCACGGCGGGCTCGATAGCTGCCGGTTGCAAGGTCAATGGTGCGGCGGCAGGAGTGGGTGCTGCCGTCAATGTGGCCGAGGAAGCATTGGGCGTGGTGCCGGAAGGGGTAGTCGCGGCATTGCCTGCGGCTCTGCTGGCTTGATGAGTCGAGCTGGCCAGTCGGGCGCGGATTGCAGGAATGGCGAATACGGCACCTACAATCAGCGCCAACAATACCGCAGCGGCGATGATCCATTTGAGAAGATTATTGCTGGAACTGGTGCCAATGCTTACGGGCACCATGGGCTGCATAGGCGTGGTGTCCGTTTTTTCTGCGGCGGGAATATGGAGCTTTTCGTCGGGCATTCTGGCCAGAACGGGAGCCGGGTCTCTTTTCAGGTGGCGGCAGATATTGGCAGCCAGGCCGCGCGCAAAATACAGGGCAGGCAACACCGAGTAGTCGTCTGACTCCAGCGCTTGCAGCTTTTGCGCATTGATTTTGAGTGCCGCAGCAAGCGTTTCCTGCTCCATGCCGGCTTCTTCGCGATAAGCGCGCAGCAGGGCGCCTGCACTGGGGGCTCCGGCAATTGCAGCAGGAGTTGTTTCCTGTTCCTGTTCGGTCTCGGAAGAAGATGTGTGGTTATCAGCGTCCATGGAGGGGTCCTCTTGCTTGCATTCGTTCAATTGTTCCACGCACCGCGGTCGTACAACTGCATTTCTCGTGAGTTGGGGAAGTTTTCACGCAACTGGCGCGCATAACGCATGGCGCCGCTTTGATTGCCTAAACGCTGTTCGATTTTGATTGCCAGCCATAGCGAAGCCGGCGTACCGCTGTTGCGCACATTCGCTTGGCTGGCGTACATGGCGGCTTTGCGGTAGTCTTGGCGGTCGAAATAGACTTGCGCCAAGGCATTTGCAATCATGGGGCTGCGGCTGCCTTCTTCGTAGGCGGAAAGCAGCAAGGCCTCGCCCGCGGCGACCTGGCCGCCTTGAATTTCACAAACGGCTTGCGCAATGCGGGTTCTGTCCTTGTCTTGGTACATGGGGTTGTTGATGGCCGCTTCAAAAAAGCGTCTGGCCTGATCAAATTTTTTCTGTTCACACAGCACATAGGCCAGATTGTGCTGCGCGCTGCCATCGCGGCTGTTGAGCGCCAGCGCACGGCGGAAGCTGTCTTCTGCCAGCGCTTTGTCGCCCAATTGTGCGTAGATCAGGCCACGCAGGTCAAACACTGTGGAGAAGCTGGGGTCGGCCACCTGCGCGCGCTTGGTTTCATCCAAAGCCACTTCGAGCTGGCCACGTTCCAGATACCCGGCGGCCAATTGCAGGCGAATGATGGCACGACGGCGCGCATCAGTCATGTCGGATGACGTCATGATTTCGCCCGCTGAAGCGGCGCCGCTGCCACTTGGCATGTTGGCGCAACCGGCCAAAACGGTGAGGCCAGCCAGTGCCGCAGAGGCAGCCATGGCACTGAATCGGCATGGAAGGCGAGGGAAGAGCTTAGGCATGCTGATTTTCCTTTCGGTCTGCCTGCAACGAATCAAAAGCCTGGCGTTGCAGAACGATGCGTTTTTCCACGCGGGTACGATCTTTCACTTCACCGGCCAATTGGCCGCAGGCGGCGTCAATGTCATCGCCCCGTGTTTTGCGCACGGTCGTCACGATGCCTGCATCATTCAGGATTTTGCTGAATGCCTGCACTGCGGCTTGGGGTGAGCGTTTCAGCTCCGATTGAGGGAAAGGGTTGAACGGTATCAAATTGAACTTGCACCAGGCGCCGTTGCCGCTGCTGCTAACAAGGTCGATCAACGCGCGCGCGTGTTGCGGCTGGTCATTGACACCGTCCAGCATCACGTATTCAAACGTGATGAAATCTCTGGGCGCGTATTGCAAATAGCGTTGGCACGCTTCCATGAGTTCGGCCAAGGGGTATTTTTTGTTCAACGGCACCAGCACATCGCGCAGGGTGTCGTTGCTGGCGTGCAGGGATACGGCCAGCGCCACGGGGCAGTCTTGCGCCAGTTTGTCGATGCGCGACACGACACCCGAGGTGGAGACGGTTACGCGCCGCCGCGACAGGCCATAGGCGTGGTCATCCAGCATGGTTTTGAGCGCAGGGATCACTTCACCGTAGTTTTGCAGCGGCTCGCCCATGCCCATCATGACCACGTTGGAGATGACACGCTCTTCGGTTTGCAGGTGGCGGCGCAAGAAGTGTTCGGCAAACCAAAGCTGCGCCACAATTTCGCTGGTGGTGAGGTTGCGATTGAAGCCCTGATGCCCTGTGGAGCAAAAACGGCAATTGACGGCGCAACCCGCTTGCGAAGAAATGCACAACGTGCCGCGATCAAGCGGCGAAGCAGGTGACGGGGATTGTTTTTCGCCTGCGTCGCTGTATTCGGGGATGAAAACGGCTTCGACCGCATTACCGTCGCCCACGTCAAACAGCCATTTGATCGTGCCATCGGCAGACATATGCTGCTGGATGACGGGCAAGGCTTGCACAACAGCATGCGCAGCCAGTTTTTCGCGCAGCGACTTGGCAAGATCGCTCATTTGGGAGAAATCAGACACGCCTTTTTGGTGAATCCAGCGATAAAGCTGGGTGGCGCGAAAGCGTTTTTCGCCCAGCTGCGCACACCATTGCACCAGGCCTTCCAAATCAAGGCCCAGCAAATTGGTGCGCGTGGCTGTCATGCAAGCAATCCGGCAGTGAATGCTTAGCGCGAGAAAACGTGCATGCCGGGGAAGAAGAAGGCAACTTCCACGGCGGCAGTTTCAGGTGCGTCAGAGCCGTGTACGGCGTTAGCGTCGATGCTGTCGGCAAAGTCGGCGCGGATGGTGCCTTTGTCGGCTTTTTTGGGGTCGGTTGCACCCATCAGTTCACGGTTTTTGGCAATGGCGCCTTCGCCTTCCAGCACTTGAATCATTACTGGGCCGGAGACCATGAAGTCCACCAGATCCTTGAAGAAAGGGCGCTCTTTGTGCACGGCGTAGAACTGTTCGGCTTCGCGGCGCGACAGATGCGCCATTTTGGAAGCAACGATTTTCAGGCCAGCGCCCTCGAAGCGGGAGTAGATTTGGCCGATCACGTTCTTGGCAACTGCGTCGGGTTTGATGATGGAAAGGGTGCGTTCGATAGCCATGAAAAATCCTGAAAAAAAGTTAAAAAAGCAATTCAAATCCATGAATTTCCACGCATTTTATCGCCTGCTCACAAAAAAGCACAGCGTGACGCGTCGAAACTACTCATTCTAAACAAAAAATACCTGTAAACATCCGTACCAGACCGCTGCCAGACGTACGCGCAATCAGTGCTTACGCTATGCGCAGCTTG
>RRZU010421959.1_pt1 | contig 17604 bp, 10 predicted proteins | sample 2165561 | NCBI WGS metagenome assembly RRZU01 (sample SAMN10456909, study PRJNA506462) | wastewater metagenome | isolation source: wastewater sludge | place: USA: Moscow, Idaho | reverse complement strand
TGCTGACGCTTATATGTACAATACCGACGGTCGTAGCACAACCAAAACCGGTATCGACAGTGGCGGTCTATCAGGCAGCCGTTTGGGCTTCCGTGGTACGGAAGAACTCGGTGGTGGCCTGAAGGGTGTTTTCAACTATGAATTTGGAACTAAAATCGACGGTAACAGCGGTTTAACCGGTACACGCCAAGCTTATGTTGGTGTTGCTGGTGGCTTCGGTACAGCCGTTTTAGGTCGTTTACAAACACCTGGCTACTATGCCGCTGCAGACATGGACATCTCTGGCGCAGCCTGGTTTAGCCCAATGTATGCTCAAGCACAAGCTGCTGGCGCAACCATCATCGCAGGTGAAGCAGCACGTTTGAATAACGCTGTTGCTTACATTTCACCAACATGGGGTGGCTTTAGCTTCACCGGTGCTTACTCATTCGGCGAGCAAAACAATGGCAGCCGTCAAGGTGTTGTTGGCTTCGGTGCTAAGTATGCAACAGGTCCTTTAGACGTTCGTGCTGTATACCATGGCCTTCAAAACATTGGCGGCGTAAAAACTGCTGACGTAAATGAGTTCTTCGTTGGCGCCTCTTATGACTTTACCGCCCTGAAATTATCTGCTTCCTACCAACGTCAAGACGTACAACGTTCTGACCAAGATTGGAACCAAGGTCAACTTGGCGTATCTTTCAAAGTTGGCTCTGCTGGCGAACTTTACGGCTTAGTATCCATGAGCAAGCGTGAAAAAGTTGATAGCTCACGTTCTGTTGGCTTCGGTCTGGGCTACAATCACAATTTGTCTAAGCGTACAACAGCATATGCTGGCTTTGGTTACCTAGACAATGACAAGGCCGTTGAATCTGTTAGCTTCGCTAGCGACGTTTCCGGTGATCGCGTTACAACCGTAGGTATGGGTTTGCGTCACAAGTTCTAATATTTGAACTTACGCTAGAAAAAACGGGGGCCTTGGCACCCGTTTTTTTATTTGTAAAATCGATTTTGTTTTTTGTGAATTTTGACTTAAATAAGCCTTCTAAACCCGGGATCCGATCATACCTGGTAGCACGAAGCTTAACAGAAGGAGGTAAATTGATAGATACTGAAGGCATATACGCTATGTAAGATTAGTTTATCAATTCACGTGCTATAAGGAAGGAAGTTCTTTTGTCTGCTACATCGGTTCAAATCCTCGCGGCCATTTTATTTGCTCTAGCCATTTTGCATACTTTCTCAACTCAAATTTTTGAGCGTTTAGCGCACAAGCGCCCAGCACATGCCGGCTTATTTCACTTACTGGGTGAGGTTGAGGTTGTATTTGGCTTTTGGGCTCTAGTACTCATGATTGGCATCATCCTGCTCGAAGGCGCACATTCGGCTGTCACGTACATGAATAGCCGCAACTTTACAGAAGTCATGTTTGTGTTTGCCATTATGGTCGTAGCCGCTAGCCGCCCAGTTCTACACGCAGCTTCAGCGCTTGTTCGGCTCATCGGAAAAATATTACCCTTACCCCGGAGCGTTGGCGTATTTTTTACGCTACTCGCTCTTGTCCCGTTACTAGGCTCATTTATCACAGAGCCCGCCGCCATGACCTTAGCGGCCTTAATGCTCAAAGAACACTATTTTTCAAAAAATATTTCAAGCAAACTAAAATACGCGGCGCTGGGTGTACTTTTTGTCAATGTCTCCATAGGGGGCACGCTTACATCGTTTGCAGCTCCTCCCATCTTAATGGTAGCCCATGCGTGGAATTGGGATAGTTCATTTGTCATTAGAACATTTGGATGGAAAGCCGCTGTTGCCGTATTAATCAATGCTTCTGTATTGAGTGCACTTTTTTTTAAAGAACTTAGAGCCTTATCAGCCCCCAAGCCTCAGCCAGCTTCCATGCGCATACCCTTAGCTTTAACATTGGCACACCTGTTTTTTCTGACTGCGGTGGTGGTTTGTGCACATTACCCCCCAATTTTCATGGGTCTGTTTCTATTTTTCTTAGGCGTTGCGCATGCTTATGAACGCCACCAAGATCGCTTGATTTTACGTGAAGGGCTTTTAGTTGCTTTCTTTCTAGCAGGCCTTGTTGTGCTAGGGGGCTTACAGCAATGGTGGCTCAAACCTTTGCTCATGAGTATGAGCAGCACGACTGTTTTTTTTGGCGCTACCGGACTGACGGCTGTTACAGATAATGCTGCTCTTACCTATTTAGGTTCTTTGGTTGAAGGCCTCTCCGATGAGTTTAAGTACGCGCTGGTCACCGGTGCGGTTACAGGGGGGGGATTAACAGTTATCGCCAATGCCCCCAATCCTGCCGGCATGTCAATTCTAAGAGACTGTTTTAGCGAAGGAACGGTAAAACCGGTTAACTTATTTTTAGCAGCCGCCCTCCCCACTTGCGTCGCAATGGCAGCCTTCCTGCTGCTTTAAGCAGGCACTTCATAAAATTCAATGGGCAGGTCATCAGGGTCTTTTAGAAAAAAGAATGCCTGCCCAGTGTATTCATCAATTCGAATAGGCTCGGGGGCGTAGCCCTCATTCGATAAATGCGAGTGCCATAGTGCTAAGTCGTGCGTGCTAAATGCAAGATGACGCAAACCTTGCGCTTCAGGACGAGAGGGCCGGGGTGGCGGACTAGGAAAAGAAAAAATCTCAAGCTGTCCCCCCCCGGGTAATCGCAAGTCGAGCTTCATAGATTGTCGGTCTTCACGCCAGTTTTCAGCGACCTGACTCAAGCCTAGTACGTTGATATAAAAATCTTTCGAGCGAGCATAGTCACTACAAATAATCGCGACATGGTGAATGCTAATTAGCTTCATTTTAAAATGCCATTGCCTATCATGAACGGTAAAAGCAGATTGTACTGTAGAGAATACCTTCAAACTTCAAGCTGTCACACCATAATCTCCACAACGCAAAAATCAGTCCCCTGATCAAAACACCCATAAAAAAGGGCAGCCAGGCTGCCCGGTAGATGTTTTAATGCAGCATTTATACGGGTTCAGTCGTTTTGTCTTTCTCTAAAAAAGCAGAAGGCGCATTGGGCACACCGGCCTTTTTCTCTGCAATATTCACTGCAAAAAATACAACCAAGCTAGTCGTTGCGCCTACAATAATAGCCATGATGCCGAAAGGTTCTTTAGCTAGCTGCCAGCCCAAGCCGAAGATAGAACCCGCAATAATCGAATAAAGCCCGGCATTGGCAGTCACATCTTCCTTGGTCAGTCCAAAAATATACGCTGCAAAAGGTCCTGTCGCGCGCAAGGTAAAGGCAAACATCAAAAGCTCAATAATTTGCTTGCTAGAGGCTGATACAACAATAGCTACGATCCCAACAATAAATACGATAAGTCTGCTCATCGACAGCTCTTTATCGCCCTCTAATGGGTGATTTGGACGTGCCATGGGGTGAATATCTTTGACGTAGATGGTAGCTGCGCCCAATAAATCCCCAGAAGCGCTTGAAAGGGTGGCGGAGATCACAGCGGAAAGCAAAACACCGCTGATGACCGGAGGTAATAGGTTAACGGAAAGGGTGGCCAGCGCATTATTGGCCTGAATATTAGGAAAAGCGGTGAGCGAAATTAATCCCAATACGGCCGGGATAAAGGCATACATGGTCATCAATAGACTACATAAAAGAGAGCCCGCAACCGCTACTTTTTCATTCCGTGCGGAGTAATAACGCTGCACAGCTTCTTGCCCGGTAGAGAAAGTCATAAAGTACATGATGACGAGGCCAACAATGGTTCCCCAGCCAATTTTAGTGTAGTCAAACTTTTCAGCCGGCAGCGTAGTTGCCACAGTTTGCCAGCCCGCCGCAACTTTATCCCACTCAAAAGCACTCACCCCACCAATATTGTTTAGCGCAAAGGGAACCGCAATGGCAAAACCAAACACGATGCAAAAGAACTGCACGAAATCTGTGAGCGTGACGCTCCACATCCCGCCCAAGTAAGTGTAAAACACCACAACCAGCCCGGAAATAAGAATGGCCATGGTCATATCAAACCCGGTCAATACATTCACAATCGTGGCCGTAGCTGTAATTTGCGCGCCAGCTAGCGCAATGAGCGCAAGAAAAGAAAGGACACTGGTAATCACATAGCTTGTCTTTCCATAGCGTCGTCCAATAATTTCTGGCACCGTGGTAGCCAAAGCGCGACGCATATAAGGCGCGATAAATGACACCAAAAATATGCCTAGCCCGGCAGACACAACGTACCAACCTGCAGAAAGCCCCCATGCACCATAGGCTTTGGATGCAACACCAACAGAACTGCCTCCACCGATTTCAGTCGCGGCTAAAGTACCCGCCAACATAATAGGCCCAAGACGTCGCCCGGCAAGATGGTAATCTGCACTATCCTTAATTTTAGTCTTTGAATAAATACCTATTCCCATCATCACCAGCATATAGATGCCAATGATGATACTAATCGTAGTCATGTTGTTCTCCCTTACAATTCGTGCCTCAATAGCGCCCGGGCATAAAATCAAAAAACTGCTTTGTCCCATCCCAAACGATTGCATATTCTGAAAACAAATACGGGACTCGTCTTAGCCCCTTATGGCGTGATAAAGCCTTTTTCTCTTAAAGCTTTTAAAATAGAAGCGGCACATTTCGGCTTTTTTATCACTGCACTGCGCCCCGAAACTTTTATTTTTATTTTTTCGATACCCTATTTTTTGAATAATGCAGTACCCAACAAGACAACGCCTTCGACGCTTTTTTTGATCGTCAAAACTTATTCTAATACGTGCTAGTTCAGCCTGATTTATGTTAGTAAATACGCACGAAACATCACTACGGATATGCTCAATAATAAGGCGAGCTTGCCGTGGTAAATTGGTCATCCAAAGGCCGAAAGACTGACAGCAGTTGGGGATAGAAATTGGTTCTTGAGTAGCCATTTCCAAAAACACGCCTTCATTTTTATTTAAAAAATCGGCTGCTTAACTGCTGATGACGCACGTCGATTCTACGCCCCCCAATGCAGGATAGATAGCTTATTTTCTGTTTTATTTAATTTGCGCTTTTTCTTAAAAATTCGATCTGATGAAATAAAGATATTTTGCAAGATAATTTAAGAAAATAGACTCAATTTCTCTCTGCTGAATTAGACATATCCCTGAACAACATAATAGTTTTCAGAAATCAAAAATTAGCCCATAAAAAAGGGCAGCTAGGCTGCCCTGTGGATAGTTTAGTACAAAATTTATGCTGATTCAGTCGGTTTGTTTTTCTCTAAAAAAGCAGAGGGCGCATTAGGCACACCGGCCTTTTTCTCTGCAATATTCACCGCGAAAAATACAATCAAACTCGTCGTTGCACCTACAACAATAGCCATGATCCCGAAAGGCTCTTTGGCCAGCTGCCAGCCCAAGCCAAAGATAGAACCCGCAATAATCGAGTAAAGCCCGGCGTTAACAGTCACATCCTCCTTGGTCAGTCCAAAAATATAGGCTGCAAAGGGGCCGGTTGCACGTAGGGTAAAGGCAAACATCAAGAGCCCTATGATTTGCTTGCTGGAGGCCGATACCACAATGGCGGCAATGCCAACAATAAACACAATAAGCCTACTCATCGAAAGCTCTTTATCGCCTTCTAATGGGTGGTTTGGACGTGCCATGGGGTGAATATCTTTAACGTAGATACTGGCAGCCCCTAATAGATCACCTGACGCGCTCGAAAGGGTGGCCGAGATCACTGCTGAAAGCAAAACACCGCTAATGACCGGGGGTAATAGGTTAACAGAAAGAGTGGCCAGCGCATTATTAGCCTGAATATTAGGAAAAGCGGTGAGCGCAATAAGCCCCAATACGGCGGGAATAAAGGCATACATGGTCATCAGCAAGCTACATAAAAGAGAACCCGCAACCGCTACTTTTTCATTCCGTGCGGAGTAATAACGCTGCACAGCCTCTTGCCCGGTAGAGAAGGTCATGAAATACATAATAATCAGCCCAATAATAGTTCCCCAGCCGATTTTGGTGTAATCAAATTTCTCCTCAGGTAAAGTGGTTGAGACGGTTTGCCACCCTGCAACAATTTTGCTCCACTCTAAGCTGCTAATGCCGCCAATATTATTCAGCGCAAAGGGAACCGCAATGGCAAAACCGAACACAATACAAAAGAACTGCACAAAGTCTGTGAGTGTGACGCTCCACATCCCGCCCAAGTAAGTGTAAAACACCACAACCAGCCCGGAAATGAGAATGGCCATGGTCATATCAAACCCGGTTAGTACATTCACAATCGTGGCCGTGGCTGTAATTTGCGCGGCAGCCAAGGCAATCAAGGCGAGAAATGAGAGCACGCTCGTAATCACATAACTTGCCTTGCCGTAACGCCGTCCGATAATTTCTGGCACCGTAGTGGCTAGTGCACGGCGCATATGGGGTGCAATGAATGACACCAAAAATATACCTAGCCCGGCAGACACAACGTACCAACCTGCAGAAAGCCCCCATGTACCATAGGCTTTGGATGCAACACCAACAGAACTGCCCCCACCAATTTCAGTTGCTGCTAAGGTACCTGCCAGCATGATGGGCCCAAGACGCCGCCCCGCCAGATGGTAGTCTGAACTATCTTTAATTTTGGTTTTTGAATAAATACCAATACCCATCATGATCAGCATATAGATGGCAATAATGATAGCAATCGTAGTCATATTTGCGCTCCTTTACAGTTGATGCTTTGATAGTGTTCAGTCATAAAATAAACAAACTGTTTTACCCCACCCTGAAGATTGCATACGTAAAAAACAAACAAGGAGGCCCATGTAAATTTTTTGCGATATGCCTAAACCGTTTTCTTTTAAAACTTTCAAAAAAGAATGAATGCTCTCTGACTTTTTGATTGAGATATTGCTCTAAAGAATCTGTATTTTTATTCTGACGAAAGGCTGTTTTTGACGTAATTTGATGCCAAGCAATGCAATATTTTTCGCACGCTTCGCGATTACTAAAATCAACTTTGGTTTGTATTTGGCCGGCGTGGTCAATAATGATGAGGGGGTATGAAACACATCTGCGGATACACTTACCGGCAAGGTGTACTTGCCGTGTAAGATCCGCCATGCAGAGACCGAGAAACTGTCTGTTGTGAGCAGAGAAAATTGTTTCCAGAGAGTCCATTTTTGCAGACATGCCTTCATTTTCGTTCAAAAAACTGACTGCTTAACTGCTGATGGTTCTCGTCGATTCTACGCTCCCGGGTTTTGCATGAATAGCAGATTTTTTACTGAATTTTTCAACTTCTTTTGCGTTAAATCTAAAAACGAAGTACAGCTTTATGCCTTAACCAGTTGCCATAAAAAGGTGTGCTCTTTTGCGCGAGCCTGGTGTAGTGGGTCTGTCTGGTCCCGGGCTTTGGGATGGCGAGGGGGAATACTTTTTTTGGCGCGTACTTTAAGACCCGCCTGAGCAATCCATTCTTGCAACGCGTTGGGCGTGCGTAAATGAAGATGCTCTGCTAAATCTGACAAAATTAGCCACCCCTCCCCTTGCGGTGTAAGGTGCGCCGAAAGGCCCTTTAAGAACCCTTGCAACATTTGGCTGTTGGGGTCATACACGGCTTGATCTAACAAACTATGGACATGTGCGGGCACCCAGGGCGGATTACAAACAATTAGATCGGCCTGCCCGGGGGGGAAAAGATCAGCCTCTAAAAGCTCAATACGAGCGGCCAGCCCCAGGCGTTGAATATTTTCTTGCGCGCAGGCGAGTGCACGAGGCGCATTATCTGTAGCAATTACTTTTTTGACACCCCGGCTCGCTAGCACGGCTGCTAGCACGCCGGTGCCCGTGCCAATATCAAAAGCCAACGTTTTACTGGGCAAAGGCGTTTGGACAACGAGGTCAATATATTCACTCCGAATCGGCGCAAATACACCGTAATGCGGGTGAATATGCGCGTTTAAAGCTGGAATATGAACGCCTTTTTTGTACCATTCATACGCACCAATAATGCCAAGTAGTTCACGCAACGGGCTTAGATAAGCACTGGAAACCGGGCCATGCGCAGCAGTGCAAGCAGCTTGGACATCCGGCGCACGGGGTAAATTGAGTTGATGGTCCGCATTAAACTGCAGCAGCAACATGCCTAAAATCCGGTTGCGATGCGCGTGCGCCCGGCGCTGTTGGATAAAAGCGGCTTCGGGAGTACTGGCGGGGGGTGGGGCTTTACGATCCAAGCGACGCGTGATGGCTTGGAGCAACATGCGGGCATTATGATAATCCCCCTGCCACACAAGGCCGGTGCCTTCGCAAGCCAGGCGGTATGCGTCATCCGCACGTAAATGCTCATCTGCCACAACCAGCCGCTTGGGGCAGTGTGCGCCGGTTTGGCTGCGCCAAGGCGCGCTGTAGGACTGACCTTGATGGGTCCATTGGCAAAGAGGAGGCGTATTGGGCATGATAGGCTTGGTTCGATAAGTAAAAGAACGCATCATAACGGGTTGATTCTATGCTGCGTAAAAAAGCTAAAAAGCGGATAATCTTTTTAATTTCAGATCGTTTTGATGCTTGAGTATTTAATTAGCCCTTAGCGAAGGCGGTATTAGGCGGGCCGCTGTGCGTCACTCGCAGAAGCCTAGCGTCATTGACCCGTATTTTAAATTCGGAGCGCTTCTATGGATATGGCAGAAAAACACTATTTGACTCCTTTATTTGATCCGCGCGCCGTCGGTATCATTGGCGCCAGCGAGCGTCATGACTCCCTGGGGGGCATGGTACTGCGGAACATGCTCAAAGCCGAGTTTAAAGGCAAACTCTTTCCCATCAATCCAAAATATCAAACGGTAGAAAAACTACCCTGTTATCCCTCCGTAGAAGATGTGCCACAACGCCTAGACTTAGTCGTCATCACCACGCGCGCCGCTGGCACTCCAACCATTGTAGATGCCTGCGGACGCGCGGGAGTAAAAGCCGTCGTTGTCCTTTCGTCCGGGTTTTCAGAAACCGGGCCTAGAGGCGCTGCACTTGAGCGCACGCTGCTAGAAACAGCGCGCCGTTACGGCATTCGGCTCTTGGGGCCCAACTGCATGGGGGTGATTCGCCCTCAAATTGGCCTGAATGCCACCTTTGCACACACCAACGCGGTTAAGGGCAATTTAGGACTCATTTCGCAATCTGGTGCGCTGTGTTCTGCTGTCTTAGATTGGGCTCTCCCCAACAAAATTGGCTTTTCCAGTGTTGTCTCTTTAGGCTCCTCCGGCGACATTGATTTTGGTGAGGTGCTGGAATACATGATTTCAGACCCGCGCACCGAAAGCATCTTTCTTTATGTGGAAGGTGTACGCGATGCCCGGCGATTCATGAGCGCTTTGCGCGGTGCCGCGCGCGTCAAACCGGTGCTGCTGCTTAAAATTGGCCGCCACCCCAATGTGATGAACGCGGTTTTTTCCCACTCAGCCAGCAAACCGGGCAATGACGATGTCTTTGATGCCGCACTGCGCCGGGCCGGGGTGGTACGTTTATCCAGCATGGAGCAACTTTATGCTGCAGCCAGCGCCCTATTCTCCCATTTTCAACCCGCTAACAATCACCTCGCCATTATTACCAACGGCGGGGGGCCGGGGTTGATGGCCGCCGACCGGGCTGCAGATTTAGGCGTACCTTTAGCGGGCTTTACCAGCGAAACCAAAGCCAAACTCAAGGCGGTGCTACCACCTAATTGCGTCATTGATAACCCTCTCGATATTCTGGGGGACGCCACGCAAACGCGCTACCAAGAAGCACTCAAAATTATCTTAGACACGCCCAATGTCGATGCGGCGCTCGTCATGCTATCCCCACAAGCGTCCATTGACCCTGTTGCTGTGGCGAAGGATGTGGCAGAGCTAAGTAAAAATCAGGACAAACCCGTTTTTACCACCTGGATGGGGGAAGAAACGGTTAATGAAGGGCGCAAAGTGCTCAAAGCTGCGGGTATCCCGGTTTTTAGAACGCCTGAACCGGCGGTGGAATTGTTCAACTACATTTCAACGTACTACTGTAACCAAAAGCTTTTAGTCCAAACCCCGGCATCCCTCTCAGAGCTTAATCCGCCGAGCATCGAAAGCGCCCGTTTAGTTATAGAAACCGCGCTCAACGAACGGCGCCGGGTGCTCAACGCCATGGAATCTAAAGCCATTTTGGCCGCTTTCAGAATTCCCATTGCGCAAACGGTGATTGCGCGTTCTGCCACAGAAGCCATGGTGCTGGCCGAAGAAATTGGTTTGCCCGTGGTCATGAAAATCGATTCCCCCACCGTGGTCAATAAAGCAGACTCCGGCGGTGTGCGTTTAAACATCGGCAATTTGGCAACGGTACGCAGCGCTTATCAAGACATTTTAGAAAACGTCAAAAAAAGCATTCCCGATTTAGAAATTAATGGCGTGGCCATTGAGCCCATGGTGCTCAAACGTAACGGCCGGGAACTGATGATTAGCGTGCGGCAAGACGCCATTTTTGGCCCCTTTATCACCTTTGGCGAAGGCGGCAATCGCACCGACCTCACCCGCGACCAAGTTGTCGCCTTGCCACCTTTAAACACCTATTTAGTGCAAGACCTTATCCGCAGCGCGCATGTGGCCTACCAACTGGGCAAGTTCCGCAATATGCCCGCCATCAACATGCAGGCGTTGGAATTTGCGCTGCAACGCGTGTCCGAAATGGTGTGTGAATTGCCTTGGATTCAAAAGCTCGACATCAACCCGATTATTGTGGATGAAAATGGCCTGGTGGCTGTTGACGCTCGCATTTGGATAGAAAACGTCTCCCCGGCCGCCGGGCGTTACGATCACATGGCAATCCACCCCTACCCTTCGCACCTCATTCGCACCTGGACCTTGCCCGATGGCCAAGACGTCATCCTCCGGCCCATTAAGCCAGAAGACGCCGAAATGACCGGGGAATTTGTGCGCAATCTTTCACCCGAAACCAAATACTTGCGCTACATGAACACCATGCGAGAAATGCCGCCCGCCATGATTGCCCGTCTCACGCAAATTGACTACAACCGGGAAATTGCCTTTGTTGCCACGGTTAAACCAGAAGGCAAAGAAATGGAAGTTGGCGTGAGCCGTTATTCTGTTAACCCGGACGGGGAAACCTGCGAATTTGCCATTGTGGTGGCCGATGCTTGGCAGCACCGGGGTTTAGCGCGCCAGCTCATGACCACGCTCATTGAAAATGCGCGCAACAGCGGCTTAAAAGCCATGACGGGGATTTTCCTGTCTAATAACGACAGAATGCTGAAATTCGTACAAAACCTAGGTTTTGTGCTGAACAATGACCCCGAAGATAACACCCTAAAACATGGCACTTTGGCTTTACAAGACTAAACTTTGCACCATTTCTCTATTCGCCTGGGCGTTGTCTATGGCAACGCCCATTTTTTAACTTTAAACTTTGATCACTTATGGCATTTCAGGCTTCTTTAGTATTTAAAGCTTTTTTTCGAGATTTTCGCGCCGGGGAACTTAATTTGCTCGGTGCCGCCTTGATTGTGGCCGTGGCTGCGCTCACCAGTGTCGGGTTTTTAGCAGACCGTGTAAGCCGGGGTTTAGAGCGCGAAGCCAATCAGCTTTTAGGCGGCGATGTGCTACTTATCGCGGACCACCCCTGGAAAGAATCGGTTAGCCAAACAGCCAATACTTTAGGCTTATCCTTAGCCCAGACCATTCTTTTAAACAGCATGGCCAGCGCGGGCGAACGCACCTTGATGGTCGGTTTAAAAGCGGCCAGCCCCACCTACCCCTTGCGTGGCGGGTTGAAGATTCGCACCCTCGCCACACCCAAAGAAACTACGCCCACGGCCCTGCCCGGCATGGGCGAAGTGTGGCTGGACGAGCGGGCCATGTCTGCTTTAAACCTAAAATTGGGCGACACGGTTGACATTGGCTACGCCTCGCTCAAGCTCACCGCGCAACTCACCTTTGAAAGCGACCGGGGCTCAAATATGTTTAGCCTGGCGCCCCGGGCCCTCATTGCATTAGAACAATTACCCGCGAGCGGCCTTTTAGCGCCGGGCGCGCGTGCTACTTGGCGTTTGCATGCAGCCGGGGACGAAGCAAAAGTACGTGAATTTGAAACATGGGTTAAACCCCAGCTGGGCCGGGGAGAACGTGTTGAAAACATCGAAAACGCCCGCCCAGAAGTACGCAGCATGCTCGACGCCGCACAACGTTTTTTACGCCTGGCAGCGGTGCTGTGCGTAATTTTGGCGGCGGTGGCCATTGGCTTGGCCGCCCAGCGTTTTATGCGTCGGCATTTAGATGCTTGCGCCATTTTGCGCTGTTTAGGCGCACAACAGCAGCAACTTGTGCTGATTTTTGTAGGGGAATTTATATTTTTTGGCGTGATCTGCGCGCTACTGGGCGCCGTTTTGGGCGGTGCCTTGCAATGGACACTGGGCCAAACCGTGGCACAGTTGGTCGGCGCACGCCTCCCCGCCCCCTCCTTATTACCCGTTGCGCATGGCCTCGGCGTGACGCTGGTTTTACTCTTAGGCTTTGTACTACCCGAACTATTGCGCTTGGCCAAAGTGCCCACGCTGCGAGTGCTACGCCGTGAAATCGCAACCGTCGCCCCGGTCCGCTGGACAAGTTGGCTGCTGGGCGCCGGGGCTTTAGTGGGCATCATCTTTTGGATTGCACAAGATGTCCGTTTAGGCAGCCTCGCCAGTGCTGGTTTTGCGCTAACTTTACTGATTTCTTTAGCGCTGTCTGGCATGGTGCTTTTGCTCATCGCCAAAGTGCGCCAAGGCGTGGGGGCCGGGTGGCGATATGGTCTGGCTGCACTCACGCGTCGTAAGCTCAACACCATGGTACAAATGAGCGCGCTGAGCTTAGGCCTCATGAGCGTCTTGCTACTCACCTTTACCCGCGCCGATTTGATTCAAAGCTGGGAAAAAAGCGCCCCGGCCGGGGCACCCAACCGTTTTATTATCAACATCCAGCCCGATCAAACTCAAGGCATTACAGATTTTTTTAAGACGCATGGATTACCGCCCCCGGTTTTGCAAAGCACCATTCGGGGACGTTTACTCGCAATTAACGGGCAACCTGTTCAGCCCGAAATTTATGAAAGTGAGCGCACCCGGCGCTTGGCTGAGCGAGAATTTAATCTGTCAGCCGGGGCGCACCTGCCGGAAACCAATGAAATTACCCAAGGGCAATGGCATGGCGAGAGCACTCAGCCTCAATGGTCTGTGGAAAAAGGTTTTGCCGAAACCTTTAAACTCAAATTGGGCGACGTGGTACGTTTTGACATTGCTGGCACGCCCGCAGAAGCGCCCATTACCAGCATTCGCCGCTTGGACTGGAATTCCATGCGAGTGAATTTCTTCTTTATTGCCAGCCCGGGCTTATTGAATACGCAATTAGGCAGCTTGATTACCAGCTTCCATTTGCCCGTTCATCAAGCAAGTTTTACAGCCAAATTGGTGGAAACTTACCCAAATCTCACGGTGATTGACGTCACGGCCATATTGGCGCAATTAAAAGACATGGTCGATAAACTCTCATTTATCGTACAACTGATTTTTGGTTTTGCTTTGATAGCCGGTGGCGTGGTGCTTTATGCTGCGCTGCAATCAACACATGATGAACGCCAACTTGAACTGGCGGTGCTGCGCACCTTAGGCGCGCGCAATGCACAAATCCGCCAAGCCCTGTATGCCGAATTTGCGGTGATCGGTGCATTTGCCGGGCTCCTGGCCGGGCTGGGCGCCACCGCATTAGGCTGGGCTTTGGCCACGCAGCTTTTGAAAATCTCCTATAGCTTTTCACCTTGGGTCTGCATCATTGGCTTACTTGCAGGCACCCTCGGCACACTTTTCGCTGGCGCATTAGGTACGCGTAAGCTTTTAACCCATGCGCCACTCAATACTTTGCGTGCCTTGGGTTAGAATGCCTTATACAAATTTTTAAACTTTAGAATTGAGAATGGACCAAGTTATGACAGACAAGCAAACCGAAAATTTAAACGTTGAACGCGTTGACTCCATGGCCTCCCCCAATGAAATCAAGGCACGTGTACCTTTATCTGAAGCAGCTAAAAAAACGGTGCTGGCCGGGCGCGCAGCCTTACAAAATGTCTTAGACCGCAAAGATCCGCGTTTAATGGTCGTCATTGGCCCTTGCTCTATTCACGACCCCGTTGCCGGGCTGGACTACGCCCGTCGACTCAAAGCATTGGCGGATGAATTAAGCGACACCTTACTGATTGTAATGCGTGTTTACTTTGAAAAACCCCGCACCTCTACGGGCTGGAAGGGTTATATCAATGACCCGGACATGAACGACTCTTTCAACATCAACGAAGGCATGGAAAAAGCCCGGCGCTTTTTGCTACAAGTCAATGAACTGGGTTTGCCCGCCGCCACAGAAGCGCTCGACCCCATCGCTCCACAGTATTACGGCGACCTGATCAGCTGGACCGCCATTGGCGCACGCACTTCAGAATCGCAAACCCACCGGGAAATGGCCTCCGGCCTCTCCACGCCCGTGGGCTTTAAAAACGCAACCGATGGCTCTTTAGACGCCGCCATCAACGGCATTTTATCGGCCGCCGCACCGCATAGTTTTCTCGGTTTAAACAGCCAAGGCCAAAGCGCCATTATCCGCACCCGGGGCAATGCCTACGCACACACCGTATTACGGGGTGGCGGCGGTCGCCCTAATTACGATACCGTTTCCGTCGCCTTAGCAGAAAAAGCACTCAACAAAGCCAAATTACCGGCCAATATTATGGTGGATTGCTCGCACGCCAATTCCTGGAAAAACCACGATTACCAGCCCTTGGTAATGAAAGATGTCATGCACCAAATCTGTGAAGGCAACCAATCCATTATCGGCGTAATGATTGAAAGCTTCATCGAGCCGGGCAATCAACCCATCCCCAACGACTTAGCCGCGCTACGCTACGGCTGCTCCGTAACCGATGCTTGCATTGGCTGGGAAGTCACAGAAAAGGTTTTGCGCGAAACCGCACAACGCCTACACGCCGCCTTGCACGCCCGGAAAAAGGCCTAAAAAATGCGTTTAACGCTTTTGGGGGAACCCGCACAGGATTTAGCACAAACGCTTTTGCCGCTTACCCAAGCGGCGCGTTTGCACACGCTAGGGCCGGCGCACGTCTGTCTTTACGGTTTAAGCCAAAACTTGGAAGAGGCGCACGCCGCCTGTCGGCAAGCAAAGCTTGATTTTGCTTTTTTACCAGAAACCGCCCAACTGACGGACTACCGCCTATTCATCACAGACATGGATTCGACCCTCATCAATATCGAATGCATTGATGAGCTGGCCGATTTAGCAAACTGCAAAACGCAAGTCGCACGCATTACAGAAGCCGCCATGCAAGGCAAACTAGACTTCAATACCGCACTGCGCGAGCGTGTTGCCCTATTAGCCGGCCTACCAGAAACCGCGCTAGAAACCGTTTGGCAAACGCGTCTCGAACTTAACCCCGGCGCTAAAGATTGGCTTTTGCATCTGCAAACACAAGGCTTTAAAACAATTTTAGTTTCAGGCGGTTTCACATACTTTACAGACCGCTTTAAAACTGAACTTGGCTTTGACGAAGCCTATGCCAACCAGCTGGAAATTAAAGACGGACATCTAACGGGGCGTTTACTAGATGAAGTCATCAACGCCCAAGCCAAAAAGCAAAAACTCCTAGCCGCCTGTGCACGCTACAACATCCCCCCCTCTCAAACCCTAAGCGCAGGCGATGGCGCAAACGACCTCCTCATGGCTCAAACCGCCGGCCTTGCCATTGCCTACCACGCCAAACCCATCTTGCAACAAATCGCGCAGTGCAATATTAACTGCGCCGGATTTGAGGTGCTGCCGCGATTATTTGCAGGCTAAGCGACCTTTAATACTTTAATTCACACACCAGAATAAGAAATTAAAATGTCAGAACAATACTATAAATACGCGGGCTTTTGGATTAGAGCAGCTGCAACAATAGTCGACACATTTCTCTTCATCCTCATTACCGTCCCATTACTCTTTCTAATTTATGGCTGGGCTTATTTTGATGATACGACAGATATTATTGCCGGCCCAGCTGATTTAATAATCAGCTGGATATTGCTGATAGTAGTGATAATTGTATTATGGCTAAAAAAGCAGGCTACGCCGGGAAAAATGCTTTTTTCTTTAAAATTAGTTGATGCAAAAACAGGGCGAGCTATATCAGCTAAACAGGCAATTATCCGCTACCTTGGATATATCGTTTTACGCTCCCACTTTGTCTTGGCTTTATATGGGCAGCATTTGACAGCAAAAAGCAGAGTTGGCATGACAAATTGGCCAATACGCTCATTGTTGGAGTAAAGGAAAGCAGCCCCTCTTTCGTCGAATTCAAATAAATACAAAACTTACAAGGATAGAAAGCAATAAAAACGCTCAGTTCTTTCATTTACCTTTAGGCTGCATAAATATTTTTTATTTATTAAGTCGCTCATATCACTTTAATTTCATCCGGTTTTACTACCTAAATTACACTTTATATTATTACTTTTAATCTTTTTTTTAGTTATATAATATTAATCACCCCCGGACTCATCCGCTTTTTCCTGGGCTTTATTTAAACCAATAGCGTCTCAGGACTGCGTTATGTTTTATGTTACTAAGTAAATATGTCCATCAAAGAAACGCGCCAAAACACTCCCCTGCATCACACACAAGCACCCGTTACGTCCGGCATTAAACACTCATGAAAAACACAAACAAGTCATTCAAACAGCACTTCAGTATTAGAGTCAGCACACTCACGATCCTAAGTATTCCTGCGCTATGCCTCTTAGCTATTTCTAGCTAGTTGATTCCCAAATCAATACAGGAAGGGAGGATGCAAGTCCTCGACGTCGTTCTTATAAATTACCAAGCATTCATAGGCCTTTTGAGCAGTATCTTTAGCCTAGCGCTTCTAATCACATCCCGCATCAAGAAACCACCTCAAGTTCAATTCCTTGTTGAGTTTCTAATCGGCGCTTTAATTGTCTTATTCACTCCAGTCTACTGTTAGAGTTAAAGAAAGCATTGAATCGACAAGCAAGTTTGCCGTACCGAGTAACAATGCAGACTAATAACCTCGTAACACACAAATTCAGCCTGCAAAAGTAACAAGATATACGTGTTTAATTAACCCGCATAAAAGATCTCTGTATGCTGAAAGATGTCGACCCAAGTCGTTTACAATGTCCTTCCTTTTTGAGCTTTCTTAGGTTGACCTATGGCATATACCGAACCGACTGAGCATATTCAGCATCTACGGGCGCAATTGCATGCACATAACCATGCTTATTATGTGTTGGATGCGCCGAGTATTCCCGATGCAGAATATGATCGCTTGTTTCGAGAGCTTCAGGCACTGGAGGCTCAACATCCAGAATGGGTAACGCCGGATTCCCCAACTCAACGTGTGGGGGGAAAAGCCTTAGAAAGTTTAAGCCCCGTCACTCACCGCGTACCGATGCTGTCTATTTACACGGAAACGGATGCTTCCCCATCCGGGGCGGCGGCATTTGATGCGCGCGTGCGCAAGGCGCTGGATTTGCCTGACGGCGCCCCCCCGGTTGCTTACCATGCGGAGCTGAAGTTTGATGGTTTAGCCGTA
>RRZU011356757.1_pt1 | contig 17608 bp, 15 predicted proteins | sample 2165561 | NCBI WGS metagenome assembly RRZU01 (sample SAMN10456909, study PRJNA506462) | wastewater metagenome | isolation source: wastewater sludge | place: USA: Moscow, Idaho | reverse complement strand
GGTCGGCACCGCGCTGATCCACTCGCTGGCGGTCACCGAGAAGCGTGGCGCGTTCAAGAGCTGGTCCGTGCTGCTGGCGGTCGCCGCGTCTTCGCTGAGCCCGCCCGGTACCTTCCTGGTGCGTGCCGGCGTGCCCATCCTGGAAGGCTTGACTGATCTGCGCGACAGTCTCGAACACCCGCGCTTCCGCGAGGTGGTGGCCAGCCTGATCGAATCGATCGAAGGTGGCCAGAAACTCTCTCAAGGCATGGACAGTCATCCGAGCGTCTTCAACAAAGTCTTTGTCAGCCTGATTCGCGCCGGCGAAGCCACTGGCCGCTTGCCGGAAGTCTTGCAGAGCCTCGACGAATCGCTGAAGTGGGAGGACGAACTCGCATCGCAACTGAAGAAGATGATCGCCTACCCGGCGTTCGTCGCCGCGACGGTTCTTGCCGCCACTTTCTTCCTGATGGTCTTCCTGGTTCCACAGCTCAAGATGTTTGTGAAAAACATGGGGCAAGTCCTGCCGATGCAGACGCAGATCCTCTTTTTCATTTCCGACCTGATGGTCGCCTATTGGTACCTGCTACTGCTACTGCCGGTACTGGCGGTTCTCGGGCTGCGAATACTGCTGCACAGCAATCCCCTGGCACGTTTCCGGTTCGATGGCCTGAAGCTGAGCCTGCCGATACTTGGCGACATCCAGCGAAAGATCGTCCTCTCGCGTTTCGCCAACACTTTCGCCCTCCTCTACGCCTCCGGAATACCGATCCTCGAGTCGATCCGAACGACGCAGGACGTCGTCGGCAACCTGGTCATTCGCCAGGGTCTGGAGCGTGTCGAACAACTGATTGGTGATGGACAGAACGTGACGGCTGCCTTTCGCAGCACCAGCTTCTTCCCGCCGCTGGTGATCCGTATGCTGCGCGTCGGCGAAAGCACCGGCGCGCTTGACGAGGCACTCCTGAATGTCAGTTATTTTTATACTCGTGACGTCCGGGAATCGGTCCAGAAAATGCAGCAGTTGATTGAACCGCTGCTGACCGTGGTGATGGGCAGCCTGCTCGGATGGATCATGCTGTCTGTTCTCGGGCCGGTCTACGACGTGATCAGCAAGATCAAGGCCTGAGGCCATGCCCGCCCGCCGCCTCATCTATCTCTGTGCGCATCGGCTGACGGCCTTCCACTGGCGAGCCGGGGTGTTGACCAACGAGGGCGTTTTCGAAGCCACGGAAGCTGGCAGGCTGCAATTCACCCGCTACCTTGCAGAACATTCGAAGAGCATCTTTACCCTCCTGGCCAATGTCTCGGAAGAAGGTTTCCACATGGAAACGATCCCCTTCCTGCGTGGTGAGGACCGACGCTCGATCATCACACGCAAGCTCGGGCAGCAGTTTTTCAATGCTTCACTGACCACATCGATCTCGCTCGGACATGAAAAATCCCGGCGCAGAGACGAGCGCATCATGCTTGCCGCACTCACCAACAAGGAGGCCTTCGCTCCCTGGCTGGCGGCTCTGGCCGGTGCCGAGGTGGCCCTCGCCGGCGTTTATTCGCTGCCCTTGCTGGGCCCCTTGCTGCTCAGGAAAATTGGTGTTCTGGACGAGCGCTGCCTGTTGCTGACGATTCAGGACCAGAGCATCCGGCAGACCTACGTGGAAAAGGGCGAACTGCATTTCAGCCGCCTCACTCCTCTGCAAAACTACAGCATTGACGGCATTGCGCAGATATTTTCCAGTGAAGCGCGCAAACTGCAACAGTACCTCGTCAGTCAGCGCCTCCTTGGTCGCCAACAGCCGATCAGCGCGTATCTTCTCGTGCATGCGAACGCCAGAAATGCCATCGAGAGGCATTGTGTGAACAGCGAAACCTTGTCGTTTGCGATCCTCGACATGGAGGACTGCGCGCGCATCTGCCACCTCAAAACACCGCCACCGGATACTCGCTGCGAGACCCTCATCCTCCATCTCCTGGCCACTGCCCCGCCAGGTGCCCAGTTTGCCAGCGACCAGCAGCGCCACAACTATCATCTCTGGCTGATCCGCTCGGTTCTCCAGAATACGGGCGCAGTCGTACTGCTCGGCTGCCTGCTGTGGTCCGTCAAACAGTTCCACGATGCCTACCAGCTCAAGCGGGAAGTGGCAATGATCCAACAGGAAACCACTCTGGCCCGCCAGCGCTACGATGACATCGTCAAAACCTTCCCGGCGATTCCGACCTCCACCGAGAACCTGCGTCGAGTCATCGATCGCTACGTCGAGCTGGAAAAAGGCAGCACCTCGCCCGAGTACCTGTGGCGTGAAATCAGTCACGCCCTGCAGGGCGACGCATCGGTCGAAGTCGAGGGCATCGATTGGAGAGTGGCTGCGTTGGCGTCGCGTGAGGCCGCCACGGCAGAGGCGCTGCATACGCCTCCTGTCGGCAGCGAGATCGCGATCGTGCACGGCACTCTGCGGCCAGGTCCGGACAGCCATCCGAGGCAGGTACTCAGCATTTTCAAGCAACTGGTCGAAACCCTGAAGCGCAATCCGAAACTGCAGGTGGAGGTACTGCAACAGCCTTTTGACCTGGATTCGGGCAAGTCGCTCAAAGGTGGTGATGCGGCGGTCGACGACCTGCGGCCGCGCTCGTTCAAACTGCAGATCCAGAAGACGGCCGGCTCATGAAAATCGACCTCACCGACCTTCGCAAGCTGCAGGCGAGCATCCTGGCCAGCGTGGCGATGTTTGCCGCAGCGCTGGCGGTGCTGTATGTCTCGCAGCACACCCTGGACAGCGAACAACTCGCCAGGCTGGTCGCCACCGCACAGCGCGAAGAGGCGGACGGCAAGCTCAAAAGGGTGCGTGACGAGGAAAGCGAGATCAGGCAGAAGTCAATTCTTTTCAACAAGCTGCAAGAGCGTGGCATGATTGGTGAAGAGCAGCGTCTGGACTGGGTGGAACTGCTCAAGGACATTCGTGACAAACGTCGCCTGCTTGATCTGCAGTACGAGATTTCTCCACAACGTTTGCTCGACAGCAACTCGGCCGGCGATTTTTCCTTTGCCGTCAGTACCATGAAAGTGCAGCTGAAATTGCTCCACGAAGAGGATCTGACGCGGCTACTCGGCGATTTGCGCAGTCAGGCGAAGGCGCTGATCCTGATCAAGGCCTGCGCCGTCGAGCGCCTGCCGGCCAACGCTGACGAACGTTGGGGTGGCCGAGAGAATCTTCTCGCCAACTGTGAAATCGACTGGCTGACCTTGCACGAAGTGAGCCGGAAGTAGGGAAGGAGAGGCCAGTCCATGACCAGGTTCGCGCGCGCAGCAAAGCAAACCCTCTGTATGGGGCTGGCTGGCTGGCTGCTGGCGGCTCCGGCGGTCACTGCCGAGGAGGCTCTGGGTCGTCTGTTCTTCACCCCCGAACTCCGCCAGCAGCTCGATCAGCAGCGCGAGAGGAACACACTCGACAAACCGCAGATCATGACGGTTCCGACGCTCACGGTAGACGGCATCGTCACCCGCAGCAGCGGCAAGCGCACGACCTGGATCAACGGCAGCCCACAGCATGAGAATGAGACCGGTAACGGCTTGACCGTGACCCAGCGGCGCGGCGATCCGGGAAGATTGGTGGTGCAATCCGGTGTTTCACCGAACGTCACGGCGCGCATCGGCGATACGCTCAACCGTAACACCGGCGAAGCAAACGACCTGCTGAATGGTGGTCGGGTGCTGGTACATTCGCGGCCACTGGCGACGAAGTAAGCGCATGCGCAGAAGGCCTCGTGCGATGATCAACTGGCGGTCGCGCATGCTGGCGAGTCGGCCAGGTGCCGGCAGGGCAGTTTACCGGCAGCGCCAGCGTGGCGTCGCCATGCTGGCAATGCTGACCCTGCTGACTCTTTGGGGGATGTACCTGTTTCTCGGTCAACTCAGCACATTCCAGGTCAGGATGGGGCGTACGCAGAGTGCTTTGGCAGCAATGGCAGAGGCAAGAGACGCCCTGATCGGCGATGCAATCTCGCGCTCACCTGTCAGCGATGCAGGATATCTGCGCTTGCCCGACCTGGGTGCCGATCTCGATTCCGGAGTCGGTTGGGTGCCGGCTGAGGGCGGCCCTTCACCCAGCTTCCTGGGCAACCAGAAAGATCTCTCGGTAATCGGAAAATTTCCCTGGAAAACCAAAACCGGCCAACTGGCCTCTCCGCCCCTTCGTGATGCGCAGCAAGAATGTCTATGGTATGTAGTTTCAGGGCGTTTCAAGATCGTCCCCAAGACGGACGCAATGAATTGGGACACAGCAGGGCAGATCGACATCATCGACAGCAACGGAAATCTCATTGCTACGAACCTTGCCGCGCTGCTGGTGGCTCCAGGGCAGGCGCTCGACGGCCAGAACCGTGCGCTGGCCGATCCCATCTATACCGAATGCGGGGGCAACTACGACGCCCGCAATTATCTCGATTCCTTCAATGCCACTGAGTCCACCAGCGCTCAAGTCAACTACTTTGCCGGCAGCACGAACCACAGGCTTGCCCCGAATACCAACAACAAGCGTTTCGTGATCGCCGACAGCGACCACTACAATGACCTGTTTCTCTACATCACGGTTGACGACATCTTCAAGCCCTTGATCCGCCGCAACGACTTCAGCGATGCCATCGGCAGGCTGCTCGACGATCCAGCATTCCAGAACCACTTGCGAAGCATCGATGTGACTGGCAGCAAGGGCACCGACAAACTCAGCTGCAGCAGCTTTGCCCCGGATGACGACTTCTGTAACAGTTGGAAAGAGATGCTGTTTCTTGCGCAACTCTCTCCGCCGTCGCAGATCACGATCAACGGCTTGCCGTCTTCGCAGATTTGCAGCCGAGTCCTGATTTTCGGCGGCCGCAAGGCGGTCGGCCAGATTCGCAACACGGCAACCGAAAAGGCGGACAAGAACAACTACCTGGAAGGCAACAACCTCACTTCGTTCAATGTACCCAATGCGTCTTCGACAAGCTTCAGCGGCAGCACAGGGAATTTCAACGCGGCCAGCCCGAGTACCGATCTCGTCAGGTGCCTGCCATGAATAGCTTGCCCTGCCAGACTCCGACTAGGCAAGGATTCACTTTGACCGAACTGGCAGTCGTCCTGGTCATCATCTCTATCCTGATCGGCGGGCTGCTGCTACCCTTGTCGTCGCAGATCGAGATGCGCAACAGCAATGACACCAAGGCAGCCATGGCCGAGATCCGTGAGGCGCTGCTGGGCTATGTCGCCGTCAACGGTTACTTCCCCTGCCCAGCTCTACCGACCATCGCCAGCGGCAGTCCCAATGCCGGACTTGCCGGCGCCCGCAATGCCGGCGCCTGCGTCAATCCTGCCGGGGTGTTGCCATGGGCAACACTGGGAGTGGCAGAAAAAGACGCCTGGGGACGGCGCTATAGCTACCGGGTGACCCCGGAATTCAGCAACGCCCCTCCCCTGCCCCTATTCAAACTCTCGTCCACCGGCGACATTAAGGTCTCGTCTTCAGCCGGCGGCATCGCTGTCGCCACCGCCGTACCGGCAGTCGTGATCTCGCACGGCAAGAATGGCAACGCAGCCTTCACCGCAGAAGGAACACAGTTACCCGCAGGCAGCGATGTGGATGAACTCGAAAACCGGGTCTTGATCACGTCTACAGGCACATGGTCGGACGCTTCCGTTGCGAAGGAGTTTGTCAAACGAGCGGCACCGACTGCCACTTACGACGATGAAGTCGTGTGGATCTCCCCTGGTGTCCTCTTCAACCGCATGATCACTGCCGGCAAACTGCCTTGATGACTGCCGGCCGGACCTTTCTTGACCGGCTGCGCAACGCCGGCATCGCTGACACCGACAATGAAGAACTGCGTCTGCAGAAGTCCCTGCTGTTTTTTGCAACTGGTCTGATCTGCCTGGCCTCGGTCGTCTGGCTGTTTCTCTACTGGCAACTCGGACCCCGGTTCCCTTCCAACCTGTCTTTTGCCTTGCAGTTGCTGCTCGTCGGCAATCTGCTCATTTACCTGAAAACGCTCAACTTCAATGCCTTCCGCTGGATCCAGTTGTCGCTGTTCCTGTTCACACCCTTCGTCGCGCAATGGAGCATCGGCAGTTTCATCACCGCCAGCGGCATCAGCCTCTGGGCCTTGCTGGCACCGATCGGCGCGGTACTGTTCATTGGCCCGAGAGAGTCGGGGGCCTGGTTTTTTGCCTATGTATTTCTCACTGCGCTTTCTGGCGCCTTCGACTACTACCTCGCCGACTCGCTGAGTGTGACGCAGCACAAAGTGCCGCTGCAGACCACCGCATTCTTCTTCGCCCTCAACTTTGCGGCCGTATCGACCATTGTCTTTCTGCTGCTTCGCTACTCGGATTCCGAAAAGCACCGGGCCCAGCAACGCCTGCAGGAAGCCCACCGACTGCTGCAAAGCGAACAGGATCGCTCCGAACGCCTCCTCCTGAACATCCTTCCCGCGCCGATCGCCAGGCGCCTGAAGAACAGCGACCAGACGATTGCGGATGGCTTTGCCGAAGTCTCGGTGATGTTCGCCGACATCGTGAACTTCACCCGGGTTGCCGAAGGTCTGACCCCCCAACAGGTCTTCGCCATGTTGAACAAAATCTTCTCCTGCTTTGACGAACTCGCCGAAAAGTATGGCCTCGAAAAGATCAAAACCATTGGTGATGCCTATATGGTCGCCGCCGGTCTCGACGCTGCGGTCGGCAATCCAGCCGAGGCCTTGGCCGATATGGCGCTGGAAATGTGCAATCTGCTTCGCCATGACTTCAGTATCAACGAGATGCATCTCGAACTGCGCATCGGCATCGGTACCGGCCCGGTGGTTGCCGGCGTCGTCGGCAAGAAGAAATTCATCTACGACCTCTGGGGTGACACGGTGAACATCGCCAGCCGGGTGACCACCGAGGGCATTCCCGGCATGGTCCAGGTCGATGAGCGAACCTATCGACGCCTGCAGCAGAGCTTCACTTTTCAGGAACCCCGGACCATCTATCTGAAGGGCAAAGGAAACATGGTCGTGCATCGCCTGATCGGCCGCCGCACCGCAGGAAGCGTTTAAACGGCTGGCATGCCCGGCCGCAGTCGCTGCAACTCGAAGCACACCTGGCCCGGGACATTGCTTGCCAGTCGCAATTCGTAGCCGCAGCTTTCCGCCTGTCGAGCCGCGTGATAGAGCCCGACCCCAAGACCGTTCTCGGAGGGCACGGGCGCGCGCAGCAGATCGCCAAGAAGGCTCGGGTCAAGCGCACTGCCGGTATCGCAGATGCGCAATACCGAGGCGTCGGTGTTGATCGCGACGCGCACCTGCACAGAGCCATCCGCTTGCGCCTTCTGCAGCGCGTTCTGCAACAGATTGTCGGTAACGCTGTCGAAAAGCGCAGCCGGCAGCAAGGCATCGGGGTCCAGGTCTCCGGCAAGGAAAATGACTGGCGAAGTGGCGTAACGCTGCTGCTGGATCTGCCACCACATCGCAAGTGGCAGGACGCCACCCACCTCGGTTTGTGGCTTCTGGAGCTTGGCCAGGGTCTGCTGCAGGCGTTGTGTGATCTGTGGCAACTGGTGCTGCAACAAGCGATCGAGCCGGCCATCCTGGCCATTCATCGTTTGTGCCAAGTAACACAGATTGCTCAGCGATTGCAACAGGTTCTTCACATCATGCGTGAGGCGAGCGCCGGTTTCATGGATCGCACGCAGATAGCTCACCTGCTGCAACTCGCGAGCGCGCAACTTGGCGATGTAGTGTTCGTTGGCGAGTTGCGCCAGCAGATGAAAATGCCAGACCAGCGCCGGACTCAGCTTGTGGCGAGTGTACAGCGTGAGTTGCAGGGCTTGTCCCGAAAAATCATGATGAAAGCGCGACTCCCTGCCAAAGGCGCCGCTGCGCGCTCCGGCAGTCCAGCTGCCACCATCGACCCACGGTAGATCGAGCATCTCCGCGAGAGCCTTTGCCAGGAACTGGTCCGGCTCACTTTCGTTGCCGGCCAGGGTCGTCAGGCGATGTAGCCACGCTTCAAACGGCAGGCCGATGCTCAACAGATAGCGCGAAAAGAAGACGCCAATACCGGTGAAGCCGGGCCGCGTATTCCAGGTCCAGCCGATCAGCAACAGCAGCAGGGCAATCGAGATCAAGGCGTTGAGTACCGCCTCGAGATACCCGGACTGGCGCATCAGCATGAAAGACAGACTACCGAGGATCAGGACGGCAATCAACAGAAAGATGAACAGGCTGTAGAACAGGTCGATCATCCTGCCGCCGGGCCGATCGCTTTCCCGCGAGAGTGGCAGCAGCAGCAACATCACCAGCAAGAACAGAGGCATTCCCCAGGCGAATTCGCGATCCAGCGCCGGACCGGTCAAGGCGGCATTGGGTACCACCTGGGGTACCAGCCAGAGCAGCAGCGCGGCCAGCAGGTAGGCAAAGGCGACCAGGTAGAATATACGGGTCGGTCGATGATCGATGAACATCACCCGCCCGCCGACCAGGGCAGCCAGCATGACCACCCAGACGATCAACAGCCACCAGCCGTACCAGGCGACGCCGCAGCCGAGCACCAGGGCAAGCACCGCCAGCCCGCTCAAATCGACACTTCGTTCGGCGTAAGTGAATGGTTGCCAGAGAATGAACAGTCCGACACTCATCAGCCAGCACGGCAAACCGATCGTCGTATTGGCCCCGGCGACCAGCGCCAGGTGCAACACCCCCAGCAAGGAAATCAAAAGCCAGCGCTGGCGCTGACGCAAAGCGCCACCCATGCGCTGGAGCAGGGTCATGCAGTACCCCTGCCGACTGCCGGCAGCCCGATTCGCAAGCCTGGAATCAGTCCAACTCTGGTCAGGGGTGTCGAAAAACCGACAGGTCCAAAGACCCTGGCGGACAAATCGCCGGTACTTTCCCGGCACATATCCGGGCACCAACGCGGGCACCAACGCGGGCACCAACGCGGGCACCAACGCGGGCACCAACGCGGGCACGAAACGTGCTTTGAATGGAACACCATATTCGACAGTCGCCGGAGAATGACATGAACCAGCCAAGCAAACAACAGTCAGGCTTTACTCTCGTAGAGATTGCCATTGTACTCGTCATCATCGGCCTGCTGCTCGGCGGGGTGCTGAAGGGACAGGAGTTGATCAACAGCGCCAAGGTGAAGAATCTGATCAATGACTTTCGCACCGTTTCGACCCTGATCTATGCCTACCAGGATCGTTTCAAGGCCTTCCCGGGCGACCAGAATCAGACGCAACTGACGGATGCTTTTGGCGCCAATACCGCGATTCAATGCACGATAACTGCCGGTAGCTGCGTACCGAACAACGGTCGCATCGACGGCGCATGGAATGCGACCACCGTCAACAGTGAGAGCTTCATGCTCTGGCAGCACGTTCGCTTCGCCAATCTGGCCACAGGCCCCACGGCAACTGCTGCTGCCGATTACCGCCCGACCAATGCCGATGGCGGTTTCATCGGTATCGAGGGAGTGATTACCGACAGTGCCGGCGTTCCGACGCCATACATTTCCGGCATGCGTGGCTCGTTTTTTGTTTGCTCGGATAGCATCCTCGGCCGCCATGTCAAACAGATCGATACCACCATGGACGACGGCAATACCGCTGGCGGATCGGTCCAGGCGGTAACGAATGGTGCCGCTCGCGGCACTGCAGCCGTGGCGACCCAAGCCATCCAGGATGGCACCCCGTATACGGTCTGCGCCGCCTTCTGAGCAGGGATCGTCGCCCGGCGAATGCGATCACACCGTACTGCCGGCTCGGGATGAGTGCTCCAAGGGCTTCTGCTATACTCGCCCCATGATCACCACTACAACCTCATGAGCCCAATACAGCCCTCGCCGAAAGCGCTCGACCTGGCCCGCCAGGTTCTGCACATAGAAGCCGACGCCGTACTGGCGCTGGTCGACCGCATCGATGGCGACTTCATGCAGGCACTGCTGCTGATTCTCAATTGCCATGGGCGCGTGATCGTCAGCGGCATGGGCAAGTCCGGTCATGTCGGACGCAAGATCGCTTCGACCCTGGCCAGCACCGGCACCCCCGCCTTTTTCGTTCATCCGGCCGAGGCCAGCCATGGCGACCTCGGGATGATTACCCGCGACGACGTACTGATTGCGCTTTCCAATTCCGGCGAGAGCGCAGAGTTGCTGGCCATCTTGCCGAGCATCAAGCGTCAGGGTGCCAGGCTGATCAGCATGACCGGCAATGCGCAGTCGTCACTGGCGATCGAAGCCGATGTGCACCTGGATGCCGCAGTTGCGCAGGAAGCGTGCCCGCTCAATCTCGCACCGACCGCCAGTACCACCGCCGCCCTCGCCCTCGGCGACGCGCTGGCGGTAGCCCTGCTCGATTCGCGCGGTTTTGGCCCGGAAGACTTTGCCCGTTCCCACCCTGGCGGCTCGCTCGGTCGTCGCCTTCTGACGCATGTGCGCGACGTGATGCGCGTCGGTTCGGCCATTCCGACAGTGCTTGCCGGCACCAGCCTGCCTGATGCCATTCGTGAGATGTCACGCGGCGGCATCGGCATGACCGCCGTTCTCAGCCCCGAACGACGGGTGATCGGCGTCGTCACCGACGGCGACCTGCGGCGTGCCTTCGCCATGAACCTGGACCTGCGCACCCTGTCGGCAAGCGACATCATGGGGCGAGAGCCGCGTTTGATCGGTCCCGATCGGCTCGCTGTGGAAGCTGTCGAGATGATGGAGCAGCACAAGATCAACCAGTTGCCCGTGGTCGACGGGATGGGCATTGTCGTCGGCGCACTCAATATGCACGACCTCTTCAAGGCCAAGGTCATCTGATGCCAGACGATTCCGAACACGACGACGCCAGGGCGCGCGCGCGCCGGATCAAACTGATGGCTTTTGACGTCGACGGGGTACTCAGCGACGGTTCCTTGTTCTACAGCGACTCCGGGATCGAGATCAAGGCCTTCAACACGCTCGACGGGCTTGGCCTGAAAATGCTGCAGCAGGCCGGGATCAGGGTCGCCATCATCACCGGCCGGCGTGCTCGCTGCGTCGAGCTGCGAGCGCAGGACCTGGGCATCCAGCACCTCTATCAGGCGGTCGACAACAAGCTCGATTGCATGCGTTCGCTACTTGCCGAACTCGGACTCGCTGCCGATGATGCCGGTTACATGGGCGACGATGTGCTCGACCTGCCGGTGATGACCGCATGTGCTTTCTCTGCGACGCCGGGTAATGGCCACGCGCTGGTACAGCATTATGCAACGCTCACCACCGCACGTCACGGCGGCCGCGGTGCAGTACGCGAAGCCTGTGAGTTCATTCTCGATGCGCAAGACAAGCTGGCTGCCGCGCTGGCACCGTATCTGACGATGACCAGCCGATGAGGAAGTGGAGTAGCGCGCTGCTGCCGCTGAGTATTCTGCTCGTTCTGGTCGCCCTGACTACCTGGCTGCGCTACGTCACCGAGTTCCCGGAAGTGCGCAATGACGGCAGGAATCGTCACGATCCCGACTACATCATCAGCGATGTACGGGGGCGCAAGCTCGATACCGCAGGAAACCTGCTGTACATACTGACCGCTGACGAGATTCGTCACTACCCTGACGATGATACCACCGACCTGCTCAAGCCGACGCTGATCTACCTGGACCCCAAGCGACCGCCAGTAAGCATCCACTCGGTGCATGGCCATACGAGTTCGCAAGCCGAGCGAATCGAGCTTTGGGAACAGGTCGAGATACACCGTGCCGCGACCGCCAAAGACGGGCCACTGGTGGCCACGATGTCCGAGTTGACGGTGCTGACCGACGAGGAAAGGGCTTTCACCAAGAGCAGAGTGCTGATCACCCAGACCAACTCCTGGGTGCAAGGTGTCGGCATGCAGGTCAACAACAAGTTGCAGACTTCCCTGCTGGAAACCGCGGTCACCGGACAAATCGACAGCCATTTCGCCAGGAAGAACCCTCTGACATGAACAAGACCCATTACGGTGCCTGCGCGAGCAGCCTCCTGCTCGCTCTTTCCCTGCCGGCGCAAGCCGAGCGCGCGGACCGCGACAAGCCGATCCACCTGGAAGGGGACCGCCTGAGCATCGATGACATCAAAAACGTCAAGATTCTCGAGGGTAATGCGGTCCTGATCCAGGGCAGCATGGAGCTTCGCACCAGTCGCCTGGTGGTTACCCAGGACGCCGATGGCTTCCAGAAAGCCGTCGCCACTGGTGGTGCCAACGGGCTTGCGCATTTCAGGCAGAAGCGGGAGGGCGTCGATGAATTCACCGAAGGCGAGGCCGAGCGCATCGAACACGATGCACGCAGCGAGATCACGCAGTTTTTTGTTCGCGCCTGGGTCCGCAACGGCCTGGACGAGGTCAAGGGGGCGTACATCTCCTATGATGCACTCAACGAAAAATACCTGGTCACCACCGCTGGCGGCACCAGCAAAAGCGCCACCGGCACAGGGCAGGCACGCGTGCGCGCAATCATCCAGCCCAAAGCCAAGAACGTAGAGCCCTCTCCAGCGGACAAGAAGAGCGAGCCCCTGACCCTCAAACCCGCTGCAAAAATCAGCCCCAGAGCCGACTGAAGCGAGCTGCCACATGGCACGAAGGACCGTGTCAAAAGAAACCCCGGCCATTTTGGTGCGGCGCAACAAAATGCTTGACATGGCTCAACGAAAGTCTATAATGCAACGCATGGTGCAGTGCAGCAAAAAGATCGTCAAGCGGAATGGCGCGGCGATCGGTGAGTTAACCATTGCACATGTTGTGTTGTGCCCCCACTTTAATCGAGGAGATTGACCATGTTCAACACCCCAGAACAATTCGCCGCCGCCAACAAAGCTTCCGTTGATGCGATGCTGACCCTTGCCAATACCGCGCTGGCCAGTGCCGAGCGCATTGCTGCGCTCAACCTGAATACCGCCCGTTCGATGCTCGAGGATGGCGTTGCCAACGCCAAGGCGATGCTTGGTGCCAAGGACCCGCAGGAGTTTTTCTCGCTGCAGAGTTCGCTGGCACAACCCGGCCTCGAAAAGGCCGTGGCCTATTCCCGCAGCGTCTATGAAATCTCGGCGCAATCGAAGGAAGAGATCTCGAAACTTCTCGAAGCACAATTCAGTGACTTCCAGAAGCAGGTTCTCGGTCTGCTCGAAAAGGCAACCAAGAATGCCCCCGCTGGCTCAGATGTTGCGGTTAACGCCGTCAAGTCGGCGATCGCCGCAGCGACCTCCGCTTTTGACAGCATGAACAAGGCTGCCAAGCAGGTGGCTGATATTGCAGAAACGAACGTCGCCGCAGCAACCAACGCCACCGTCAAGGCAGTTGGCACCGCCGCTGCAGCCGCCAAGAAATAGGCCTGTTAGCATCCTGCATACGCCTTACCATTGCCATTCACGGAGAACTCCATGAGCACCATCGACCTCGAACAACTCGCCCAGAGCCAGAAAGCCAACGCCCAAGTCATGATGACGCTGGTCCGCACGGCCTTCCACGGTCTCGAACAATTGTCAGCACTCAACCTCGCCGCCAGCCGCGAGCTGTTCAACAGCACTGCCAGCGGTGCGCAACAACTGCTGGGCGTCAAGGATCCAAAAGAGCTGAGCAACATCGCCGGTTCTCTGGCCCGCCCCAACGTCGACAAGCTGATGGAGTACTCCCGCAGCCTCTACGATCTGGCAGCCAACATGCAGCGCGAAATCACCTCGGTGATGGAAGATCAGTACAGCACCATGCGGCACAACGCTTCCGGCCTGATCGACAAGGTCGGTGTTGCCAACCCGATCTCGAGCGATGTCTTCGGCGCAGCGATGAAGCAGATGATGACGGCTTCGAGCACGGCCTTTGAAAACATCTCGCAGATGGCCAAGCAGATGACCGACATCGTCGACACCAATGTCAAGGCGGCTACCAACGCCACCGCTCAGGCTGCTGCCGCCCTGACCCCGAAGAAGTAATCCGCCCCCTGGCACCTGACTTCCGCAAACCCCGGCTACGGCCGGGGTTTGTTCGTTTACAGGATCAGGCCCGCCATTGCCAACGGATGCCCCGCCTCTCTACCTCTTGCCGTATCGACTCCATGGCTGCGTCAACGAGTGGCGGAGCCCCTTCGACCCCGAGTTCAAGATAACGTCGCTGCCCCTCGTCGGACATCGACGGCAGGCTGTACAGCCGCAAGGCAGGAAAGTCGGCGACGATTCGCTCCATCAGATCGAGCAGCGCACTCTCATAGGCATTCGCTCCAGTGAGCAAGAATGCCTTGTCCACGCAAGCCTGCGGGGCGAACAAAGGCGCGTAGAAAGTATCGAGCACCCATTCGGCCATCGGATGCGCCATTTGCGGAAAGCCCGGCAGGAAGTGGTGATCGCGTACGCGAAATCCGGGAATGCGGTTGAACGGGTTCGGAATGATCTCTACACCGCGCGGGAAGGTGCCCAGGAGCAGGCGAACGTCGGTGATCTCGGCGCCAAAGCGGGCGCGGATTTCGTGCTCCGCATCGGGATGCAGGACCAGATCGACGGAGAGCGCCGCCGCCGCCGCTTGCCGGGTGTGGTCGTCGGGCGTGTTGCCGATGCCTCCGAAACAAAAGACCACGTCCCCGGCAGCCAGGCTGCGCTGCAGCGTCGCCGTGATGCGTGCGCGTTCGTCGCCCAGATATTCGGCCCACGCCAGACGCAAACCACGCACCGACAGCAATTCGGCGATTTTCGCAAAGTGCCGGTCAACGCGTTTCCCCGACAGGATCTCGTCACCGATGATGATTGCCCCGAAACTCATGCTCACTCCTTCAACGGTTCACAGGCCTTCCCACATCTTCTGCAAGCGCTTGCTCGATACCGGTACCGGCGTGCGCAGTTCCTGCGCGAATAACTGCACGCGCAATTCCTCGAGCAACCAGCGGAACTGTTCGAGCCGCACATCACTCACCCCCTGCCTGGCCAGCACACTGGCACGGCGCTCGTAATTTGTCCAGAGCGGTGCGAACTCGGCCAGCAGGCGTGCATCCCGAATTGCACCTGGAACACCGCCCGCCTTCAGTTTGTCGAGACGCAGGGCGATCGCCTGGAAGTAGCGCGGATACTGCTGCAGGCGTTCGAAAGGCGTCTCGGCAATGAAACGTTTGTGGATCAGGCGCGCCAATTGTCCTTCGATATCCTGCAGCGTACTGGCGAAGGCCTTGAATGCCGGCAGCTTTTTCTGCAGCGCCTGCCAGTCGCCGAGAATCTGCCCGAGCAGACGGCAGATCTCCTGCGCCAGCAACCCGAGCCGCGGCTTGGCTTCGAGGCAACGCGCGCGGAAAGTGGCCGCATCGTTCGGCCAGGGATCGAGCAGGCACGCACGTGCGAAGCTCAGATCGATCAACTGCCGCCGCAACTCATCGAGCGTACCGAGCGCCATGAACTGCAGTGCCATCTGGTTGAGCCCCGGCAGATTTTTCTCGAGATACTTCTGCTGTTCGCGAAACTGCAACATGAACAGTCGCAACAGCCCGGCTGCATGCGCCTGGCGCGCCTCTTCGGGAGAATCGAAGACGCACAGCGAGACACTGTCGCCATCGTCGACCAATCCAGGGTAGCCGAGCAGCCGTTGTCCGCCGCCCACCCCGATTTCCATCCGCTCGGGCAGTTCGCCAAAGGTCCAGTCGCTCATTCCCGAGTACTCGCCAGGCGTTTCGTGCAGCTCGGAGAACTCCTGCTTCGCTTCACGACCCCACTCGGCGCGCAGATCGCTGAGGCTACGGCTCATTCCGAGCTGGCGCCCGTTTTCGTCGAGCAGGCGGAAATTCAGGGAGAAATGCGCGGGCAAGGCGTCGGGGCGGAAGGCATCGGGCGTGATCTCCCAGCCGCGCGCGTTGAGTCCTCGCGACTGCAGGATGAAGGCGATCAAGGCCATTACCAGCGGCTTGTCCGAAGGCGACACCTGCGCGACGAACTCGGCCGCGAAGTCGGGCACCGGCACCAGTTTGGCACGCAAGCGCTGTGGCAGCGTCTTCACCAGCTGCACGACCTTTTCCTTGAGCAATCCCGGCACCAGCCACTCGCAGCGCGCGGCCGGAATCTGGTTCAGTTGCGCCAGCGGCACGCTCAGCGTCACCCCATCGCGCGCGCTGCCGGGGTCGAAGTGGTAAGCCAGCTCATAATCGACGCCGCCGAGCCGCAGTTGATGCGGAAAGGCCTCGCTGGTCACGCCGGCAGCCTCGTGCCGCATCAGATCCTCGCGCTGCAGGTACAGAAGACGTGGCGTGGCGCGCTCGGCGTCGCGTCGCCACTTGTCGAAACTGGCACCGCTGTAGATGCCCGCGGGGACGATCCGATCGTAGAAGGCAAAGATCAGCTCGTCGTCGACCAGCACGTCGGGCCGGCGTGACTTGTGTTCGAGTGTCTCGATTTCGAGCATCAACTGCTGGTTGTGCTGATGGAAGGCCCAGCGCCGTTCGAACTCTTCACTGACCTCGCCGCCGACCAGCGCCTGGCGGATGAAGATCTCGCGCGCCTCCTGTGGATTCAACGGCCCGAAGTTCACTCGCCGGCGCGCATCGACGACGATGCCATACAGGGTGATCCGCTCGAAAGCAATCGCCTGCATCGCCTTCTTCTCCCAGTGTGGGTCGAAGCAGCTGCGCTTGAGCAGGTGTGCGCCGACCTGCTCAAGCCATGCGGGTTCGATGCGCGCGACGCAGCGCGCGAAAAGCCGCGTCGTTTCGCTGATCTCGGCGGCGACGATCCATTTGCCGGCCTTTTTCTGCAGCGTCGAGCCCGGATGGATCAGGAACTTGATGCCGCGTGCGCCGAGGTAGTGTGCAGATTCTTCCGACTTGCATCCCAGGTTGCCGAGCAGGCCGGCGAGCAGCGCGCGATGGATTGCGTCGTAAGTCGCCGGCAACTGGTTTTCCTGCCATTGGTGCTCGGCTGCGACGGCGTGCAACTGGCTGTGCACTTCGCGCCACTCGCGCATGCGCAGGGCCGAGAGGAAGTGGTCGTGACAGGCCTCGACGAGTTTGCGCTGCGACTTGCGGTGCTCGAATTCGGCCTGATACCAGTCCCAGAGCCTGAGCCAGGAAAGAAACTCCGACCTCTCGTCGGCGAATTTCCGGTGCGCGGCGTCGGCCGCCCCCTGTCGCTCCTGTGGCCGCTCGCGTGGATCCTGTACGGAAAGTGCGGCCGCAATCACCAGCACCTCGCGCAGGCAGCCTTCGTCGCGAGCAGCGACGATCATCCGCGCGAGCCGCGGGTCGAGCGGCATCTTCGCGAGTTCCTGGCCGGTCGCGGTCAGCGCATGCTCGGCATTCACCGCACCGAGTTCGAGCAGCAACTGGTAGCCATCGCTGATCGCCTTGCGCGGGGGCGCCTCGATGAACGGGAAATCCTCGATGTCGCCGAGGCGCAGCGCCTTCATGCGCAGGATCACGCCGGCCAGCGACGAGCGCATGATTTCCGGATCGGCAAATGCCGGCCGCAGCGCGAAGTCCTGCTCTTCGTAGAGACGGATGCACACCCCTGCCGCCACCCGGCCGCAGCGCCCGGCCCGCTGGTTGGCCGAAGCCTGCGCGATCTTTTCGATCTGCAGTTGCTCGACCTTGTTGCGGTAGGAATAGCGCTTGACGCGGGCCAGCCCGGTGTCGATCACATAGCGGATGCCGGGCACGG
>RRZU010551998.1_pt1 | contig 17614 bp, 19 predicted proteins | sample 2165561 | NCBI WGS metagenome assembly RRZU01 (sample SAMN10456909, study PRJNA506462) | wastewater metagenome | isolation source: wastewater sludge | place: USA: Moscow, Idaho | reverse complement strand
GCCAGGGTCATCTCCCCCATGTGATGGTTGACGGTGACGGGGGCCGCGAACACGGTAGATGCCGCGGTTAACAGCCACGCAAAACTCCATGCCGCGATGAAGGTGTTAAACTCGTTTTACCGGAACATAATGGATACTCACTAAACGGTAAGAACAGGCCCCCGGATTGCTCCGGGGGGTATTGTTTAGAAACGCATGGAGGCCGTCAGACGGAAGTCGCGACCTGCTTCCGGCACACCCGCCCACATGTTGTAACGGGAGGTGTAGCCATAGCTGGCCTGATCCAGAAACTGTTTATCAAACAGGTTAATGACCGCGAATTTCAGGTCAAAATCGGTGTTTGCCATTGGGCGCCAGCTGACATAGGCGTCATGTACGGCATAACCCGGTTTCTCTTTTGAACCGGACGGCACTTCGGTCAGACGTTCGGTGGCCCGGCCGGTCCAGCCGATATCAACGCGTTGTTCGGTAAAGTGATAATCGAGACCGGTCGTCCAGGTGCGGCCGGTCGAGGTGCCCAGCGACATGTTGCTGTCACTCAGCGGCTCATTGTTCAGCGTCGGACGGCTTAACGTCACACCGACACGGCTATCCAGTTGCCCCCAGCGATAACCGGCATCCGCAGAATAACCCCAGACCCGGACCGTACCTTCGTTGTCACGGGTGCCGGTCGAGTTAGGGATGAAGTTTTCAATCCGCTGGCTGAAGCCCTGGACTTTGGCATGCAGGTTACCGTGTTCGTATTCGGTGCCGAACTCCGTGGTATGAGCACGTTCCGGATCAATATCGCTGTCATTGGTGGTACGAGCCATGACATACACTTCTTTCGTCCCGACGCCACGCAATGCCCGGGAGTGGCGGGCAAACAGATTCACCTCATCGCTGACAAACCAGGTCAGACCCACATTCGGGCTGAGCCCTTCACTGCTGAAATTCTGACTGATGTTGTCGTTGTAGTCGTAGTGATCAAAACGGGCTCCCGCGGATAACATCCAGTCGGGAGCAAAACGGTAATCACTCTGCAGATAAAGCCCCAGCACGGTCAGATCTTCATCCCCGGCCGTACCGGCGCCAGTCTGGTACGCGCGGTCATGACGGTAGTCGGTACCGAAGGTGATATCGGCTTTGTCCAGGTTCATGGTATTGCGCAGATCGCTGCCCCACGTCTCAACACCGGCGCCACTCTGGGAACCATCGTTGGTAATGTCCAGGCTGGCATCGGTGTGATACACCGTGGTTTTGGTATTAAACAGCGGGTTACCGGATTTATATTTATGGTTGAACGTGGTGGTCGAGCGGGCGTTTTTCTGCTCGGTTTCCGGATTCCAATCCGAGGCAATCATGTGCGCGCGCAGGTTGCGGTTACCTTCATCCACCCGGTTTTCATGGCTCAGACTGGCGTAGTGTTTTTCATTGATATCACCGCTCAGCTTGGTGAAAAAATCTTCCTGCTTGATGTCGGTGTTTTTGACGGTATCACCATTTCCGTCTTGGTAGCTGTCTGTATCTAACTGTGAGGCACTGACCAGCAGACCGCTGTTTTCGCCGATACGTCCGAATGCGGTACCGGTATTTTTAAATCCTTTGCCGTTACTGTGATAGGTACTTTTCACTATCGCACCGGCTTTTTCATCTTTGCGCAGAATGTCAGTCGCATCTTTGGTTTCCACGTTGACGGAGCCCGCCAGTGCACCCGGCCCTGCAGTTGCCGCACCAGTGCCGGCATCCGCTTCAACGGCTTTGATTATATCGGGATCAACCCCCACGCGACCCTGATGATGGAACAGATAACCTGTCTGTTGGGCACCATCGATAGACACATTCATCATGGTATCTTCCAGACCACGGGCATACAGTTTCTGCGCCGCAGGCAGCGAACCGCCGCCGACAGTAAAGTCGGTTTTGTCTTTGAATATTTCCTGCAATGAGGCCGCTTGCTTTTGTTCCAGCTGTTTTGCGGTGACTGCTTTTTCTTTATCTGCAGTGACTTCAATGTTATCCAGTTCATTCATGGCTTCTTCAGCCAGTGCAGTTTGTCCTCCAAAGAAAGCTAAAGATAATGAGGAAGCGAGGAGAGTACGGGTCAGGATCTGTTTTGATTGCTGCTGCATTATGAGTCTCTTCCAGTTGAGATTTTTCGGTGGTATTGATAATTATTCTCAATAAATAATAAAGATAACGAGTCTTCTTCTCAAGTGGAAATTAAAAAGATATGCAAGAGAATGTCAGCAGGAAAAGTGTTGCCGGGAGAACAGAGAAGAAAAAGAAAGAGAAAAGAAAAGGGAAGCACGATGGCTTCCCTTCAGGCATAACTATTTATGCAATGATCAATTACAACCAGACCGGTTGCTTTGCTTCATAGGCATCAATCGCATCGGCGTGCTGCAGCGTCAGACCGATGTTATCCAGACCATTCATGATGCAGTAACGGCGGAAGTCATCGATTTCAAACTTGAAGCAGTAATCGGCAGCGCGTACTTCTTTCGCTTCCAGATCCACTGTGATGTTCTGACCTTCGTTGGCTTCCACCAGCTTGAACAGCGCATCGACTTCTTCGTCTTTCAGACGCACAACCAGCAGACCGTTGTTCAGTGAGTTGCCGTAGAAAATGTCCGCAAAACTTGGTGCGATCACGGCTTTCAGGCCGTAATCCGCCAGCGCCCATGGTGCATGTTCACGGCTTGAACCGTTACCGAAGTTTTCACGCGCCAGCAGGATGGAAGCACCCTTGTAGCGCGGGAAGTTCAGCACGAATTCCGGGTTTGGCTGAGTGCCGGCTTCATCCAGAAAACGCCAGTCGTGAAACAGATTCTGACCAAAACCCAGTTTGGAAACGCGTTGTAAAAACTGTTTCGGAATGATCTGGTCAGTATCCACGTTAGCACTGTCGAGAGGCACAGCCAGACCGGTATGTTGTTTAAACTCTTGCATGGCGGTGCTCCTTACAGTTCACGAACGTCAACGAAATGACCGGCAATCGCGGCAGCCGCAGCCATGGCAGGGCTGACCAGGTGGGTACGACCACCACGGCCCTGACGGCCTTCGAAGTTACGGTTGCTGGTGGCAGCACAACGCTCGCCCGGTTCCAGACGGTCGTTGTTCATCGCCAGACACATAGAGCAACCTGGCAGACGCCATTCAAAACCAGCTTCGGTCAGGATCTTGTCCAGACCTTCCGCTTCAGCCTGCGCTTTCACCTGCTGTGAACCAGGAACAACCAGTGCCTGTACACCCGGCGCCACTTTACGGCCTTTCGCGACGGCAGCAGCAGCACGGATATCTTCGATACGGCCATTGGTGCAGGAACCGATAAACGCTTTGTCGATTTTCACATCAGACAGCTTCTGACCGGCGGTCAGCGCCATGTATTCCAGCGCTTTTTGTGCGGAACTACGGGCTACCGGGTCAGCAAAATCTTCCGGTGCCGGGATCGGCGTGTTGATGCTGATCACCTGGCCTGGGTTAGTACCCCAGGTCACTTGTGGTTCGATCGCCGCACCATCCAGTACCAGTTCGGCATCAAACTTGGCACCTGCGTCAGTTTTCAGGGTTGACCAGTATTCAACCGCGGCATCCCAGTCGGCGCCTTTCGGTGCAAACGGACGGCCTTTCAGGTAATCAAATGTCGTCTGGTCAGCTGCAACCATACCGGCTTTGGCACCCAGTTCGATCGCCATGTTACAGACGGTCATACGTTCTTCCATGGTCAGCGCCTGAATGGCAGTACCACAGAATTCCACGACATAACCAGTACCACCAGCAGTGCCGGTTTTACCGATAATAGCTAATACGATGTCTTTCGCAGTCACACCCGGACCAACTTTACCGGTCACTTCGATTTTCATCGTTTTGGCGCGGCTTTGTTTCAGTGTCTGAGTTGCCAATACGTGCTCAACTTCAGAAGTACCGATACCGAACGCCAGCGCACCAAATGCACCGTGAGTCGCAGTGTGGGAGTCACCACAAACGATGGTGGTACCCGGCAGAGTCAGGCCGATCTCCGGGCCCATCACGTGCACGATACCCTGCCACTTGTGGTTCAGACCATACAAAGGCACACCGAAATCTTCGGTGTTTTGCATCAGTGTCTGCATCTGCACACGCGCCATCTCGCCGGAAGCGTTGATGTCGTTAGTGGTGGTGGAGACGTTGTGATCCATGGTCGCCCAGGTACGATCAGTCCGACGGACTTTACGGCCTTTTTCACGCAGACCATCAAAGGCCTGCGGGCTGGTTACTTCATGCACCAGATGACGATCGATATAAATGATCGGGGTTTCGCCTGCGGCTTCATACACCACATGCGCTTCAAATACTTTCTGATAAAGCGTCTTAGCCATGCTTAGATCTCCCGGATACGTGCGGCAATCTGTGAACCCATATCGCTGGTGCTCTGCACCGGATGTTTGCCTGCGCCTTGTGTCAGGTCACCGGTGAAGTAACCATCAGCCAGTGTTTCGGCAATTGCGCGTTCAATCGCAAGGGCTGCGTTTTCTTCTTTGAAGCTGTAACGCAGCATCAGTGCGGCAGACAGGATCTGCGCAACCGGGTTGGCAATGCCTTTACCGGCGATGTCTGGTGCAGAACCACCAGCTGGCTCATACAGACCGAAACCATCAGCATTCAGGCTGGCAGAAGGCAGCATGCCCATAGAGCCAGTGATCATCGCGCATTCGTCAGACAGGATGTCGCCGAACAGGTTGGAGCACAGCAGAATGTCGAACTGGGATGGATCTTTCACCAGCTGCATAGTCGCGTTATCGATATACATGTGGTTCAGTTCCACATCCGGATAGTTTTTCGCGACTTCAGTCACCACCTGACGCCACAGAATAGAGCTCTGCAGTACATTGGCTTTGTCGATAGAGGTCACTTTGTGGCGACGCACACGGGCTGATTCAAACGCGATCTTGGCGATGCGTTCGATCTCATAGCGGTGATACACCTCGGTATCAAACGCTTTTTCCATATCGCCGGCACCTTCACGGCCTTTCGGCTGACCGAAGTAGATACCGCCGGTCAGTTCACGTACGCAAACGATGTCAAAACCGCGATCAGAGATGTCTGCACGCAGTGGTGACAGGGCATTCAGACCTTTGTGGATCTGCGCCGGACGCAGGTTACAGAACAGTTTGAAATGACCGCGTAATGGCAGTAATGCACCACGTTCCGGTTGTTCGTTCGGTGGCAGGTGTTCCCATTTCGGGCCGCCAACAGAACCGAACAGAACTGCGTCAGCAGCTTCACAAGCTTGCAGTGTGCTCGCTGGCAGCGGGCAGCCGTGGTTGTCGATGGCAATACCACCGACATCATGCTGACTGAATTTGAATTCGATGCCAAAAACGGACTGAACCTTGTCCAGTACCTTGATCGCTTCGGCCATTACTTCCGGACCGATGCCATCACCGGGCAACACCGCGATTTGGTAACTTGCCATTACAGAGTCTCCATGACTGATTTTTGTGCGAAACGTTCTTTATGCTCTGCGACCTGCAAAGCACGATAAATATTATTGATCACATGCACCAAGGCTTGCGCAGACGATTCCACGATGTCAGTGGCCAAGCCCATGCCGTGGAATTTACGACCTTTGAATTCCGCCACGATATCCACCTGACCCAGCGCATCTTTACCAATGCCTTTGCTCTTCAGATCGTATTTGCTGATATTGATTTCATAGCCGGTGATGCGGTTAATGCATTGGTACACTGCATCCACCGGACCATTACCGGTCGCGGCTTCAGTGACTTCTTCGTCGCCGACTTTCATGCGCACACTGGCGGTCGCCATGATGCTGCCACCGGACTGCACACTCAGGTAATTCAGTTTGAAATGCTCAGGCTCTTCCTGGATCTGACTGAAGAACAACAAGGCTTCCAAATCATAATCGAACACTTGGCCTTTTTTATCAGCCAATTGCAGGAAGCTGGTGTAAATCTGATCCAAATCATAAGAACCTTCCGGATAACCCAGCAACGCCAGACGATGCTTGATGACATGGCGGCCGGAGCGGGAAGTCAGGTTCAGGGTGTTCTGGTTCAAACCCACGCTTTCCGGGGTGATGATTTCGTAGGTATTTTTGGCTTTCAGCACGCCGTCCTGATGGATACCGGAGCTGTGCGAGAAGGCGTTGGCACCGACAATTGCTTTGTTCGGCTGTACCGGCATATTGCACAACTGGCTGACCAGCTGGCTGGTGCGGTGAATTTCCTGATGCTTGATATTGGTGTGCACACCAATCAGATCCTGACGGGTTCTCAGGATCATCGCGACTTCTTCTAATGAGGTATTACCCGCCCGTTCGCCGATACCATTAATGGTACATTCGACCTGACGGGCGCCCATCTGCACGGCACTGATTGAGTTCGCAACGGACAAACCCAAATCATCATGACAATGCACAGAGATAACCGCTTTATCAATGTTCGGTACACGGTTGAACAGGTTATGAATGATGCCACCAAATTCTGACGGAATGGTGTAACCGACGGTATCCGGGATGTTGATGGTACGGGCACCGGCGTTGATCGCGGCTTCGACCATACGGCACAGATTGTCGATTGGCGTACGGCCCGCATCTTCACAGGAAAACTCGACGTCATCGGTGAAACGACGCGCGTATTTCACCGCGTTGATACCCATCTCCAGCACGTCTTCGAAGCTCTTTTTCAGCTTGCTTTCAACGTGAATGGTCGAGGTGGCCAGGAAGGTGTGGATACGGAACTGATCCGCTACTTTCAGTGCTTCGGCAGCAGCGTCGATATCTTTCTGCAAGGCGCGGGATAATGCACAGACGCGGCTGTTTTTGATCTGACGCGCGATAGTCTGGACTGATTCAAAATCACCGGGGGAGGATACCGGGAAACCAACTTCCATCACGTCAACACCCAGCCGCTCCAGTGCCAGCGCGATCTGCAATTTCTCACGTACTGTTAAGCTGGCTGGCAATGCCTGTTCGCCATCCCGCAAGGTGGTATCGAATATGATGACGCGATCTGACATATCTTTATCCTCGGTAACTGGTTTCGTGCGCTGGCGGTATAAAAAAACCCGCGCTGTGTGCACGGGTTCTTATGTTCAGGCCTTAATTCCGGCTGCTACATTCCCGCGCGAAAGTCCGCGATAAGAAGAAGTAGGAGCAGAGAAATTAAGCGCATAAACGTGTCCTTTTTGAACTGTTAGATTATGTGTACGCTTTTTATCGAAACTTGTCAAACACCTCGTGCATGACTTTCTTTATTTTTGATGAATAATAGCGTTAATGTGCCATTTATTGATATTTAATTGCGCACTTTTATCAATTGATCGCAACAAGTAGGATGGCGCTGCTGCGGCGGCTCATTCTGAAAATGAGCAGAGTGGCACGACGAATTGATCGCTCAGCTGAGAACTGCGTACTGCTGATTATAGTCAACAATCAGCCATAAGAGCCCGCTGCATGGCATTTCTGCATTTTGATAACCGCTTTATCCGGGAACTACCGGGTGATCCGCTGACACTGAACCAGCCTCGTCAGGTACATGCGGCTTTTTGGTCTGCGGTCACACCGGCACCGGTGCCGCAACCGCAACTGATCGCCAGCTCAGCGGAAGTTGCTGCTTTACTGGGTATTTCATTGGCTGAGTTACAGCAGCCAGCGTGGGTGGCCGCGCTGTCGGGCAATGGTTTACTGGACGGAATGTCACCGTTTGCGACCTGTTACGGCGGTCATCAGTTTGGTAACTGGGCCGGACAACTCGGTGATGGGCGTGCAATCAGTCTTGGTGAACTGATCCATAACGATCTGCGCTGGGAGCTGCAGCTGAAAGGCGCGGGTGTCACTCCGTATTCCCGTCGCGGGGATGGCAAAGCAGTGCTGCGTTCTTCGATCCGGGAATTTCTGTGCAGCGAAGCGATGTTCCATCTCGGGGTGCCGACCACACGGGCACTGAGTCTGGTGCTGACCGGCGAACAGATCTGGCGGGATATGTTTTATGACGGCAATCCGCAACAGGAACCGGGCGCGATTGTCTGCCGGGTTGCCCCTTCCTTTATCCGTTTTGGTCATTTTCAGCTGCCTGCGATGCGGGGCGAACCGGACTTACTGAATCAGCTCATCGATTTCACCATTGATCGTGATTTTCCGCATTTGTCTGCTCAACCAGCAACTGTGCGCCGGGGGGTGTGGTTCAGCGAAGTGTGCATGACAACGGCAAAGCTGATGGTGGAATGGACACGGGTTGGTTTCGTGCATGGCGTCATGAATACCGACAACATGTCGATTCTCGGGCTGACGATTGATTACGGCCCGTATGGCTGGGTGGATAATTTCGATCTGAACTGGACGCCGAACACCACCGATGCGGAAGGGTTGCGTTACTGCTTTGGCCGGCAACCGGCGATTGCCCGCTGGAATCTGGAGCGGCTGGCGGAAGCCTTAGGCACTGTGATGACCGATCACGCTATTCTGGCGCAGGGCATCGAGATGTTTGATGAGACGTTTGCCCAGGAAATGGAGACGATGCTGGCCGCCAAATTGGGTTGCCAGCAATGGCAACCCGCAGACAGTGAACTGGTCAACCGGCTGTTTGATTTATTGCAGCAGGCTGAAGTTGATATGACGCTGTTTTTCCGCCGGTTAGCAAAGGTAGATGTTTCGACTCCGGATCTGACGGTGCTTGCGGAGGCCTTTTACCGGGATGATTTGTTTCGTCAGCATCAGCCGGCGTTTCAGCAATGGCTGACCGATTACAGTCAGCGGGTCTTAAGCGAAGGGGTTTTGCCGGCAGAGCGTGTCGTCCGGATGAATCAGGTTAATCCCGTTTATGTGTTGCGTAATTATCTGGCTCAACAGGTTATTGATGCCACAGAGCAGGGAAATTATCAGCCGATCTCCGAGCTGCTGGCGGTGCTGCGGCAGCCTTATACTGAACAGTCCGGCAAAGAGGCTTATGCCCAAAAACGGCCGGATTGGGCGCGGCACAAACCCGGCTGTTCGATGCTGTCCTGCAGTTCATAGGCCTGCAAATTGTTATGCCGGCGGTTGTCCGGTCGGGCTGATTATCAGGCTCTGATAACCCTGCAGAATGCTGAATTCGATATTGTCGTTTTTTGTTCTGGAAATAAGAAAATCAAAGCCCTGCTCTAAATTATCCACCACCTGCGGCATGGCTTCTAAATGATCCGATAACGGCTGGAAGAAGTTATCCCAATGAATTGGAATGACCAGTTTTGGCCGCAGTTTTCCGATAGTTTCATCATAGAAAGCGCGCTGAAATTCCGGCTTTTGTTTTCCGAACATGGCGGTTCCCAGAAACAGGACATCAGCCTGGATCTTATCTAATTTACCGGTGATGAAATTGGTATCTGGTTTAATAAAAAAACTGATTGTTCCATGCCGGATCAGAAAGTCATAAGAACCGCCTTCTTTATACGCACTGACTCTGGCCGGTTGTGACAGGGGCGCGGTGATCTCTTCACCGATATCATCGTTGATATACGCGATGGGCGGCGTGTGCCGGGATGGCATTACGGTGATACTGAATTGGCCGATTTGCAGTGCTTTATCCGGCGTATAAAGCTGCATTTGTCCGGAAGGTAAATTCGCACCTTTACCGATATTCAGTGTTGAAGATGAGCCATACAGCTTGGCACCGGTGCGCTGTGCGATATAAGCAATATCCAGGGCGTGATCATAATGGGAATGACTGGCAAACACCGCCTGCAGTCTGTTCACCTGCAGTTTGCTGAGTAGTGCATCGGTGGCTGCTTTATCGGTGGATAATTGAGAGGTGGCGACCTGCCAGAGCGGTTTTCGCGAGATGAAACCATCAACCATCAGCTGCGTTTCACCATCATCAATCAATAGTGACGCGGCGCCAAGAAAGGTAATTTTCACCGCACCGTGATGAGGTGCTGCTGCATCATTGATGTAGTAGTTTTTATAGTTCCCGATATCACCACCGGGTTGCAACAGCAACCAGCACAGGGCAATGGCAATCAGGATGATGCCTGTTACGAACAGTGATATTTTGGTGACAGAACCATGCAACATACGCCTCCTAATCCCGCGGTTTTTTGTTTTCTGCGATGCGGTATGCGCCAAGGGCTAATAAGCCAATGCCCACAATCTGGATCAGATGGAACAGACCATTGTGATCAAACGGCAGCAGCAAGGTGATGGATAAATCGCTGCTCTGTACACCAGCCGCCAGCAGGTTGATCAGAATAGCGACCGAGATAATGCCGGCTCCAGGCTGATGGCGAGAACAGGCAAGAAAAGCATAAATTAGCAGCGCACTCAGCATGACAATGGCTTCATACAGGATGAAGACGATAAAGATGCCGTTAAACAGTTCCGTTAAGGCAAAAAAGACAATCCCGGCGGCGATACTGAGCGGGATCAGGCGTTTTGCGGTCGCAATGTCAGACCCGTCTGCAATGGCTGCGACCAGAAACAGCGCCATCATTATACCTAAGCTTAAATAGAGTGGTTTCCAGAGCAGTTCACGGAGGTTTTCCGGCATTTCCAGTCCGTGGGCAATGCTTCCCAGCAGAGAAGAAAAAGCCAGCAGACCAAATATCCAGCGCCAGATCTGGTGGTGCCAGCGATGCTCCCTAAAGGCCAGAAGAATACCGATGCTTTCAATCGCCAGCATGACATCGGTGAGGCTGGTGGTCAGTTCTGTGGGTGACGAAACTAACATGATGCTGCGTCTCCCCTGAGGTTATTGTTTCAGTCCGGCACAGAGAGTTGTGAACCCCTGACGATAACGTCGCACCAGTTCGCGGGCTTTCTGCTGTAACGCGTCCCGATCGATCGCCAGCACATTAACGATCCCTTGTGCCATCTCTTCCGGCGCCACTGTCGCCGGCAGAGCTGAGAGATCCCATGTCGCCGTGAACGCCGCTTGTTTCGTTACACAATCTCTTTGTTCAGCATGGCACAAATTCACGCGGGGCAGGGCAAAAGCCATCGCAATGATCCGGCCGTGCAGGCTACTGCCGCAATAGAGCCGGCTGTTCGCGATCAGCGCACAGATATCCCAGATATTAAGTGATTCAAAAAGGATGACCGCCGGTGCTGACATACGAGATGCGACGCGCTGATAACAAGCCAGATCATCATGCCAGGGGGCGGCCCCGGCGCGGAAGAAGACGATAGCATAACCGGTTCCGGCAACGACTTTATCCAGTTGTGCGGCGATGGTTGCAAGCGTCATATCATCGCCGAAATCAGCACTGAACTGCACGGCGATATAGCCTTGCGGGCAGGTCTTTTTTATCTGAATCATTTCATCGGATTGCGCATGTTGCCGGATTTGCGGGGTGAACAGATCGGCCACCATTACTGCCGGATCCGGGATGAGCTGCGCGTCGATACTGTAACTCTTCAGCTGTGAGAATGTCTGCCGATCTCTGACACTGACTACATCAGCTGCTTTCAGTTTACGGATAACTTCCGCCCGGAAATCAGCTGAACAATCATTAAAATCCACCCCACCCACACCGTTGTAAATCATGCGGTGCATCTGCGGGAATAACGCCCGATCTGCGCAATAGGGGGCTAATCCGGCAAGTCCCAACTGCTGTTGTGCCCAGACTAATCTTTCCGCCGGTTGGCGATCAAGGCGGGCAATAATTGGAGGTACCTGTTGCTGAGGTAACAGCATAACTGCGGTCAGCCAGGCATCACATGTCAGGATTTCACCGCCCACATGCATCAGATTGACCGGGCTTTTACCCCACTCAGCGGCAAGTTGCGGGAGAGACTGAACCTGATGACCGCCATATTGGCGTAAATCCACCGCGGCCAGTCCGGCAAAAAGCACAGGCGTATCCGGCAGCAATGCAGCGGCTATATGGGGAAACAGCAGATCACCAAAATTATGGCGATCAAAGGCACCAAACAGGATGGTGGGAATGCTGGTAGTAGTCATCTGTTTAGTATAGACAACACTCTATCTGAAGAGCTTCAAACGCAGTGGCTGAGTTTTCGGAGGGGGATGTGCGGGCTTTTTCTACCCTGCTTGCCACAATCTCCTTTGCGGATGTTTTGTGGCAAGCAGGAGATCAGTATTACTCGAAGGTCTCAGATTGATCGCCAGGACGGTATTTAAGCTGAATACCTTTCAGGAAATTCCGCAGTATCTGATCTTTACACTCACGGTAATGCTTATGATCTGCCTTGCGGAAGAATGCACTCAGTTCGTGTTTGCTGATCCGTAAATCAGCCAGCTCCATGATGGCCAGGATGTCATCGTCTTTCATATCTAACGCGATCTTCAATTTGCGGAAGATGATGTTATTGGTTAACGATTGCTCTGGTGCAGGTTGTGCGCCTTCTCTTTTCCCGCGTTTTTCATTAATCAAACCGTTCAGGAACAGAGCAAAGGTGGCGTCATTACATGACTGATAATCTGGATCGGAGTCGTTTTTTAACCAACTGCTGACTTGCGCCCGGGTTACCTGATGATCAGCCAGGCCAAACACAGCGATCATTTTGGAATCGTTAAAGTCAAAGGTATAGCGGAGACGGCGCAAAATATCATTATTGGTCACAAACATGTCCTGATTTAAACCGCAGTAGTGTCACCTTGACCCACTGCTAAAATGTCAGGGAATTTTAACAGATATTCGCGTGGTTGCTGTCAGTTAGATTTGTGTTTTTTACAGACAACCGGATGAGGGCCATCCGGTCTTGTCACAAGACACACCAGACAATGCCGGAAAACAGCCTTTTGGCGGCATTCCGGCACTGTAGCAGGCGATTTGGTCTTATGCTTTTTTAACGAATTCCGTTTTCAGCTGCATGGCACCGATGCCATCGATTTTGCAGTCGATGTCATGATCACCATCGATCAGACGGATATTTTTTACTTTAGTGCCGATTTTAACCACTAATGAAGAGCCTTTTACCTTCAGATCTTTGATTACAGTGACGGTGTCACCATCCTGAAGTTCGTTGCCGTGAGCATCGCGGAAGACTTTGGTTTCTTCTGTGCTTTCAGCGGCATCTTTTGACCATTCATTGGCACACTCAGGGCAAACATACATGTTGCCATCTTCGTAAGTGTATTCCGAATTACATTTCGGACATTGTGGTAATCCGCTCATTCTGCACCTTTTCCTGATTAACTGAATAGCTTACCTGACAGCATGTCTGCCGTCTGATAAGTGGTTTTGCTTTACATGCACATAATATTACCATGTTTAAGGAAAGGACAAAATAACGCCGTCTCTATAAATCTGATTCAGACTTGCATGTCTTTATTTAATACGATTTTGAATTTTTCATTCATAAATTCAATGATATCGCCTGCAATAATTTTCTTTCGTTTTCTGGTTTCAACTTCGCCATTTACCAAAACCTGACCATCATCAATTACCGCTTTGGCTTCACCACCACTGGATACAATGCTTTCAAATTTCAATATCTTGTAGAGTTCAACAGGTTCTTTGTTAATTTCGATTTCTTTCATTAATGTGTATCTCCTTCGTAGTCTGGTTACTTTCGCCACTTCGCCCATGGATCAGCTGAATCACTCGCCCGATTGTCCGAATACCCGCTACCTCGCGGAGAGTTAAAGCTCGTACCCGCGCTTGAGCGATAGCCCGTATTCTGGCTTCGCGCCGCTGTTTTTTGCGCTCGTTTTTCACGCAAACGCTCAGCATCTTCCAGACTCAACTCGGCTGGCTCACCCGGCATTTGCCCCTGAGGCACAATACGATCTCTGGGTGGCAATTCAAACTGTTCAGCAGACGCCCGTGGCAGGCTTTTAAATTGATATAAATAGAAAGCTTCAACTTTTTCCCGCGCCCAATCCGTTTTTTTAAGAAACTTCACACTGGAATCAATGCTCGGATTGGTCTTAAAACAATTGATATTTAAATAGGCAAAAAGGATCTCGAAACCGTAGTGTTCCACCATTTCATTCAACAGGGTTTTTAAGCTAACACCGTGCAGCGGGTTATTTTTATAATTGTTCTCATCATTCATGAGCGTGTCCAGCCAAGGGAAAGTAATCCGGCATTATACCTTGTTGCAGGAAAGACAAATACAGCGTTACATATGACACTCATTCAATGAGTCTGATTAAAACATCAGTTTATTCAGATCTGGATTTAAGAGGATCCAGAACAACCCGGCCAGATTGAAACCCACGGTTGTCCAGTAAACTATCTGGAACGATATTTTCTGCGTTTTATGCCGCAGCGTTCTCTGCGCTATCAACGCACCAGGCCAGCCGCCGACTAAAGCAAGCATGTGCAGTGTGTTTTCCTGGATCCGCCAGCGGTTCTGTTCAGCAGCAGACTTATCCATTGCGTAAGTGATGTAGGTGACGACACTGATGATGAAATAAAAAATGACAATAAACATAAGACCTGAAATATCAGCAAGAAACTGTCGTCACGCTATCACAACTCGCGGTTAAGGTCGTTCTTCATATTGCGGAATATCATCATGGATTTCATCCCATGAGGCTTTCGAACCCACAAAGATATGAGCGAGTGGTTTTACATCAACCGGTGTATCCAGGGTGCCGATACGGAGGCGCAACAAGTCAGGTTGTGAAGGACGACGGCTGTACAGGGGGGAGCCACATTGTTTGCAGAATGAACGGAATACACCGGGCGTCGATTCAAACTCTGCGACAAACTCTTTGCCTTTCACAAAATGGAATTCATCCGTTTTGACCACAGCATTGACAGCATAAGCAGAGCCATTGGCTTTCCGGCATTTAGAACAATGACACATCATTGTCGGGCCCAATTCACCATGAATTTCATACTGAATGGCGTTACACAAACAACTACCTTTAAGCATCGTAATTCTCCTGAGAAGTTAACCTCTAATTAAACGGTGGTATGTGATATTGCCCTGTGAAGGAACGAGTTTGAGTTTTTGTTAACTATTACTAACGACAAAGTTTTTTTATTGAATTTGCAATTTCAGTATCTTGTGTGTCGCCATACAGAAGAATCAATAAACTACATTCTTTTTGTTGTAAGTCGCTTTTAGTTAAAATTGTTGGCGTATCTGCTCGTTGAGCCGATGAGTGCTCCATTTGTGTAGTCAGTTCAGCATTGTGTTTCATTACCTGAGGCTGAATATAACCAGACCATGCGATGCCTGAAACGATAAGCGCTGCAAGAGAAAAACCTAAACCAAATCCGAAACCTTCACTAATTTTCTTAAACATCTTAATTTTCCAAACTGAACAATAAAATAATGCTAACTAAATGGGGAAAAACACTACGCGTTAATACTAACGCGGGAAAACCAAACCGCGCCGTGTTTGCGGCAAAAATCACAATCACAGGCTCTCGGATTCAGAGTCGAAGGCGGGGAGGTGAGTTCAACCATTGCAGTGATATTACCGCAATGACAACCAGCCTTGAGTTTGTAGCCAGACATGAAACATCCTTAAATTCTCATTTCGCAGAATTGATGATCTTTAATGATGGGAATTTCATATGATGCATGAATTCTCTGAAGATAAGCAACTGCGCATAAAATAACGGCGTAGTATCGGTTTCCGAATCTCTGGCTGGCCTTCCCATTGAGATTTCAGCATATTGCCCGAACAGATACTCGAGTTGATCCCGCATCAAAATCATCACAGCACCGGTTTCTACACCACAAAGAAACGCAATATGTTGAATAAAACTGTTGGCATTGTATAGAACAACATCCTGTGGAATTTTAGTTCTTGAGATGAAATATTCATCAAGCACCTCTGGGAGTTTAATCTCCGGCTAAATAGCGGTTGAAAACCGTCCTGTCCAGTAACTCAAGCGTTCTTTCATCTCTCTGGCCCTGATAATACTTCTCGAGCACTTGTGAAAATACATTATTCTCGCAGGATACACTTTCAAACAAAGTCATGGATGAGCGGAGTTTTAATACATCGGGGTATCCGAAAATATCCTCCGCTGTGACTCCGTCAATAGATACCAGAGTGTTCGCGCATTCGATCAATCTTTTACCAAGGATAGGATCAGATAAGTAGTCTTCCGCTTCTTCACGGCCATGTATTCCAAAATATTCACTTGTTGCGCTAGAGCCTAAGCCTTTAATTTGGGGGAATATAAACCACATCCAATGCCCGGTTTTTTTGCCCCGTTTCAACTCTGCCAATGCGGAATCGAAGATACCCATCTGTGCATCAACATAGCGAGTCAGGTTTGGTTTCACTGGTGTTAAAGGAGTCGTTAGCATATCAGCAAGCCCTCTTAGCCTCATCGTGCAACTATTCGAAGTTGCTCCAGTCCGTCGTCAGGTATTTCCTTTGTATTCCAGGTGATTAGATTTTATTAATCATCATTACTGTGCTGCATTAATGTTGTTAATTGAGTGGTGATGGAGTGTTTGCGATTCACCATTTTGATGGCTAGCTTGTCACTACCACCATGTTGTTGAATGGTGTGAATGATAGCGTCGTCCGAAAGCCGGCTGACGCGCGATAAAGCATCAATTAACTGCAATTTACTCATTGAACCAAAAAGATCGTATGCACGGCGATTGTCTTGATTGGTTCTTAACGTGATGATTTCAGAGACCTCGTTGCCAAAGGCTTTGCCTTTTGGATCGCCATAGGCTCGAAATAGCAACGCACCACCGACATCGATGGTGATCACGTGTCCATTCAGTACACCCTGATTATCACCGTGTAATCCGACGGCATCCCAATTGGCCATCCACGCATGCACGGCAAACCATTGCTGGGCTTGCCGGCGTTCGTCGTCAGAAAATTGAGAGAGGCTTTGTTTATCCAGCTTTTCCCACCGAGTCGCGACCTGATTCGAATTAACGGTAGGAATATAGGTGAGTGTTGGCGCACCGGCGAGTTGATAAAGCTGAGCCGCGATCCATTCGTTCTTCGCAAGCATGGGCGATTCCAACTCTTTTACGTAATAACGTTGCCCATTATTGTCTTCGTAAATTCCAGCGCAATTGCTGCCAAGCTGGCCGCCAACCCGTGTCATAGTTGTGGTGTCTATCGGCATCTCAATCTGGTCATTCATCCATGATGGCCTTTGTTGCCCGAACCACAGAAAGTTGTCCCGGTGTTTCTATCGCACCTTGACGTCGGTGTCTCACGAGGCGGATCGCATCTGCTGGATCCATTCCCAATTCCACCAAAAGACGACTGGCGATCATCCCGGCCCGACCCAACCCGCCTTTACAGTGCACCAGTATATTTTCCCTGGCCCGCAACCGCTGCCGGATGACTTTCCCCTCTTCCTGCCAACGCGTTTCGAATTGCTGATCGGGCACTGAAAAATCTTTGATTGGCAGATGGATCCAAAGCATGCCGCGTTTTGTCACCTCTTGTCCTAACTCGGTGACCTTTAGAGTATGAAGTTCTTCAGATTCCAGCAGGGTTAAAACGACACTGGCATTCCATGCTTCTATAACATCTAAATCTGCCTGAAGATCTCTTTCCCAAATTCCTGTTACCGCATAGCGATCATATTTACCCGGACAAAAGGTAATTCCAATAAAGCCAAAATGTTCATTGGCACGTACCTCTGCAATTTGCAGCGGATGTGTCGCACTGGTTCTTAGTAATGTCATTGCATCCATTTCCAAATAAACAAGAACGTTGTACCAGACTAAAGAATCCTCATG
>RRZU010732720.1_pt1 | contig 17615 bp, 16 predicted proteins | sample 2165561 | NCBI WGS metagenome assembly RRZU01 (sample SAMN10456909, study PRJNA506462) | wastewater metagenome | isolation source: wastewater sludge | place: USA: Moscow, Idaho | reverse complement strand
GAGGCGGACCGCGGACTCGGGGAAGAAGCGGGGGTTGACGGTCGCGATCGCGGCGGTCGCCTCGTCGATGTCGGTCGCGAGGACCTTCAGGCCGACGCCGGCGAACGCCATCGCGTCGGCGCCGATGCCGCACGTGAGGTCGGCGACCTCGGTGATGCCCGCCGCTACGAAGCGCTGGGCGTGCCGGGCGGCGACGGGCAGCCGGGTCGCCTGCTCGAGGCCGTCAGGAGTGAAGAGCATGCCGTCGGCGAACTCGCCGAACTTGTCGCGGGCCTTGGTGCGCAGGCGGGACTGCGTGAGGATCGCTGCCACGAGGCCCGGGTCGACGCCCTCGGCGCGTAGGCGCTGGGACATCGCCATCGCGAGCTTTTCCTCGTACGGGGGCATCGCGCTGAGCATGGCCCACCCGTCAGGTCGGAGCAGCCGGGTGAGTGCCTCGGGATCCATGGGCCGATCTTTCCACGCGTGGGGCGGGCGCGTGCTCCGTGTTCACCGAGGGCGTTGGCACTCGCCTTGACCGAGTGCTAAGGGCGTCCTAGATTTGGCGGTGGAACACCTCTCTACTGGAGGTGGAGCGAGACAGCGCCCGGTCGGCACCCGCGACGACGCCCGGGAAGGCGCTCGTTCGTCCCTCACACATCCGAAGCACCCTAGCGAAGGGGGAGGTCCGCACAGTGTCGGTCCCCATCAAGCCGCTCGAGGACAAGATCGTCGTCAAGGCGATCGAGGCTGAGCTCACCACGCCGTCCGGTCTGGTCATCCCGGACACCGCCAAGGAGAAGCCGCAGGAGGGCGAGGTCCTCGCTGTCGGCCCCGGCCGCGTCGACGACAACGGCAACCGTGTCCCGCTCGACGTCGCTGTCGGCGACAAGGTCATCTACTCCAAGTACGGCGGCACCGAGGTCAAGTACGCGGGCGAGGAGTACCTCGTGCTCTCCGCGCGTGACGTCCTCGCTGTCGTGGTCGGCTGACCCGACCTCTGCACGGCACGAAGCCCCGCAGCCTGAGGCTGCGGGGCTTCGTCGTTCCCAGGTCTTTGTCGCGCCCTGAGGGCGTGTGCGGGTCTGGGGGCCCGGTTGCGGCCCGGCGCCCCCGCGCCGTGCCGAGCTCTGTGCGCCGCCGCGCTCGGCTGGTCAGCCGACGTGCGTGCGGCGGATCGCGGCCTCGGTGCGGCGCGGGTCGCTGAAGATCGCGGCGCGGTCCTCCTCGCTCAGCCCGCCCCAGACGCCGTACGGCTCGCGGATGGCGAGCGCCTGCTCGCGGCACTCCATCAGGACGGGGCAGCCGGCGCAGATCGCCTTGGCGGCGTCGGCGCGGCGCCGGCGCGCGGCGCCTCGCTCACCCTCGGGGTGGAAGAAGAGCGTGTCGTCGATGTCGCGGCACGAGCCCTCGTACTGCCATTCCCACAGCTCCATCACCGGACCTGGCAGGCGAGCGACCTCTGTCATACCCATCTTCCCCTTACGAGCGCGGTGGGCCCCCCTGTTGGGCCGAGCACCGGACGTCGTGAACCGTACCAACCGATTCAGAGGTTGTTCAAGTGTCGAGCGGGTGATCTCTGGATGTCGGACATCCGCCAAAAATAGCCCGGGACGTGTCAGAACGCTCTCGCGTGCAGCATCGCGCCAGGTGTGGCCAGAAGTTGTTCACCCGGGTCGGCGGCGAGGTCAGGTGACGAAACGCTCACTTCGGGCCTCCCGGCGCGTCCCGGGCGCTCCGGTGGAGTTTTGGCTCTCAGATGGGCAGAATCGGGGCATGGCACCCCAGCAGTACGGCGAGACGTCGGTCGACGCAGACCCTGCCGAGCCTGTCGAGCTGGCTGCGGCCCGTGCCAAGCCGGGCGTCGCGGTCGCCGTCGTGGCGAAGCGTCTCGGTGTCGCTCCGGCCACCCTGCGGACCTGGGACCGGCGCTACGGGCTGGGCCCGTCGGAGCGTTCGGCAGGCTCGCACCGCCGCTACACGCGGGACGACGTCCTGCGGCTGATGGTCATGAGGCGTCTGACGCTCGAGGGTGTCGCACCCGCCGATGCGGCAAAGGCCGCTCTCGAGGCCGACATCGAGGTCGAGCGGGCTCGCCGCGCGAGCGCCGTCTCTGCGCAGCACGAGGCCCGACGCTCCGCAGCGACGCAGCACGAGGCCGAGCAGGGCCCTTCGGGCTCCAAGGTCGTCCACTTCTCACGCCCGGCTGTGCCCGCCCGGACGTCGACGCCCGCCGACGTCGTCGACGCGGCGCTCGCGCACGACTCAGACGCGACCGCCGAGCTCCTGATGATCTCGCCGGGCTCCGACATCCTCACGTGGTGGACCCACCTGGTACTCCCTGCCCTCACGAAGCTCGGCGAGCGCACCGTCCTCGCCAAGCCGGGGGAGGCTCCGCTCCAGGTGCTGTCGAGTGCCGCGATGCGTGCCATCCGTGTGCGCCAGTCGGCGCAGGAGAACGAGGCAGGCACGCCGCACCCGAGCCAGATGCGTCGTATCGTCCTGATCTTCACGCCGCCGGACGAGCCGCAGCCGCTCGCCGCGCACGCTCTCGCCGCCGCGCTCATGTCCAAGGGCGTCATGGCCCGCATCGTGATGGGCCCCGCGGGAGCGCACCGCGCACAGGAGGTCGTCACGATGGTGCGTCCGGCTGCGGTCGTGCTCATCACGCAGATGGTGCGGCCGGACCTCGCGGTCGTGGGCCAGCTCTGCGACGGCAACCCGGAGCTCCCGGTGTTCGTGGCGGTCGCAGACGACACGGCGGCGGAGGACCTTCCGAGGTCGTCGCAGGTTCAGCGTGTGCGCAGCTTTTCCGGTCTGTTCCACGAGGTGTGCGCGGTCGCGACGCAGCCGTGACGGTGCCCAGTCCTCGGGCGCCCGGCCCGCTCTCACGTGCCGGTCGTAGGATGGCCGCGTGACTGAGCCTCTCTCCGCCGCCGCCCCGCACAACCCTTTCGGATTCGAAGGCCTGACGTACGACGACGTCCTGCTGCTTCCGAACGAGACCGACGTGATCCCCTCCGAGGTGGACACGACCGCGCGCCTGACGCGTGAGATCACGATGAAGGTCCCGCTGCTCTCCGCCGCGATGGACACCGTCACCGAGGCGCGCATGGCGATCGCCATGGCGCGCCAGGGCGGCATCGGGATCCTGCACCGCAACCTGTCGATCGAGGCGCAGGCCAAGCAGGCGGACCTGGTGAAGCGTTCCGAGTCCGGCATGATCACGGACCCGGTCACGGTCGGGCCGGACGCGACGCTCGCGGAGCTCGACGCGCTGTGCGGCCAGTACCGGGTGTCGGGGCTGCCGGTCATCGATGCTGACCGCCGCCTGGTCGGCATCATCACGAACCGCGACCTGCGGTTCGTCCCCCCGGCCGACTTCCCGAACCGCAAGGTTCACGAGGTCATGACGTCGATGCCGCTCATCACGGGCCCCGTCGGCATCTCCCGCGAGGACGCAGCGGCGCTGCTCGGCAAGAACCGCATCGAGAAGCTTCCGCTGGTCGACGCTGACGGCAGGCTCCAGGGCCTTATCACGGTCAAGGACTTCGTCAAGACCGAGCAGTACCCGGACGCGACGAAGGATGCGGACGGCCGCTTGCGTGTCGGTGCCGCGATCGGCTTCTTCGGTGACGCACTGGACCGTGCGGGCGCCCTGCGTGACGCTGGCGTCGACGTGCTCGTCGCTGACACGGCGAACGGCCACGCGCGCCTCATGCTCGAGATGATCACCAAGCTCAAGAACGACCCGTACTTCAAGGACGTCCAGGTCATCGGCGGCAACGTCGCGACCCGCGCGGGCGCGCAGGCGCTCGTCGACGCGGGGGCGGACGGCGTCAAGGTAGGCGTGGGGCCGGGCTCGATCTGCACGACGCGCGTCGTCGCGGGTGTCGGGGTGCCGCAGGTGACGGCGATCTACGAGGCGTCGCTCGCGTGCCGCCCGGCGGGCGTGCCGGTGATCGGTGACGGCGGCCTGCAGTACTCGGGCGACATCGCGAAGGCGCTCGTCGCGGGCGCGGACACGGTCATGCTCGGCTCGCTCCTCGCGGGTTGCGACGAGTCGCCCGGTGACCTCGTGTTCATCAACGGCAAGCAGTTCAAGCTGTACCGCGGCATGGGGTCGATCGGTGCGATGGCGTCGCGCGGCAAGAAGGTCTCGTACTCGAAGGACCGCTACTTCCAGGCGGACGTCGCGTCGGACGACAAGATCGTGCCCGAGGGCATCGAGGGTCAGGTTCCTTACCGCGGCCCGCTCGGCGCGGTCGCGTACCAGCTGGTCGGTGGGCTGCACCAGTCGATGTTCTACGTCGGTGCGCACACGATCCCGCAGCTGCAGGAGCGCGGCAAGTTCGTCCGCATCACTGCGGCCGGGCTCAAGGAGTCGCACCCGCACGACATCCAGATGACGGTCGAGGCGCCCAACTACACGGGTCGCTGAGGGTGCCCCGCACAGCGGGGCGCTCGTGAGCAGGCGGGGGCGGCGTCCTGCGCCGCTGCCGGTGCGCGACGGTCTGAACCCGACGCGCGTCGCGCTCCCGCGCGACGAGTCGTGGGATTCGCTCGTCGAGTTTCTCGAGGCGCGCTTCCCGGCTGACGCGGCCCGCGTGCGCGAGCAGGTCAGCGCGGGGGAGGTGGTCGACGAGCTGGGGCGTCCGTACTCGCTCGCGTCGCCCTATCCGGCGGGCGGTCTCGCGTTCTTGTTCCGGGATCCGCCGGTCGAGGCTCGTGTGCCGTTCGAGGTCGAGGTGCTGCATCAGGACGACGACCTGGTCGTCGTCGACAAGCCGCACTTCTTGGCGGTGACGCCGCGGGGTGCGTGGGTCGCGGAGACGGTGCTCGTGCGGCTGCGTCGCGAGCTCGGGCTGCCCGAGCTGTCGCCTGCGCACCGGCTCGACCGGCCGACGGCGGGGGTGCTCGTGCTGACTGCTCGCCGCGAGGTGCGCGGTGCGTATCAGGAGCTCTTCGCACGCCGTGAGGTGACGAAGGTCTACGAGGCCGTCGCGCCGATCCGCCCGGGGCTGTCCTTGCCCACGGTGTTGCGGTCGCGGATCGTCAAGGAGCACGGGGTGCTGCAGGCTGCTGAGGTGCCCGGCGAGGTCAACGCTGTGACCCACGTCGATATGGTGCGGCCAGCGCCGGCGGGGCGCGCACTCTACCGCTTGACGCCGTCGACCGGCCGCACGCACCAGCTGCGGGTGCACATGTGGGCGCTCGGGGTGCCGCTCGTCGGCGATGACCTCTACCCCCGGGTGCGTGCGGTTGCGCTCGACGACTACACCAACCCCCTGCAGCTGCTTGCTCGCTCGATCGCCTTCGTCGACCCGTTCACCGCACAGCGGCGCGAGTTCACGTCGCGCCGTGAGCTGGCCGCGGCGTGAGCGAGTGGCGTGACCGCGACGTCAGGCCCGCGCGACGCGACGTGCTGGCAGGTGCGCGAGCTCGTGCTGGATGGCCACCGCCGCGGCTCCGCGGGCCCATGCTGTAAATCCGGAGTCGTCCACGTGGACCGTCACCGTCTGGCTGAGCGGGTCGCGGTGCTCCGCAAAGGTGGCGTGCACACGCTCACGGGTGCGTTCGTACAGCTCGACGCCTTCTCCGGCGAGCACGACCGAGGACTGCAAGGTCAGGTTCGTCGCGAGCGAGAGGAGGACACCCAGGGCGCGTGCGGCGTCGTCGATCACCGTGCCAGCGGCAGGGGCGCCCTCGTCGGCCAGCGTCAGGACGTCGTCGAAGGTCACGGTGCGGCCCAGCGCCGCGCTGACCTGTCCGGCGATCGAGCCGGAGGTGAGCAGCGCGCGTGCGCAGCCACGGTGCCCGTCGGCGCAGACGGGCCCTGTGGCGCTCAGCGGGATGTGCCCGCCTGTACCGACGCCCGCGTCGGGGGTGCGGATCGTCTGGCCGTTGATGACCAGGGCGTACCCCACTCCGGCGCCGATCGTCACGACGACGAAGCCCGGGAGGTCACGTCCGACACCGAACCAGCGTTCGGCCTCAGCGAGGGCGATCAGGTCGTTCTCGACAGTGACGGGAGCGTCGAGGCGGTCGTTGAGCAGGGTCACGAGGTCGACGTCGGTCCAGCCGAGGAAGGACGCGTTCTCGATGATCCCGTGTCGCACGGAGCCGCCGAGGCAGATGCCCACGCCGCTCAGTGCTGGATCGGGGCCCAGGTGAGCGTGGGGCGCCGTGCTGCTCAGGTCGGCGGCGACGGCGCTGATGAGATCGCACACCGCGGCAGGGCTCGTGTCGCCGATGGCGACCTCGCGTGCGTCGAGGACCGTGGCCCGCACGTCGGTATGGACGGCGTAGAGCCGGTCGCCGGTGAGCTTGATGCCGAGGAACCGGCCAGCGTCGGGGGCGACGGCCAGCGGGCGCGACCGGCGTCCGATCGATCCGTCAGCCACCTCGTCGAGCTCGATGAGCAGACCGCGGTCGAGGAGGGGGCGGGTGAGCCGCGTCAGGCTGGCCGGTGACAGGTCGAGCCTGGTGGTCAGCGCGCTGCGTGAGATGGGTCCGTGGATCAGCACGGCGCGGGCCACGGCAGTTTCGCTGTCCAGGCTCACGGTCTCACCTCGTCGACGTCTCGGATCTCCAGTGTGCCAGAGCATGGGTTGCTTTCGGAGCGGTAGAAAAGGTCGGAAGGGTCGGGGCGTGAAGCCGGGCCAATGTCGGCCTTGTCCCTAAGATTGGTTCTATGATAGAAACAAAACGTGAGGCTACGCCACGACGACGACGTCACCGCAGCACCCCTTGCCGGTGCCCAGGACCACCACCTTGAACCCATCCGCGCACGAGTCCTCCACCTGCGCCGCGGCGGCACGAGCGTCGTCGTCGACGTGGAGACCGATCCGGCCATCGTCTATTGGGGACCGGACCTCGGGGAGCTGCCCGAGCAGCACCTGCACTCCCTCGCGGTGGCCGACCGTCCGCAGCGCGTCTCCGGAGGCCTCGACCACGGCTACCGGCTCGGGATGGTTGCCACGCCCTCGGCAGGATGGCTCGGCACCCCGACGCTTGAGGGTCACCGCCACGGCGCAGGCTTCGCGACGCGCTTCACGACCGGTGCCATCGTGGCAGCGCCCGACCACGCGCGCATCGAGCTGCTCGACGCCGAAGCGGGCCTCGCGCTCCACGTCGAGCTGAGCGTCGGGGAGCACGGCGTCGTCAGACAACGGATCGTGGTGCACAACACCGCGCAGACCGACTACACCGTCCAGAGCCTGACCGTCGGATTCCCCATCCCCTGGGAGTCCACGGAGATCCTCGACACCACCGGCCGCCACCTGCGAGAGCGCTCGGCGCAGCGCCACTCGCTGACCTTCGGCAGCCACGTGCGCGAGTCGCGGCGTGGGCGCCCCGGCGCAGACGCGACCGTGCTGCTCGCCGCCGGGACACCGGGATTCGGGTTCGAACGCGGACTCGTGCACGGCATCCACGTGGCGTGGAGCGGCAACCAGAAGGTCGCCGCCGAGCGGACCCCGGGCGGGACCTCGTTCCTCATGGGCGGCGAGCTCTACGCCCCCGGCGAGCTGATCCTCGCTCCCGGCGAGCAGCTGGTATCGCCATGGGTCATGGGCTCCTGGGGAGACGGCCTGAACGACCTTGCGGCCAGGTTCCACCGTGAGTGGCGTGCGCGCCCTGCCCACCCGCGTCGGCCACGCCCCGTGACCCTCAACACCTGGGAAGCGGTCTACTTCGACCACTCGCTCGACACGCTGCTCGCGCTCGCGGCGGCTGCGGCCGACGTCGGCGTGGAGCGGTTCGTGCTCGACGACGGCTGGTTCCGCGGACGCCGGGACGACACCGCCGGCCTGGGGGACTGGTACGTCGACACGGACGTGTGGCCCGAAGGTCTGCGTCCATTGGTCGCGCAGGTGACCGCGCTCGGGATGGAGTTCGGCCTCTGGGTCGAGCCCGAGATGATCAACCTCGACAGCGACCTCGCGCGAGCCCACCCGGACTGGATCCTGCGGGGGCGTCAGGACCTGCCGCCCGCGGCCCGTCAGCAGCAAGTGCTCGACCTGTCGAACCCGCAGGCGTACACCTACATCGCCGAGCGACTCGAAGCGCTCCTCACCGAATATCCGATCGCCTATCTCAAGTGGGATCACAACCGCGACCTGGTGGACGCAGGCTCGGGCCCCGGTGGCAGCGCTCGGGTGCACGAGCACACGCGTGCGCTCTACCGTCTTCTTGACGAGCTCAAGGCACTCCACCCCGGTCTCGAGATCGAGAGCTGTGCCTCAGGAGGAGCGCGGGTGGACCTGGGCATCTTGGACCGCACCGATCGGATCTGGACCAGCGACTGCCTCGACCCCGTCGAGCGCCTCGAGAACCAGCGGTACACGAGCCTGGTGATCGCTCCCGAGATGATGGGCATGCACCTGACCACCCCGCACGTCCACTCCACCGGGCGCACCGTGTCCCTGTCCATGTCTGGCGCAGTCGCGTTGTTCGGGCACTTCGGCATCGAGTGGGACCTGACGACTCTCGACGATGGTGACCGGGCTGCCGTGGCCGCGTGGGTGGAGCTCGCCAAGCGCGTGCGACCGCTCGTGGCGACCGGCACGCTGGTGCACGTCGATACCGCTGACCCCGGCCTCGATGTGCGTGCTGTCGTGGCCGCTGATCGCTCGCAGGCCTTCGCCACCGTGACCCAGACCCAGAGCCTGATCTCCTCGCCCACCGGGCGCATCCGTATCCCCGGGCTCGACCCCGACCGTGCCTACCGCGTGCGGGTGGTGACGCCGGGCGGAATCGTCCAGGAGCCTGCCCAGTCCCCCTTGATGTGGATGCACCACGACACGATCCTCACCGGCCGCCAGCTCGCCCTCGCGGGGGTGCGTCCGCCGGTGCAGAACCCGCAGCGAGCGACCGTCATCGAGATCGTCGCCTGACCCAGCAGTGCCACAGCGCAAGGAGGCGCAGATGAGAAGGACACCGATTCGCACCGCGATCGCGGTTGCGGGCATGGCCGCGCTCGCCGCCGTCACGGCGGGGTGTGCCGACGCCTCGGCGTCGCAGGTCACGACGCTGAGCTTCTTCCAGTTCAAGGGGGAGGCGCTCGAGGACTTCGAGACCATCATTGATCGGTTCGAGGCGAAGAACCCTGACATCAGGGTGGTCCAGAACCAGGTCGCGGATTCGGAGACAGCCATCCGGACGCTCCTGGTCAAGGACCGCGCCCCCGACGTGATCTCGCTGAACGCGAATGCGAGCTTTGGTCAGCTCGCCCGCGCCGGCGTCTTCTACGACTTCAGCGACGAGCCGGTGCTGGGCACCCTCAACCCCGCGGTGCAGGAGATCCTGGACGACCTGGGCACCGTGCCCGGTGAGGTGAACGGGCTCGGATATGTTAACAACGCCAACGGGATCATCTACAACCGTGCGATCTTCGCCGATCTTGGCTTGGAGGTGCCGACCACCTGGGAGGAGCTGATCGACGTCTGCGACCGGCTGGTGGCGGCCGGCGTGACGCCGTTCGCGGGAACCCTGGCGGACAGCTGGACGGTCATGCCCTCGTGGAACGCGATCGGCGCGTATGCCGCACGCGACGGCTTCTTCGACGTGATGCGCGCGCAGGGGGCCGAGCCCGGCGGGGACGCGGGAGCGTCCTTCGAGAGGAACTTCGCTGACGTCATGAGCAAGCAGTCCCAGCTGTACGGCTACGCCCAGGACGGCTACCGCGGAGCCTCGTACGACGACGGCAGCGCGCTCTTCGCCAACGGCAAGGTCGCGATGCTCATGCAGGGGATCTGGGCGCTCAGCCCGGTGAAGAACATCAACCCGGACATCGACGCAGCGATCTTCCCCTACCCGGTGCCCGACGATCCTGACGAGCGTCTGCTCGTCTCCGGCGTGGACGTCGTGGTGACGATGCCTCAGGAAGGCCCCCACCAGCAGGAGGCGCTGAGGTTCATCGAGTTCTTGTTCCAGCAGGACGTGATCTCCGAGTTTGCCGCTTCGCAGAACATGATTCCGTCGGTGACGGGCGCCACGCTGAGCGAGGATCCCGCGGTGCAGTCGGTCGCGCCCTACTTCGACGCCGGGCAGATCGTCGGTTTCATCGATCACCAGGTTCCTCCCGCCATCCCCTTGGTCGGCATCGTGCAGCAGGCGGTCCTGGATGGCCAGGCGGGTCCTGCCCTGCGCACCCTCGACAACGAGTGGCGCAAGGTCGCTGCTCGCACGATCCCCGTGACGGAGGACTGACATGGCTCACGACACGCAGCCGGCTCGGCTCGCCGGCGCCGCGCACGACGCTTCTGACGGGCCCCGTAGACGGCGCCCGAGGTCGCGTGCCGCATCGGCCTACTACTGGATGGTGTGGCCCGCGCTGATCGCCTTCGCCGCCTTCCACACGCTGCCCATGCTCGTGGGCGTCTTCTTCAGCTTCACGAACTACGCCGGGTACGGGGACTGGAACTTCGCAGGCATCGCCAACTATGTGAACCTGTTCCGCGACGATCGGGTGCTGCAGGCCTACGGCTTCTCATTCCTCTTCGCAATCGTCTCGACGATCGTGACGAACGTCGTGTCGCTGACCCTCGCGCTGGCACTGAACGCGAAGATCCGAGCCCGGAACTTCTTCCGGGGCGTGTACTTCGTGCCCTACGTCTTGGCGATCCTCGTGGTGGGCTACGTCTTCCAGTTCATCTTCTCCACCTCGCTGCCCAAGATCTTGTCCTCCATCCCCCTGTTCGCGGACAACATCTTGACCAACCCGGACTGGGCGTGGACCGCGATCGTCGCTCTGGCGGTCTGGCAGGCGTGTGCTTTCGCGATCATCATCTACGTCGCTGGTCTGCAGACCATCCCGGTCGAGCTCTACGAAGCATCGTCGCTCGACGGCGCCAAGCCATGGCGCCAGTTCCGGTCGATCACCTTCCCCTTGATCGGAGCGTTCTTCACGATCAACGTGGTGCTCAGCCTCAAGGGGTTCCTGCAGGTGTTCGACCCCATCATCGCCCTGACGAACGGCGGACCGGGCACGGCGACGGAGTCCGTGACGATGCTGATCTTCCGGGGCGGATTCTCGGGTGGGGAGTTTGCCTACCAGACCGCTAACGCGGTGGTGTTCTTCGTGGTCATCACCGTCGTCTCACTTGTCCAGTTCCGGGTCCTTCAGCGCAGAGAGGCTGACTTCTGATGCCTACCTCATCCACAGCACTCGGTTCTGAGAAGGGGGCCGGCGCCCGTGCCGTGACGCCATGGCGGCGTCGCCGTGCTGCCGAGATCGATACGAGGCCGATCAACTGGTGGGCGACAGCCTTCGTGGCCGTGTGTTCGCTGACGGTCCTGATCCCTCTGTACCTGGCCGTCGTCGTGGCGTTGAAGACGCCCGCACAGCTGGCTGACGGCACGGGATTCGAGCTTCCGTGGCCGATTCGGTGGGAGAACTTCGCGGACGCCTGGGAGCGCACCGCCTTCCCGCAGGCGCTGGCCAACACCGGGATGATCACGGTCGGCGCCGTGGTGCTGACGCTGCTGACCAGCTCGATGGTGGCGTATGCGCTGGCGCGCAACCTGCACCGTCGCTTCTTCAAGGTCGTCTACTTCTATCTGCTGGCGGCGCTGTTCGTGCCGTTCCCGATCATCATGCTTCCGCTCGTCAAGCAGACGGCGGTGCTGGGGCTGGACAACCAGGCCGGGTTGATCATCCTCTACACGATCTACGGCCTGTCGTTGAACGTGTTCATCTACACGGCGTTCATCAGGTCCGTGCCAATCGAGCTCGAGGAAGCGGCCCGGGTGGACGGAGCCTCCACCTGGCGAGTGTTCTGGCAGATCGTCTTCCCGCTGCTCGGTCCGATGAATGCGACCGTGGGCATCTTGACCTGCGTGTGGGCGTGGAACGACTTCATCATGCCGTTGGTGATCCTCACCGATCCTGGGGCACGCACCTTGCCGTTGGCGCAGTACGTGTTCCAGGGCCAGTACAACACTGATCACACGGTGGCATTTGCCTCGTACCTGATGGCGATGGCGCCGCTGCTGATCGTCTATGTGTTCTCGCAGCGGTGGGTGATCTCCGGCGTGACGCGTGGCTCGATCAAGTGAGGCGGCCGTCAGCGTGTTCCCAGGAGGTCACCGGTCCGGGGTGCAGGCGGCACAGCGGGTGCGTCGCGGGGTGATCGTCGGGAACCGCAGCCCGGACGTTGGTGGCAACGTCCGGGCTGCGTGCGTCGAGCTTGGCGAGCAGGTGCGTCCATTTCAAGCGCGACCTGCCCGTCGGTGATGTCCATCGCACGGTCGGAGGCCTGCGGATCTGCGGGGGAGTCCAGGGCGCGAGTGCGGTCGAAGCGGTAGCCCCGGGCATCAGCCTCGACGGTGACAGGTGCGAGCCGTGCCCCGGCACTAGCCTGGGGAGATGCTCATCACCGAGGACCTCGCGCTCTTGCTCACCGACGACGCGACCGGCCGGACGTTGACCGATGCCGCCCGGGTCGACCTGGCGCTCGGTGGTGCGCTGCTGCTCGACCTGATCGGCGCTGGCCTGGTCCGGATCACCGGTCCGGGTGAGGAGGTCAAGCCCGGGCGGGTCGTCGTCACGGGTGTGTCGCCGTCGGGCGACGCGATGCTCGACGCGGGTGTCGCGCAGCTCGTGGGGCGCCGTCCGGCGAAGCCTCAGGAGGTCATCCAGCGGCTGCGGAAGGACCTGCGCCCGGCGGTGTACCAGCGCCTCGCGGCGCGCGGGATCGTGCGTGCGTCCGAGGAGCGCATCTTGGGGATCTTCCCGACGACGCGCTGGCCGGCGGTCGACTCTGCGCACGAGGCGCGTGTGCGGGCGGCGCTGCTCGACGTCCTCGTCGGCGGGCGCACGCCGACGTCGCTCGAGGCGACCCTGATCGCTCTGCTGCACGCGATCGGGCAGGTGCCGAAGGTCGTGCCGACGGACGCGATGTCGAAGCGCGACCTGAGCCGCCGGGCGAAGGCGGTCGCTGAGGGGAACGTGGCGGGCGACGCGGTCATGCAGGCCGTCTCGGCAGTCCAGGCGGGGATCACTGCGGCTCTGGTGGCGACGGCAGCCGCAGCGAGCTGACAGGAGAGCTGCCGTCGCGGCGTCGTGCAGTCAGTCCGGGGCATCCGTGTGGGTGCGTTCCCCGCTCTCGTCGAAGATGCTGATGATCGTTGCGGGGTGGCTGCCTGCTGCGGACAGGGCGTGCGGTGTGCTCGTGTCGAACTGCGCGGACTCGCCGCGGCCGAGGACGAGGTCGCGCTCTCCGACGCGCAGCCGCAGGCGCCCGGAGACGACGTGCAGCCACTCGAAGCCCGCGTGCGTGCGCAGGGGCGGAAGCTCTGGCCGGGGCTCGTAGGTGATGCGGTAGGTCGCGACGCGCGCGCCCTCGCGGGCGAGCGGGGTGACGGTCATGCCGTCGCGCTGGCGCGGTGTGCGGCGCACGCGGGGGTCAGGGGTCGCGGTGCGCACGAGGTCGTCGATGCTGACGCCGAGCTGCTTGGTGAGCGGCAGGAGCAGCTCGAGGCTCGCCTGGCGCTTGCCTGACTCGAGGCGCGAGAGCGTGCTGACGGACATCCCGGCGCGGCCGGCGAGGTCTGCCAGGGTCCATCCGCGGGCGGTGCGCGCGTCCCGCAGGCGGGGGCCGACGAGCCTCAGCTCTTCCACGACTCTCCTCCGCTTGCCATTACCGCAAAGACCATTGCCATGAGTGCATTGTCACCCGCAGGCTGACGGAATGGAAGACACCGACTGGGACGCCATCATCCTCGGCGGCGGCGCGGCAGGGCTCGCGACCGCACTCATGCTCGGGCGTGCGCTGCGGCGCGCGCTCGTGATCGACGCGGGCTCGCCCCGCAACAGGTTCGCGTTGCACATGCACGGCGTGCTCGGCCACGACGGCGTGCCGCCGCAGGACCTTCTCGCGCGTGGCCGCGCGGAGGTGGCGCGGTACGGCGTCGAGGTGCGGCCCGGACGCGCGGCACGCGTGGACCTCGCGGACGGCGGTGTCGTCGTCACGCTCGACGACGCTGGCGCGCCGCTCACGGCGCGGGCGCTCGTCCTCGCAACGGGCATGACGGACGTCCTGCCCGACGTCCCGGGCCTCGCCGAGAGGTGGGGGAGCGGCGTGCTGCACTGCCCGTACTGCCACGGCTGGGAGGCGCGCGGCCAGCGCCTGGGCGTGCTCGCGGCGTCGCCGCTCTCGCCGCATCAGGCGGAGCTCGTGCGGCAGTGGAGCGACCACGTCACGTTCTTCACAGCGGGCCTCGGCGGCCCGTTGGATGACGACGTCGCGGCGCGGCTGCGGGCGCGGGGCGGCGCCCTTGAGGAAGCGGCTGTCGCTGAGGTCCTCGGCGACGGCGGTGCCGTCACGGGCGTGCGCCTCGTAGACGGTCGCGTCGTCGAGCTCGACGCCCTGTTCACGGGGGCGATGGCGCAGCCGCACGACGACGTCGTCGCGCACCTCGGGCTCGACCGTGCGGACACTCCGGTCGGGTCGTTCCTCGCCGTCGACGCGTTCGGGAAGACGAGCGCGGAGCGGATCTGGGCGGCGGGCAACGTCGTCGACCCGGGGGCGACGGTGCCGATGTCGTCGGGCGCGGGTGCGCGCGTCGGTGGGATGGTCAACATGGCGCTCGTCGCGGACGACGCCGCTCGCGCGCTCGCGGAGGTGGCGGCGTGAGCGGGCACGGGCATGTCGGAGACGTGGCGCCGGCCGGGTTCTGGGAGGAGCGGTACGCGGGCGAGGAACGCGTGTGGTCGGGCAAGGTCAACCGCACCACCGCCGACGTCGCGATCGGGCTCGAGCCCGGCCGGTCCCTCGACCTGGGCTGCGGTGAGGGCGGCGACGTCCTGTGGTTCGCGCACGCCGGCTGGCAGGCCATGGGAGTCGACATCTCCCCGACGGCCGTACGCCGCGCCAACGAGGAAGCGGCACGCGTCGGCCGGGCTGACCGTGCCCGGTGTGTTGCCGCCGACCTGGCGACGTGGACGACCGACGACCGCTTCGACCTCGTCACCGCGAGCTTCTTCCAGTCGCCGGTCGCCCTCGACCGGACGACGATCCTCAGACGGCTGTCCCGGCAGATCGACGCGGGCGGGCACCTCCTCGTCGTGTCGCACGCCGACTACCCGTCCTGGGTGCCGCCCGAAGATCGACAAGGGCACGGACAGTTCCTGACGCCCGAGGAAGAGGTCGAGGCGCTCGACTTGCTCGGCGAGGGGTGGACGGTCGAGATCGCGGAGACGCGCACGCGGGAGGTGACCGCGCCCGACGGCAGCCCGGCGGTGCTCGACGATGCCGTGGTGCTGCTGCGCCGGGACTGAGGCGGCCACCAAGGGGGTCGACCCCGGTCGGCAAGCGGACCTGGGTCTATCCGTAGCGCTAGATGTTGTGGGTCATGACGTCGGGGGCCAACGTTCAGGAAAACCCGCCCATTCCGTAGGAGACGGAACCGCGCTATTGTCTGAACATGCCTGCCGATGACCGCTACGGATCACCACCCACGGGCCCCGAGGTAGCCAGCCGCGCCCTGAACCAGCTTCGTGACCGCTTGCCGGCCGGGTGGACCTTCGAGGACGAAGCGGCGTCGGCGACGCTGACCGCGCCGGACGGCCGCCGTGCCCAGTACGCCCTGCGGGGGTGGGCACACTTCAGGACGCGCGGCACCATGATGCAGGTGGACGAGCCCGACGGCGCCGAAGCGCCAAGGCTCCTCGTCGTCGACCGGTACCTCACCAAGGCGGCGCAGGACCGGCTCTCGGCCCTGGGAGTCTCCTATGCGGACGCGACGGGCAACGCGTGGCTCGCCAGCGACGACCCAGCGGTGCTGATCATCGTCGCGGGCGCCACAGCAGACCCGTGGCGTGGTCCCGGCCGACCGTTGTCGGGCCTGCGCGGCGACCCTGCCAGCCTCGTCGTCCGGGCGCTGACCGACACGCCCCGACAGTGGCGCGTCACAGAGCTGCGCAGGGAAGCGCTGGTCGGTGTCGGGTCGGTCTACCGCGTCCTGGACCTTCTGCGCGAGGAAGGACTGGTCGAGCGCACCGACGACGGTCTTGTCCGCGTCGTCGACCCAGCCGAGCTCGTGCGCCGTTGGGCGGCGGACAACCGGGTACGGCTGCAGTCGCGTGTCAGCCGGTGGCTCGCACCTCGCGGCGTCGACCGCTTCCTCGAGGCCCTGCGCAACTCGGACGTCGAGTACGCGGTGAGCGGGTCCGCAGCGGCCCGCGAGCTGGTCCCCGACATCCCCGTGAAGGCTGCCGCAGTCCACATCCGCTCCGCGAACGTCGCCGCCGCGCGGCTGGGCCTGCGCCCAGCAGAGACGGGAGTGAACGTCCTGCTGTACGACTCGCCACCCCCGTTCGTCGCGCTGCGTCGCTCCGCGGTGTCACGCTCTGGGCTCAAGACCGCCGCGCCGGCGCAGATCGTCGCCGACATGCTCACCGGCCCCGGGCGCGAGCCCGAGGAAGCCGAGGCCCTCATGGAATGGATGAAGACCAATGGCCACTGGGGCTGAGCACGACCTGCTGCTGGTACGCACCCGCGCTGCACTGCTCGACGCGCTCGACGCGCTCGAGGGACACGCGCGCTCGGTGGTCGTCGTCGGCGCGCAGGCGGTGTTCCTCGTCGCCGGCGCCGTCGACGTCGCGATCGCCGCAACCACGAAGGACAGCGACGTCGGCCTTGACCCGCGCGAGCTGGCCGACGACCCACTGCTCGAGCAGGCGATGACCGCCGGCGGGTTCGTCCCGTCGACCGAGCCTGGCCAGTGGCTCAAGGACGACGTCCCGGTGGACCTGATGGTGCCAGCTTCGCTGCTGGCCCAGGGTCCGAAGAAGCGGTCCGCACGGATCCCGCCGCATGCGTTGCACGCCGCGAGGGCGACCCGCGGGCTCGAAGCCGCCCTGGTGGACCAGGACGAGATGGACGTTCCCGCGCTCGACGACGCCGACCCGCGCGTGCGTCGCGCCCTCGTCGCAGGACCCTCCGCACTGATCGTCGCGAAGGTGCTCAAGATCTCCGAACGCCTGAACGGTCCTGCGCACCGACTCCAGAACAAGGACGCCCACGACCTGTATCGCGTCCTGGTGGCCATCGACACGGTCGAGCTCGTCGAGCGGTTCACCCGACTGCTCGCCGTCGACGTCAGCGAAGAGGTGACCCGGGAGGCCCTCGACCTGCTGGCCGAGCTGTTCGCCGCGGGCCCGGACGCGGCCGGGTCGGACATGGCCGGCCGCGCAGAAGAGGGCGTCGGCGACCCGGAGGTCGTCGCCGCATCGACCGCGGTGCTTGCCGCGGACCTGCTCACCACCCTCGGGCACTACTGACGCATGCAGACGCCTGCGCAACTGTGAAGAGCCCGGTATCGCCCGATCGCTCACGTCGTCGCCGAGTCCTGCGTGGCGCGTCAGACGGTGACAAAGTGGTCGCGCCGCTACGAGACCCTCGGCGAGGTGGCCTGAGCAGTGCAACCGGGAACCGGCCCCCAGCCTCACGCCTCCGCGCGAGCGTCACCTACGTCATGACACAGAACAGCTAGAGGACCTTCTTCACCACGCTCGACTCGAGATGCATCTGGCCGAAGCCCGGGACCTTGGCGTCGATGTCGTGGTCGCCCACGCCGTCGGTGATGAGGCGGATGCCGCGCACCTTGGTGCCGACCTTCACCACACCGCG
>RRZU010179440.1_pt1 | contig 17619 bp, 19 predicted proteins | sample 2165561 | NCBI WGS metagenome assembly RRZU01 (sample SAMN10456909, study PRJNA506462) | wastewater metagenome | isolation source: wastewater sludge | place: USA: Moscow, Idaho | reverse complement strand
GCGCCGTCTCCGGTTCGATCACCCTGTCGGCCGCGGGCAGGCAGGTCGTGATCACGCCCGCGATGGTGGCGTCCGCGCTGACGTTCACCCCCGACAACGGTGAGCTGAAGGCGAACCTCGACAGCGCCAAGCTCGACGCCGCAGCGAAGCCCGAAATGGCGAAGCTCGGCCTCGCGGGACCGACCGACGCCAAGTGGGCCTTCAGCGACGGCAAGCCCGTCGTCGTACCGCACAAGGACGGCCAGGGCGTGACACCCGAAGCCCTCACCACGGCCGTCCAGAACGCGATGACGAAGGAGTCGGGCCGCACAGGCACCCTGCCTGTGGTCGTCGAGAAGGCCGCCTACACGACCACCATGGCCCAGGGTGCCGGCGTGAAGGAGGTGACCGGCGAGTTCACCACGAAGTTCCCGATCACCAAGTACCGCCTCAACAACATCGGCAAGTCGGCCGGACTCGTCAACGGCGTCTACCTGAAGCCCGGAGACGTGTTCGACATGAACAAGCTTCTCGGACAGCGCACCATCGCCCGCGGCTGGATGGCTGGCGGCGCGATCGACGGCGGCAAGGTCGTCGAACGCATGGGCGGCGGCATCTCGCAGACCACCACCACGGTCTACAACGCGTCCTACTTCGCCGGGCTCGAGGACATCGTCCACAAGCCGCACTCGCTGTGGTTCAACCGGTACCCGATGGGCCGCGAGGCGACCCTCGACTGGTACTCGGTGCAGATGCGGTTCCGCAACGACTCCAAGTACGGCGTCCTGATGCAGGCCTGGATGGACCGATCGGCCGGCACCGTGACCGTTCGGGTGTGGTCGACGAAGGTGTACGACATCGTGTCGACCAAGCCTGTCCAGTCGAACTTCCGGGCTCCGGCCGCCCCGAAGAAGGACCCCTCGCCCGTCTGCAGCCCGCAGAGCGCCAAGACCGGTTTCACCGTCCGATTCAACCGGCAGTTCTGGCAGAACGGTAAGCTCGTGAAGACCGAGCCGCAGAAGTGGACCTACAACTCGCTGCAGGCAGTCACCTGCACCAACCCCAACGCGCGCCCCGACCGGCAGGTGCGCTGACCCAGAGGTTCTCCGATGAGCAATGACGCCATCACCGTGGCACTGGCCGATGCAGACGACACCGAGGTGGTCGAGGTGGGCCGCGGCGTCATCGCGGACTCGGGTCGGCTCATCGCCGACGGGCTGCTCAAGGGCAGGCTGGCGCTGCTGATCGCCGACGAACGCACCTGGGACGCCGCCGGTGCGGCCGTCGCGGCCTCGCTGCGCGAGGCAGGCGCCGAGGTGGTCGAGCCGATGATCTACCCGGGCACCCCGGCGCTCTATGCGTCCTACGACCACTGCGTCGAGATCAAGGACCGCCTGCGTGAGACCGGCGCCCTGGGAGTGGCCATCGGGTCCGGCACGATCAACGACCTGGTCAAGCTCGCGGCCGGCGAACTGGACGAACCGTACGCGGTGGTCGGCACGGCGGCGTCCATGGACGGCTACACCGGCTTCGGTGCCCCCATGACTCGCGACGGTCTCAAGATCACCATGCCCTGCCCGGCGCCGCTCGTCGTGGTCTTCGACCTCGATGTGGTGGCCAAGGCGCCGGCGCCGATGGCGGCGTCCGGCTACGGCGACCTGTCGGCGAAGATCCCTGCCGGAGCCGACTGGATCGTCGCCGACGCCGTGGGAGTCGACCCGATCCTCCCGCTCGCGTGGGAGCTCGTGCAGGGCGGCGTCCGCGAGGCGCTGTCGCGTCCGCGCGACCTGGCAGCCGGCGTCCCGGAGGCGTTCGAGGGGCTCTGCTCAGGCCTGGTGCTGTCGGGTCTGGCGATGCAGGTGGCGAAGGGCACGCGTCCGGCGTCCGGCGCCGAGCACTACTTCAGCCACCTGTGGGAGCTCGACCACCTCGGTGCCGACCTCGAACCGCCGCTCAGCCATGGATTCAAGGTCGCCATCGGCACCCTCGCGATGACCGCCTTCTACGAGCGCTTCCTCGCCCGCGACCTCGCCGCCCTCGATCTGGACGCCGTCGTCGCGGCCTGGCCGTCGTGGGAGCAGATCGCCGACGACATTCGCGCCACCATGTCGGGTCCGCTCATCGACAAGGGGCTCAACGAGACGCGCGAGAAGTACGTGGACGCCGACGGCCTCCGCACCCGGCTCGGCAGGCTCATCGACTCCTGGCCCGCCACCCGGGCCACGCTGGAGCGGCAGCTGATGCCGGCGTCCGAACTGCAGCGGATGCTCGGCGAGGCCGGGGCGCCGACCCGGCCCGAGGACATCGGGCTGACCGCCGCCGACGTCAAGGCCGCCTTCCCGCGCGCCATGTACTACCGCTCCCGCTACACGGTGCTCGACCTGGCCCGCGAGATCGGCTGGTTCAACGGCATCGTCGACGATGTGTTCGCCCCGGGCGGTCTCTGGACCTGAACCCGTCCCAGAGCTATCGGGAGTGCGGCGCGAAGCCCAGCGCGTCCAGATCCGGACGCGCCCGCGTGCTGCGCACCTGCACGCTGCGCGGCCCCGTGCGGGTCGCCCACCAGCAGGCGGCCACGACGGCGTCCGGGTCGGCATCGCCCAGCGTCAACCACTCGCCCTCGGCGAGTGCCGAGGCGCCGCCGAACATCCCGGACGCCCCGCGCGCCGGCACCTGCGCGACCGGTGGGCGTCCGGCCAGGACGTCGCTGATCCTGGCCACGAGCGGCTCGCCGGCGACGCCGGCCCGCGCCGCGAGGGCGTCCAGCTCGGCGCGAGGCGTGGCCTGCGGGTTGCGCCCGCGCGCGATCGGGACGCGGCGTCCGGCCTGCACCGACGCGAGCGTGACGCGGTGCTCGACCCCGTGCCGGTCCACCACGGTCACCGCGTCGGCGTCGAGCTCGACGACGAATCCGAGCAGTTCGGAACGCCCGGAGTCGTCGACGATCAGCAGGCTCACCCGCTCGCCGGGGCGCAGGGGCGGGACGAGGGCGTCCAAGCCGGGCATTCGATTCTCCACTTCGTGCGACGTCGGTTGTAAAGTGAGGCACAGCCCAACCGGGACCTAGCCAGGAGCTGCTGCCATGACCTACATCATCACCCTTCCGTGCGTGGACGTTAAGGACCTCGCGTGCGTGGAGGAGTGTCCGGTCGACCGCATCTACGAGGGCAACCGCATGCCGTACATCCACCCCGACGAGTGCGTCGACTGGGGTGCGTGCGAGCCGGTCTGCCCGGTCGAGGCCATCTACTACGAAGACGACGTGCCGGCCGATCAGGCCGAGTTCTACGACGCGAACGTGAAGTTCTTCGACACCATCGGTTCGCCCGGCGGTGCGGCGAAGATGGGCCGCATCGACGCCGACCACCCGCTGGTCGAGGCCCTTCCGCCGCAGGGGGAGTGACCCGTGTCGGTCTCCGACCGGCTGCCTGATTTCCCCTGGGACACGATCGCCGGAGCCGCCGCGCGCGCCCGCGCGCACCCCGACGGCATCTGCGACCTGTCCGTCGGCACCCCCGTCGACCCCGTCCCCACGGCTGCGGTGGCCGCCCTCGCGGCGTCCGCCCCGGCCTGGGCCGGGTACCCGACCGTGTGGGGGACGCCGGCGCTGCGCGCCGCCATCCGCGGCTACCTGGAGACCCGCTGGGGTTCGGTGCCGCTGCAGGACGCCAACGTGCTGCCCGTCGTCGGCACCAAAGAACTCGTCGCCCATCTGCCGCTGCAGCTGGGCCTCGGCGTCGGCGATGTCGTGGTGTTCCCCGAGACGGCCTACCCGACCTACGAGGTCGGTGCCCGGCTGTCCGGCGCTGAGCCGGTGCCCTGCGACGACCCGGAGCGTGCCGCAGCGCTGCGTCCGGGCCTGATCTGGATCAACTCGCCTGCCAACCCGCACGGCGCCGTGCTGTCGTCGTCCGAACTGCGCGCGTGGGTGGACGCCGCCCGCTCCTGCGGGGCGGTGCTCGCCAGCGACGAGTGCTACGGCGAGTTCGGCTGGGACGCCGAGCCCGTGTCGGTGCTGCATCCTGACGTGAACGGCGGCAGCCTCGACCGGCTGCTGGCGGTGCATTCGCTGTCCAAGCGGTCGAACATGGCCGGCTTCCGCGCCGGCTTCGTGGCGGGCGACGCCGCCGGGGTGGGGGAGCTGCTGGCGGTCCGCAAGCACTCCGGGCTGATGGTGCCCGGGCCGGTGCAGGCGGCGATGGCCGAGTTGTTGGGCGACCAGGCCCACGTCGAGGAACAGCGGAACCGCTACCTGGCCCGTCGCGCCGTGCTGCGACCGGCGCTCGAGGCGTCCGGCCTCCGCATCGAGCATTCCGAGGGGTCGCTGTACCTGTGGGCGACCCGCGACGAGGACTGCCGCACCACCGTCGACGGCCTCGCCGAGTTGGGCATCCTGGCCGCGCCGGGCGACTTCTACGGCGCGGCGTCCGGACGCTTCGTACGCATCGCGCTCACGGCGTCCGACGAGCGCATCGCCGCAGCGGCGTCCAGGCTCACGCAGGGTAGGTGACGGTCACCGTCCGGCCGTTGGGGCTGTTGCCCTGCCAAGCGGCCGGCGCGGCGGCGTCCGGACGCCACACCATGCCACCCACCTGCACATCGGCGGTGCCGTAGTCGGCCATCGTGGCCAGCACGATGTGCGCCGCCGACCAGGCCTGCTGCTGATTCGCCGCGGTCACGGTGAGCGTCTTGCCGCTCACCGCCACCTTCGACGTCGTCGGCAGCGTCTTCTTCAAGAAGGACGCCAATCCGGCCGGGTCGGCCGTCGGCGCGTTACGCACCAGACAACGGAAGGACGCCGGTGTCTCGCCGGTCAACGAGCTGGCCAGCCGCCGCGCGTTCTCGACGTGCCGGGCGTAACCGTTGGGGTGCCCGGAGCGTTGCACGGTCTGAGCGACGTCGTTGACGTCGCCGGTCTGCCAGTTCGGCACCTTCACCAGCGCGGCGTAGAACGAGTCCGACGCGTACCAGGGATCCATCACCTGCGCCTGGGTGCCCCAACCCTGCGACGGGCGCTGCTGGAACAACCCCAGCGAGTCGCGGTCGCCGTAGTCGAGGTTGATGATGCCCGACTCCTGATACACGGTGGCCAGCCCGATCGTGGCCGCCCGCGGAATCAGCCCGCGCCGCTGGGACACGCCCGCGACGATCGCCGCGTTACGCGCCTGCTCGGTGCTGATGCTCACCTCGTCGCCCGCCACCACGGCGACGCACTGGTCGGACAGCGGCAGCGGGCGCTTCTGGTAGTTGTAGAGCATCACGATGCCGAGCACGACGCTGCCCGCCACCAGCGCGGTCAGCGCCAGCGCGATGACGATGCGCTTGAAGGTCTGCACGGGCGGCTCAGTTGGCGTGCAGGGCCGCGTTCAGCTCCACCGACTGGCCCTTGCGCACGCGCGCCTCGACCGCACCGGTCTGGCTGTTGCGCAGGAAGAGCAGCCCCGAGGCGCCCGACAACTCGGCCGCCTTCACGACCCGGCCGTCGGGCAGCAGCACCTTGGTGCCGGCCGTCACGTACAGGCCCGATTCGATGATGCAGTCGTCGCCGAGCGAAATGCCCAACCCCGACTCGGCGCCCAGCAGGCACCGCTCGCCGATCGAGATCTGCTGCTTGCCGCCGCCCGACAGGGTGCCCATGATGGACGCCCCACCGCCCACGTCGGTGCCGTCGCCCACGATCACCCCGGCCGAAACCCGGCCCTCGATCATCGACGTGCCGAGCGTGCCGGCGTTGAAGTTCACGAACCCCTCGTGCATCACGGTCGTGCCCGAGGCGAGGTGCGCGCCGAGTCGGACGCGGTCGGCGTCCGCGATGCGCACACCCGAGGGCACGACGTAGTCGACCATGCGCGGGAACTTGTCGACGCCGAACACGGTGAGCTGGCCGCCGCGGACGCGCAGCGCCGCACGCACCTGTTCGAAGCCCTCGACCGCGCAGGGGCCGGCGGAGGTCCACACCACGTTGGGCAGGACGCCGAACACGCCGTCGAGGTTGATGCTGCGCGGCTCGGCGAGGCGGGCGCTGATCAGGTGGAGGCGCAGGTAGGCGTCCGACGTCGACGCCGGCGCGGCGTCCAGATCGATCTCGGTGAAGACGACCTCGGTGTGGACGCCGCGGGCGGCGTCCTCGCTCACGGCCGTGAGCAGAAAGTCGGGCGCCGCGGACTCGTCGGTGGCACCGAGCCGCGGGTCGGGGTACCAGGTGTCGAGGATCTGTCCGGAGGAGTGGACCGAGGCCAGGCCCCAGCCCCAGGCGGTGCGCGAAGTCATGCTCGAAATCCTACCGGGGCTGTTCAGCCCGTGAAGACGACCACGGGTGCCTTCCCGCCGAGTGTGACTGCGACTCCGGTCGTGACGGTGAACGACTTGCTGACCGGCACGACCACACCCTGGTAGCGCATCGATGCGGTGGCGTCGACGCGGAACGAGAGGCGTCCGGTCGTCACCGTGCCCGCCCTGTCGGCGAGTTCGGGCTTGTAGGACGCCCACGGGTCGCCGACGAGCTTGTACCCCACCGAGTTCGGCACGATCGACGCCCCGGCGTCGGCGATCGACCAGGGGCAGTTCTTCGGCGCGCTCACCGTCGCGGCGACGCATGCGGCGAGCCGCTGCTTCGTGGCGTCGACGGCCGCCTTGCGGCCGGCATCGGTGAGCGAACGCTTCGCGTTCAGTTGGACGCCGACGCTGCCCGGCCCCTCGACCGTCGCCGGCTGTGCCGTCACCGCGACCAGCGGGGACGCCGACGTGGCCGTGTAGGTGCCCGGAAACACCGCGACCGGCGAGCCGGGCACCGCTTCGCCGTTCACCAGCACCCCCGTCGTGGTGGGCACCACGAGTGCGGTCCACACGTCGTCGAGCTTCCACGCCTCCCCGGTGCGGGTCAGCCCCATGTCGGTGGTCACTTCGCGCTCGCCGACCTGGTAGCTGACCTTCGCGACAGCCTTCGGCGACTCGTCCGACGAGCGGATGTCTGACACGGTCGCCGCCGAGATCGGCGCCGACTTCTGTGAGGCAGCCAGGGCCTTGGCCGTCAGGAGCGGCGACGTGGGCAGGGGCGTGGCCGACAGCGAGGCGGCCTTCGTCGCGTCGCTGGCGGCGAGCGCGGCGTAGAAGTCGGTGGCGACAGCACGGATGGCGTCCTCGCGCTGGTTGCCCTGCAGGGCGCGCAGACCGAACCAGCCGCCCGCCAGGCCGAGGGCGAGCACCACCGCCCCGATCAGCAGCACCGGCCAGCGCCGGGTGGGGGCGTCCGGTTCGTCGGACGCCGCTGCGGCGTCGAAGTCCGGGTCCGTGGTCATGCATCACCTCAGGGTCGAGTGGGATCGTGCGGTCAGGGGCGGGCCCAGCCATGATGCCACGCGCCTCTGGGCGTTCTAGGGTGGGGCCATGAGCCTCGCCCTGTCCGCCGACCTCACGACCCTGCTGCGCTCGATCGTCGACATCGAGTCGGTCAGCGGCAACGAGACCCCGCTCGCCGACGCTGTGTGGGCCGCACTTTCGGCGTCCGATCACCTCGCGCTGTGGCGCGACGGCGACACCATCGTGGCTCGCACGGAGCTCGGACGCCCCACCCGCGTCGTCATCGCGGGGCACCTCGACACGGTGCCGGTCGCCGGCAACCTGCCCTCTGAGCTGCGCGACGGCCTGGTGTACGGGCGCGGCACCTGCGATATGAAGGGCGGCGTCGCGGTGCAGTTGGCGCTGGCGCCGCAGCTGGTCGAGCCGCGCCACGACATCACCTGGATCTTCTACGACCACGAAGAGGTGGACGCCGCGTTCAACGGTCTGGCGCGGGTCGGCCGGATCCGACCCGACCTGCTGGCGGCCGACTTCGCGATTCTGATGGAGCCCAGCAACGCCCGCATCGAAGGCGGCTGCCAGGGGACGCTGCGGGCGGTCGTCACGACCCGCGGCACGGCGGCCCATTCGGCGCGGGCCTGGCTCGGCCACAACGCCATTCATGACGCCGGCGAAGTGCTGCGCCGGCTGGAGAGTTACGAACCGCGGCGGGTCGTGGTCGACGGACTGGAGTACCGCGAGGGCATGAACGCGGTGCTGATCTCGGGCGGGGTCGCCGGCAACGTGATTCCCGACCGGTGCACGGTGACGGTGAACTTCCGGTTCGCGCCCGATCGTGACGAGTCGTCCGCGAAGGGCGAGGTGCTGGGGTTGTTCGAGGGCTTTGAGGTCGAGTTCGTCGACTTGGCCCTCGGCGCCCGCCCGGGGCTGGATCTGCCCGCGGCCCGCGAGTTCGTGGCCGCGGTCGGCGGCGGGGCGACCGCCAAGTTCGGCTGGACCGACGTGGCCCGGTTCGCGTCGATGGGCGTTCCGGCAGTGAACTTCGGCCCCGGCGACCCGGGCAAGGCGCACGCCGACGACGAGTTCTGCCCGGTCATCGACCTGCACACCTGCCATGACGCGCTCCTGCGCTGGCTAGGCTGACGATCGTGAGCAAGTCGTTCCGGCAGCAGGGGCCGGTCATCCGCCGCAAGGATCAGGTACAGACGTCGACCACCGACCAGCGGCTGCTCGCCAAAGGCGGGTCGTCGGACTGGGTGCACACCGACCCGTGGCGGGTGATGCGCATCCAGGCGGAGTTCGTCGAAGGCTTCGGCACCCTCGCCGAGCTGGGGCCGGCGGCGTCCGTGTTCGGTTCGGCGCGCACGCCGAGCACCCACCCGATGTACAAGAAGGCCCGCGCCATCGGCCGCGGCCTGGCCGAGGCCGGGCTGGCCACGATCACCGGCGGCGGCCCCGGCATCATGGAGGCGGCCAACCGGGGTGCGTTCGGCGCCGGCGGCGTCTCGGTCGGGCTCGGCATCGAGCTGCCCTTCGAGCAGGGCATGAACAAGTACGTCACCCTCGGCATCAACTTCCGCTACTTCTTCGCCCGCAAGGTGATGTTCCTCAAGTATTCGCAGGGCTTCATCGTGATGCCGGGCGGCTTCGGGACCCTTGATGAGATGTTCGAGGCGCTCACCCTGGTGCAGACCCGCAAGGTGCTCGGCTTCCCGATCGTGCTGTTCGGGAGCAGCTACTGGCAGGGCCTGGTCGACTGGGTGTCGGGCCCGATGCTCGCCGACGGGTACATCGGCGAGGTCGACCCACGGCTGATGCAGATCACCGACGACGTCGATGAGGCGGTGCAGGTGATGCTGTCGGGCCAGCAGGTCGCGAACGGTAACGCGGCCGGGCCGGGCGTCGACGACGCGGCCGGCAAGGCGGCCGACCAGCCGTCGAAGGTGGAGTCCTGATGGAGTGGTTGCTGTGGATCATCGTGGTGGTCATTCTGGGTGTCGCTGCCGTCGCGGGTAGTGGACGCCTGGGCGGCATGCCGGCCACCGCCGTGCGGGACGTGCCGCGTCCGACGTTTCGTGACGAGACGCTGACCGGCGCCGACCTGCGCGACGTGCGGTTCGCGGTCGTGCCGCGGGGCTACTCGATGGCGCAGGTCGACGACCTGCTCGACCGGTTGGCGTCCGAGTTGGATCGGCGTGGCTACCCGGCGCCCGCTCCGGGGACCGGATCCGCGCTGCTCGAAGGTTCGGACATCGACTTCTCGGCGTCAGAGGCGTCCGAGGACGCCGACGTCACAGACCCAGCGCGGTGAGCTGCTCGTCGTACTCGACGGTCGTCGGGGGGAGCGTGCAGCGGCGTCGGTGAGGTGATGCCCACCCGGTCACCCGGCTTGGCGCGCACCGCCCACGCGGCGGCGATACCGCCGGAGTGCAGCGCGAAGTCGATGGTTACCTCGCCACGCTCGGCGTCGAAGCGTCGCACTGTGTAGACGCGGCTGAGATCGGGGTCGATCGAGCCGTAGTCGAGGACGCCGTCCTTCGCCTCAGGCAGTCGCGGCTCCGACTCGCCGACCGCCGCAAACAGCAGCCGCACGAATTCGTCGCCCACGCCCGTGCTCACGAAGCCGAGCAGGCCGCGTCCGCCGAGCACCACGCGCATCATCGAGGGTGAGAGGGCCCGGGTGCGGAGCACTTCGGCCACGAAGGCCTGCCTGCGGACAGCGACGCGAGCGCCGCGGCTCGCGATCGTGGCTGTCTTCGCCATCAGCACCTCCGAGGTGAGGTGAGCCTCACCTTAGGCGTCTCGCCCGCTTCGGCCAAGGCCCTGTCTCAGTGCTGCGTCCCGCTGGCCTGTCGCCGCAGCACCGTCTCACCAGGGCCGGTTCCGGGTCGCTGTCAGGTGCCACTTGGTTCGTCTGCGATAATGGGCGGCGTCAAGAACGAAAGTGCGCCCCGCGCGCACGAAGAACGAACCACGAGAACAAGAGGTGGACGCACATGGCAGCGATGAAGCCGCGAACCGGCGAGGGTCCCATCGAGGTGGCGAAGGAGTCCCGTGTGATCGCGATGCGCATCCCCGCCGAGGGGGGCGGACGCCTGGTGATCGAGATGAACGCCGCGGAGGCGGCCGAGCTGCTCGAAGCCCTGAAGGGCGTCGTCGGCTGACGACATTCTGAACTCGACAGCGAAGGCCCCCGGGGAATCCCCGGGGGCCTTCGACGTACCGACTACTTCGCGGTCTTCGCCTTGCGGTGCTCGGCGGCGGCCTTGTAGACATCGACGGTCTCCTGGGCGATCTTCTCCCAGCTGAACTCGTCGATGCAGCGCTGACGACCGGCGATGCCCATCGCCTTCGCGCGGTCGAGGTCGCGGGCCAGCTCGTTGACCCGATCGGCGAACGTCTTCTCGAAGTTCGCGATGTACGCCTCGTCCTTGGCCTGAGCCGGGTCGTAGGGCACCAGCAGGCCGGTCTCGCCGTCGACGACGACCTCGGGGATGCCGCCGACGGCCGAGGCCACGACCGCCGTCTCGCAGGCCATCGCCTCGAGGGTCACGATGCCGAGCGGCTCGTAGATCGACGGGCAGGCGAACACGGTCGAGTGGGTGAGCACCTGGCGCACCGCCGCGCGGGGCAGCATCTCCTGCACCCACTTCACGCCGCTGCCGCGGGCCTCGTTGAGCTCGGCGAAAGCGCCGTTGAACTCGGCGGCGATCTCCGGGGTGTCCGGGGCGCCGGCCAGCAGCAGCAGGGTGACGTTCTCGTCGAACTGCTGGGCCGCGCGCACCAGGTGCACGAGCCCCTTCTGGCGGGTGATGCGGCCGACGAACACGACCAGCGGGGCGTCCAGCGGGACGCCGAGCTTCTCGAGCACGTCGGTGTTGTGATCGGGCTTGAACTCTTCAGGATCGATGCCGTTCTTCACCACGTGGATGCGCTCGGTCTCGACGAACGGGTAGGCGTCCTGGATGTTCTTGATCATGGCGGCCGACACGGCGATCACGGCGTCAGCGTTCTCGTAGGCGGTCTTCTCGACCCACGAGGACACGCGGTAGCCGCCGCCGAGCTGCTCGACCTTCCACGGGCGGTCGGGCTCCAGCGAGTGGGCGGTCACGACGAGCGGGATGTCCTGCAACTCGGAGGCCAGGATGCCGGCGAACTGGGCGTACCAGGTATGGGCGTGGACGACGTCGACGTCGGGGATCGCGGCCGCCATGGACACGTCGGCGCCGACGGTGCGCAGGGCGGCGTTGGCACCTTCGGGCCACGCCTCGGAGTGAGCCGTCGCGCCTTCGCGCGGCTCTCCCATGCACTGCACGTCGACGCTGTCGACGAACTTGAGGAGTTGAGGGACGAGCTGTCCGACGTGGACGCCGGCGCCGCCGTAGATGAAGGGCGGGTACTCACGGGTCAGGATGGAAACGCGCATGGGTGGATCGTGTCACAGATTGCCCGCGCGGGGCCCAGAACTGGGGAACGTGCCAGGACGCCGCAGTCGCCGGCGACGGCGTCCGTGGGCCGGTCTCGACGTGCCGGTGAACTCCCGTGGACAGTTTTGCGAATCCGCGTGCCACGGAGCGTGAAACAGCATAAGTTCTGGGGCATGAGTACTCGACCGAACGTCCTGTCGATTGTCCTCGCCGGAGGCGAGGGGAAGCGCTTGATGCCGCTCACCGCAGATCGGGCCAAGCCAGCCGTTCCCTTCGGCGGCACCTACCGGCTGATCGACTTCGTCCTTTCCAACCTGGTGAACAGCGACCTGACGAAGATCGCCGTCCTCACCCAGTACAAGTCCCACTCGCTCGACCGGCACATCTCGGTCACGTGGCGCATGTCGACCCTGCTCGGCAGCTACGTGACCTCGGTCCCGGCGCAGCAGCGCACCGGCAAGCAGTGGTACATGGGCTCCGCCGACGCCATCTACCAGTCGATGAACCTCATCAAGGATGAGGCTCCCGACTACGTGGTCGTCTTCGGCGCCGACAACATCTACCGCATGGACGTCGACGTGATGCTCCAGGCCCACATCGACTCCGGCATGGAATGCACGGTCGCGGGCATCCGCGTGCCGCGCGCCGAGGCGTCCGAGTTCGGCATCATCGATGCCGACGAGAACGCCAAGATTCTGGAGTTCCTCGAGAAGCCGGCCGACCCGCCCGGGCTGCCCGACAGCCCTGATGAGTCGTTCGCCTCGATGGGCAACTACATCTTCAGCGCCAAGGCGTTCGAGGAGTGCCTGCGCGCCGACGCTGAAGACGAGTCGTCTAAGCACGACATGGGCGGCAACGTGGTGCCCTACTTCGTGCAGAAGGGCCAGGCCCAGGTCTACGACTTCACCAAGAACGACGTGCCCGGGTCGACCGAGAAGGATCGCAACTACTGGCGTGACGTCGGTTCGATCGACGCCTACCACTCGGCCCAGATGGACCTGGTGAGCGTCGAGCCCGAATTCAACCTGTACAACCGCAAGTGGCCGATCTGGACCTACCAGGCGCAGCTGCCAGGCGCGAAGTTCACGCTCCGCGGCAACGCCGGGGACTCGATCGTGTCGAACGGCTGCATCATCTCGGGCGGCGACGTCGACCGTTCGGTGCTGTCGCCTGACGTGCAGGTCGACAAGTGGGCCAAGGTCGAGGAGTCGATCGCCTTCCCGGGTGTGCGCATCGGCCGCAACGCTGTCGTCCGCCGGGCCATCCTCGACAAGAACGTCGTCGTCGAGGACGGTGCCGAGGTCGGTGTCAACCGCGAGGCTGACCTGGCGCGCGGCTTCTGGGTCTCCGAGGGCGGCGTCGCGGTCGTCCCGAAGGACGGCCGGGTCTCGGTGTACTGAGCCAACGAAGACAGGCGAAGGCGCCCCGGTGAACCCGGGGCGCCTTCGTCGTTTCGCGGCGGCGTCCGACGAGCAAGGTCGGACGCCGCGAGCGCTCAGGCTCGCTGCGCCACCACGACGCCGTCGCCGAGCGGCACGAGGATGCCGGCGAACTCGTCCATCTCGTCGACCGCAGCCAGGGCTTCACGGATGATGACCGTGTCGTCGTCCTCGTTCGTCTCGTCGGCCACGCCGCCGTCGGCGAACGCATGGTTCAGCACCAGCAGGCCGCCGCTGCGCAGCAGTCGCTGCGCCTGGTCGATGTACTCCACGTACTCCAGCGGGTCGCCGTCGACGAACACCAGGTCGTACGCGCCCGACGACAGCTTCGGCAGCACGTCGAGCGCCGCACCGGCGATGAGGCGGGCGCGCCGGGTCGCAACCCCGGCCGAGTTCAGCGCCTTGCGGGCCTCGGCCTGGTGCTCGGACTCCTGGTCGATGCTGGTCAGGATGCCGTCGGACGCCATGCCGCGCAGCAGCGCCAGGCTCGAGACGCCCGTGCCGGTGCCGATCTCGACCACGGCCCGAGCCTGGATCAGGCGGGCGAGGAAGGTGAGCAGCGACGAGGTGCCCTGGCTGACCGGTGCGATGCCGAGGGTGCGGGACGCGGCGCGCGCCTGGCGTGCGTCGTCGTCTTCACCGACGAAGGCCTCGGCGTAGGCGAGGCTGGCGGCCCGTCGTGCGGCCGGGGTGGTGGTACGAGGCGTAGAGGTCACGCGCACAGCCTACCGAAGAGCGGACGCCGAGGCCTTGTCAGCCCATGCCGGGACAGGGGAGGGCCCTAGACTGTCGGCCATGACTGCCACCCACCCGTTCGGACGGCTGCTCACCGCGATGGTGACGCCGTTCACGTCGGACGGTTCGCTCGACCTCGACGAGGCTCGCCGGCTCGCCGCGTACCTCGTTGCCGAGCAGGACCACGACGCCCTCGTCATCAACGGCACGACCGGTGAATCACCGACCACCAATGACGACGAGAAGCGCGCGCTGGTGAAGGCGGTCAAGGAGGAGGTGGGTGACGGCGTCCTGGTGGTCGCCGGTGTGGGCACGAATGAGACCGCCGCCACCATCTCACGCTGCCGTGACGCCGCCGAGGCCGGCGCCGACGGCGTCCTCGTGGTCACCCCGTACTACAGCAAGCCGCCACAGGACGCCGTGGCCGAGCATCTCTGGCTCGTCGCCGAGGCGTCCGAGCTGCCGGTCATGCTGTACGACGTGCCCGGCCGTTCGGCGATCCCGATGAGCGAGCAGACGATTCGGACGGTCGCGAAGCACCCGCGCATCGTCGCGATGAAGGACGCCAAGGGTGACCTCGCCAGCTCATCCACGATGATCGCCGAGACGGGACTGGCCTACTACTCAGGCGACGACGCCTTGACGCTGCCGCTGCTCTCGGTGGGTGCCGTCGGTGTCGTCGGCACGTCGACGCACTTCACCGGACGCCGCACGCGTGAGCTGATCGCGGCGTTCGAGGCGGGCGACCTGGCTGGCGCGCTGGCCATCCACCGCTCGATGCAGGCGGTCTACAACGGGGTGTTCGCCACTCAGGGCTGCATGCAGGTCAAGGGGGCGCTGGCGGCTCGTGGCTGGCGCACCGAGACGCTGCGGCGTCCGCTCAAGGCGGCCTCCGCCGAAGAGACGGCGGCGTTCCTGGCGCTGCTGGACGCCGCCGGCTTCTGACGGTGGAGTCGGTGCAGTGATCGACCTGAACATCGCCGAGATCGTCGTTCTGGCGCTCTTCGCGATCATCCTGTTCGGGCCCGAGAAGCTGCCGGATCTGGCGCGGAAGCTGGCCCGGGTGATCGCCTACCTGCGTCGCATCGCCAACGACGCGCGAGGCCATCTGCGCGACGAGCTGGGGCCGGAGTTCGCCGACCTGGAGCTGTCCGACCTCAACCCCAAGGCCTACCTGGCCAAGCAGATCGCCCTCGAGGAGGCGCGCGCCGACCTCGAACTGGTTCGCAGCGAAGTGACGTCGGTCGCCGAGGCCGCCCGTGGCGACCACCTCGACATGCCCGACCCGCCCGACGAACTGCCCCAGCTGCTTCGGGCGATCGCGTACGACCCGGAAGCGACCTGAGGGCTGTCAATGTCCGGCAGGTTCGCTAACCTCCTGACGTGAGCGGTTCAGCCAACGCGATTTTCGTCTCCCGCCTTCGGGGGCTGCCCGTCCTCGACGCCAGCGGCGATCAGGTCGGGAAGGTGCGCGACGTCGTCGTCCAGAACCGGGCCCTCGCCCGCCCGCCGCGGGTCAAGGGCATGGTCGTCGAGCTGTTGCGCCTGCGCCGGGTGTTTCTGCCGATCGAGCGCGTCCATTCGATCGACGCGCAGCAGGTGATCATCTCGGGCGTCGTCAACACCGTCCGGTTCCAGCGGCGCGAGCAGGAACGCCTCGTCGTGGGCGACTTGTTCGACAAGAGCGTCGCGCGCAAGGGGGCGACGTCCAGTCAGATCTTCGACGTCGCGATCCAGCGGACGCGCAACCGCGCCTGGGAGGTGACCGAGGTGGCGCTGCGTGAAGGCGGCGGCCGTGGTCCCTTCTCGCGCGGTCACATCGTGGTCGTCGACTGGAACGAGGTTCCTGACTTCTTCATCGCCAACACCCAGGGGACCGACCAGGTGCTGGCGCAGCTGGCCGAGATGAAACCGGCTGACGTGGCCCGCGAACTGCACGACATGAGCCCCGAGCGCCGGGCCGTGGTCGTCGACGCGCTGGAGGACGACGTGCTCGCCGAGGCGCTGGAGGAGCTGCCCGAGTCAGAGCAGGTCGAGGTGATCCAGGGCATGGACACCGAGCGTGCCGCCGACATCCTCGAAGAGATGGATCCCGACGACGCCGCCGACCTGATCGCCGAGCTGACCCCGGAGCTGGCCGAGACGATCCTGCAGCGCATGGAACCCGAGGACGCCGAAGACGTCCGGATTCTGCTCACCTACGACGCCGCCACCGCGGGCGGTCTGATGACGCCCGAACCGGTGATCCTGGGCCCGGACGCCACGGTCGCCGAGTGCCTCGCGCGCGTCCGCAACCCCGAGCTGTCGCCGGCGGCGGCCGCGTTGGCCTTCGTCTGCCGGCCGCCGCTGGAGACGCCGACGGGCCGGTTCCTGGGCGCGGTCCACATTCAGCGGCTGTTGCGCGAACCACCGAGTTCGCTGGCCGCCGGCGTGGTGGACGCCAGCATCACGCCGCTGCGTCCCGATCACGACATCGCCCACGTCAGCCGCTACTTCGCCACCTACGACCTGGTGTGCGCACCAGTGGTCGACGACGACAACCGGCTGCTCGGTGCGGTGACCGTCGACGACGTGCTCGACCACATCCTGCCCGCCGACTGGCGCGGCATCCAGCTCGCGGAAGGGGTGAACGATGGCAAGAAGGCCGCCCGCTGAGCGTCTGAACACGCCTGGTCGTTCGAACTCGTGGTTCCCGCGTATCCGGGTGCCCGAGGATGCCTTCGGCTCGTTCGCCGAGAGCTTTGCTCGCTTCATGGGCACGGCGAGCTTCCTGTTCTGGATGTCGGTGTTCATCATCGCGTGGATCGTGATCAACAACGCGAACCCCACGATCCTCAACGACGGCTTCCCGTTCATCTTCCTGACACTCCTGCTGTCGCTCCAGGCGTCCTACGCCGCGCCGCTGATCCTGTTGGCGCAGAACCGGCAGGAGGCTCGCGACCGGGTCAGCCTTGAGCACGACCGTGAGGTCTCGGCCCAGAGCCGCGCCGACATGGACTTCCTGGCCCGCGAGATCGCGTCGCTGCGGATGCGCATCAACGAGATGCCCACCCGGGAGTTCCTGCGTTCCGAGCTGCGTGACCTGCTGGAGGACCTGCAGGACGACGGTGGCAGCGACCGCGTCCGAGACCAGAATCAGGGCCGCAAGCGCAAGCAGTGAGAGGGGCGGGGGAGCCCGCGAGCAGGCCGGTAGAGTGTCGATATGTCCACCACGCACCCGATGTATCAGTCTGTCATGGAAGCGCTCGCCCTCGTCGAGGACCCGGAGATCCGGCGTCCGATCACCGACCTCGGCATGGTCGACTCGGTCGAGTTCGATGAGGCGGGCGTGGCGCATGTCAAGGTGCTGCTGACCATCAGTGGTTGCCCGCTGTCCGGCACGATCTCCGACGACGTGCGGCGTGCCTTGGGCGGCGTCGAGGGGCTGGAGGGCTTCACGCTCGAACTGGGCGTGATGACCGACGAGCAGCGCCAGGAGATGCGCACGATGCTGCGCGGTGGGGTGGCCCCCAAGCAGATCCCGTTCTCGCAGCCCGGCAACCTGACGCAGGTGATTCTGGTGGCGTCCGGCAAGGGTGGCGTCGGCAAGTCGTCGGTCACCGTCAATCTGGCGCGGGCGCTGGCCGACCTGGGCAAGACGGTGGGCGGTCTGGACGCCGGCATCTACGGCCACGCGATCCCGCAGATGCTGGGTCTGTGGGCCAGCTCGCCGACTGGGGTCGACGACATGAGCATGCCGG
>RRZU010714179.1_pt1 | contig 17621 bp, 14 predicted proteins | sample 2165561 | NCBI WGS metagenome assembly RRZU01 (sample SAMN10456909, study PRJNA506462) | wastewater metagenome | isolation source: wastewater sludge | place: USA: Moscow, Idaho | reverse complement strand
GATTCATTAGCCTGATTCACAACCCTATGCAAATTTCAGCACCTAATTCTATCGGATTATATCGGGTATTATTTCACCTGACATTCTTCGTATAGGTCAATGCAATGCAAACAATCACATTAAACAACGGCGTTGAAATGCCCTTATTAGGGTTTGGCGTTTTCCAGATGACTGATGCAGCAGAGTGTGAACGAGCTGTAATTGATGCAATTGAGACAGGCTATCGTCTTATCGATACCGCTGCTTCATATCAGAATGAAATCCAGGTCGGTAATGCGATCAAGCAAAGTGGTATCGACCGCAAAGAGTTGTTCGTAACAACCAAACTTTGGTTACAAGACACAAATTATGAAGGCGCTAAAGCTCAGTTCGAACGCTCGCTTAAACGTTTGAATATGGATTATGTGGATCTGTATTTAATCCATCAACCATATGGCGATGTTCATGGTGCATGGCGAGCAATGGAAGAATTACAGCAAGCCGGGTTGATCAGAGCGATTGGTGTGAGTAATTTTCATCCGGATCGTCTTGCAGATTTAATTGCTTTCAACAAGATTGTACCGGCAGTGAATCAGGTTGAGGTGAATCCGTTTAACCAGCAACTTCATGCTGCACCCTGGATGATGAGCAAAGGCATTCAGCCAGAAGCGTGGGCACCTTTTGCTGAAGGTCGTAACGGACTTTTCCAGAATCCTGTACTTACAAAAATCGGCGAGAAATACGGTAAGAGTGTGGGTCAGGTTGTTCTGCGCTGGCTCTATCAACGCGGTATTGTTTCTTTGGCAAAAACTGTGCGTAAAGAGCGCATGGTTGAGAACCTGAATGTGCTGGATTTTGAATTGACGCAACATGAAATGATGCAGATCACGGCTATGGATTCGGCAACAAGCGCCTTCTTCTCACACCGCGATCCGGCGATGGTTGAGTGGTTAGCTTATCGCAAGCTTGATGTCTGAGTTGTTATCATAAGAACGAAACCCTCCTCCGGGAAGCGGAGGAGGGCGGTAACGATTAAGGCACAGGTGTTTCAGTCATTTGCAGATGATGCTGCAATGCGCCCACCAGATTGGCTTCATTCATAAAATGACAGCGAACGACTTTCGGAATGGTCAGATGCATCGGCAGATGCTCTTCCAGATAGGCCATATTCTGTTCGATATACTGGAATAACAGCGGCTGAGCACTGATCCCGCCGCCAACGGCAATCACATCCGGATCAAACAGCGATTGCAGATTGAAGAACTGCATCGCCAGACGGTAAGTATAAGCGTCCAGCGCCTCACAAACTTCCGAATCTCCTTCATTGGCCCACTCAAATACCTGCTTACCATTAATACTCTTGGGTGGTAAGCGTTTGATATGTTCAACCGCACGGCATAAACCACGGACGCCGCCATCGTGGCCCCAGTAGTGGTATGGATCACCTTTGCAGTGCCAGCTGTCGGTCAGTAAAAAGCTGAGTTCACCGGAAGCAAAATGAGATCCCTTATAGAGCTGACCATTCAGGAAAATGCCGCCACCAACGCCCGTACCCAGCACGACGACAACACCATTATTACAACCCGCCAGACTGCCTTTCCAGGCTTCGGCCAGCACGGCGCATTTTGCATCATTTTCGATTGTTACAGGCACAGGACAAACGGCCTTGATATCGGCCACAAAATCCCGGTTGTCATTGTAAGCCAGTGAGCCGCCGGTAATGCTGCGCCCCTGTTCGCTGTCGATTACGCCGGGCATGCTGAATGCGATACCCGCGATTTGATCCCGGTAATGCTGATATAACCCCACGATCTCCGCACGGAAAGAATCAAAATTATCTGAAGGGGTCGTGACCTGACCACTTTCCTGTATTACTGCCTGCTTATCCATTAACGCATATTTAATGGCTGAGCCGCCTACATCTATAACCAGATATTTCATGGTAATGCACTCCGATGCGTTATTGATTTTCCTACTATTAATAATAGTCCATGAAGTGCCGTGGGTGTGTCTGTGACCGGAAACTCACTCTGACCAGCGTGAAATATAAATTTAGCCCGCCAGGCAGTATGGCGTAAATCGGCCATACTTTTTTCAGGATTCACACTGCAATGTTTCACCAGAATGAGAGCTGGGGGTTGCATCTGTGACATAGATCATAGTCTGTTAATGTAACAGTTACATTGTCGTGAACGTTACAAAGATGTAACGCGGATCACACACGCTAAAACGTTTTAGCGGCATATTTAGCGCCATCAAACAGTCATACAACTTTCGCCTTGTTACATTCAGTTTCATCAAGGCGCAGGCTTATTAAGCCTTAGTTACGCAGTGTTCCACTGCCAGTAAGCAGCAAATAAACAAAGGATGATCAAATGAACATGAAAACTGTAAGCTTCTCTGTTCTTGCCGCATTGATTGCAGCAGCTTCTGCACAAGCGATGGCAGCGCCAGTTGAAATCAAGGTATGGCGCCATGATACGAACGAAAAAGAGATCGCCGCTTCCAAAGCTGCAGTGGAACGTTTCAATAAGAGCCAGAACGATTACAAGGTGGTGATGGAAATGATCCCGGAAGGGGCATATACCGAAACCATCAACGCGGCCGCACTGGCTGGCAAATTACCGTGTGCGCTGGATATGGACCAGCCGGTTGTTCCTAACTTCGCCTGGGCCGGTAACCTGGTTGAACTGAATAGTCTGCTGCCTGCTGCTCAGCTGGAGCAACTGAATAACGTTGGTAAAGGCACTTACAAAGGCCAGGTTTTCTCTGTTGGTCAGTATGACGTATCCCTGAGCTTGTTCAGCCGTAAAAGCGTTCTGGAAAAACACGGTATCCGTGTTGCCACCATTGATAAGCCTTACACCCTGGAAGAGTTCAATCAGATCCTGGAAACGCTGAAGAAATCAGGTGAATTCCGTTATCCGTTTGATATCAACACCAGCTGGAGCGGTGAGTGGTACTCCTACGGCTTTGGTCCATTCCTGCAAAGTTTCGGTGGTGATCAGATCAATCGCGAGAACTATGTTGAATCCGATGGTGTGCTGAACGGTGAAAAAGCGATGGCATTCGGTAACTGGATGCAGTCACTGGTTAAAAACAAATACATCGATCGTAAGCCAACTGACGATAAGGGCTTCCTGCAAGGCAAAGTGGCGATCCACTATAACGGCTCATGGGCTGTGGGTGATATGACCACTGCCTATGGTGACGATCTGGCAATCATGCCGGTGCCTGATTTCGGTGCCGGTCCGGTTATCGGTGGTGGTTCATGGCACTGGGGTATCAGCAAAGCCTGTCCGGATAAAGCGGGCGCAGCAAAATGGCTGAGCTTCCTGTTGCAGCCGGAAGAGATTGCCGCCATGTCGAATGCCACCAGCCTGATCCCGAATACAGCCGCTGCTGCAGCGCTGACGGAAAACTACAAGACTGGCGGTAAATGGCGTCTGTTCTACGAGTTCTCTGAGAAATACGCAAAAATGCGTCCGGAAACCCCGGCTTACCCAGTGATCACCAGCAGCTTCGAGAAAGCGATGAATGACATTCTGGATGGCGGTGATGTTCAGGATTCTCTGGATAAAGCGGTAGATGCTATTGAGCGTAACATTGCCGATAACAACGGTTACGGTTTCAAAAAATAATTCGCAAATAAATCTGCAATCCGGCCCGCGCAATGCGGGCCATTCCTGATGTTCACATAGGACGTAAATGATGACCGATTCAGCATTTATTCAACCTCCGCCAATTGCGCGGGCCAAAAAGAATGACAGCCTGATGCGGCGTCAGCGGTTTTACGGCTGGCTCATGGGCAGTCCGGCATTTCTGGGATTGATCCTCTTTATATTTGTTCCGTTTGTGATGGCAATTGTGTTGTCGTTCACGGATCAACGCTTGTTATCACCCAATCCGACTGAAGGCGTCGGGCTGCGCAACTATGATCGCTTACTGGCGGTTAGCTGGCTGAAGCAGGATGCGCAACGGGATGAACAAAACAAACTGGTATTAGATCTGAAAGGTGAACCACAGTTCGAACGTCTGCGCACCGTGTTGCGTCAGGACCCTTCCTATAAGGGGTACAGTGAACTTTCTACTGTTACGTTCAGTGATTCACGCGTCGTCGTTCTGGCGAAAGACCCGCTTTTTATTAAGTCGTTTATCAACACGATTAAATTCGCCTTCCTGGTTATTCCGCTGCAATGCGGTGCCGCGTTATTGCTGGCATTACTGGTCAATATGGGGCTGAAGGGGACGAACTTCTTCCGGACCGCCTATTTTGCACCGGTGGTTACCTCCATGGTTGTGGTGTCGATCGTCTGGACATTCCTCTATCACAAAGACATTGGTCTGGTGAATGAGTTCCTGCATTCCGTCTCGTTTGGCCTGATAGACAAGATCAACTGGCTGGGTGATCCCGCCTGGTCAATGCCTGCCATCGTGATTATGTCGGCCTGGCAAGGTGCCGGTTATCAGATGCTGATCTTCCTGGCGGGTCTGCAGAATATTTCGGAAGATTTGTATGAAGCCGCTTCTCTGGATGGTGCTAACAGCTGGCAGAAATTCGTAAACGTCACCTTACCGGGCCTGCGCAACACGACCATCTTCGTCATTATGTCGACGACGATCGCCGCATTCGGTCTGTTTACACAGGTTGATGTTATGACATCCGGCGGCCCTGCCGATTCCACGACCACTGTTATGTATCACGCGGTCCGTAAAGGCTTCCGTGAGCAGGATATTGGCTATGGCGCCACGATCAGTGTGGTGTACTTCCTGGTGATTCTGGCGATTGCGCTGGGTCAGAAATACTACTTCGACAAGCGGGAGAAATAAGCATGACTTCCTCATCCAATATGGTCGATCCTCGCTTTATCTACAAACGCCTGCTGACGTATGCAGTGCTGTTATTGCTGGCGTATATCTTCCTGTTCCCGCTGATTTTTATGATCATGTCATCATTCAAGCCGGAACAGCAGATTTTCACCGATCTGTTCTCTATCCGTGCCTTGTTGCCGGTCGGGGATGTTTCCCTGAAGAACTACGTTTCAGTGTTTGAAAAAAGCGCCATTGAAACCATGTTCATCAACTCGATGCTGATCACCGGTTCTACCGTTCTGCTCGGTTTGCTGGTGAACAGTCTGGCGGCATTTTCACTGTCACGACTGCGCTGGACTGGCCAGAACTTTGTACTGGCGGCGATCATCGCGTTGCTGATCATTCCTTTTGAAGCGATCTCTGTTCCTTTGTTGATGCTGGTGGCTCACCTGCCATGGATCGGTTGGGAAAACGGTCAGATCATTCTGGAAAACTCCTGGCTGAACAGCCTGCATGTGCAGATCCTGCCGATGGTGGCGAATGCCTTCTCGATCTTCCTGTTCTATCAATTCTTCCGTGATATTCCGAAAGACTTTGATGAAGCAGCCGCGATTGATGGTGCTACCCCATGGCAGATTTACTGGAAAGTGATCGTGCCGATGTCAGGCCCTGTGTTTGCGACCGTTGCCATCCTGCAATTCCTGAATATGTGGAACCAGTACCTGTGGCCAATCATGGTGGTACAGGGTGAGGCGGCGCGTCCACTGCAACCGGGTATCCAGCAGTTCTTCGGCACCACCACGGAATGGGGCGAGATCATGGCTTATGCCAGCATGGTGACCATCCCGGTACTGATTATGTTCCTGCTGTTCCAGAAGAAATTTGTCAGAAGTATGGCGAGTGCCGGTGTGAAAGGTTAATCAGACGCGATTGCGCAACGACTTTCACAAATTACCGACATCAACAAATTGATATAGAAGATTTCAAAGAAGGATTACCAGAATGGCTGATTTAAAACTGAATAAAGTCATCAAACGTTTCGGTGAGGTTCAAACCATTCATGGGGTGGATCTGGATATTAAACACGGCGAATTCGTGGTGTTTGTCGGCCCGTCCGGCTGCGGTAAATCAACACTGCTGCGCATGATTGCCGGGCTGGAAACCATCTCGGATGGTGAAGTGATCATTGATGGTCTGACGGTGAATGATGTATCCCCATCGGATCGTGGCATTGCGATGGTGTTCCAGTCATATGCGCTTTATCCGCATATGACCGTGAAAGAAAACATGAGCTTTGGCCTGCGTCTGGCAAAGAGACCAAAAGAAGAGATCGAACAACGTGTCGGTGAAGCCGCGCGTATTCTGAAGCTGGAACACCTGCTGGATCGTCTGCCAAAACAGCTTTCCGGTGGTCAGCGTCAGCGTGTGGCCATTGGCCGTACCATCGTGCGTAACCCGAAAGTGTTCCTGTTCGATGAACCACTCTCGAACCTGGATGCGGAACTGCGTGTACAGATGCGTGTCGAGATCTCCAAACTGCACGAACAGCTGGGTAACACCATGGTGTATGTCACCCATGATCAGGTCGAAGCGATGACCATGGCTGACAAGATTGTGGTATTGCGGGATGGCCGGATCGAGCAGGTTGGGGCACCACTGGAGCTGTATCACAATCCGGTTAATCAGTTTGTTGCCGGTTTTATCGGCTCACCACGCATGAACTTCCTGAATGCCAAAGTGCTGCAGGTGGATGGCGTGAAAGCGTTGCTTGAACTGTCTGGCGGTGAACAATTCTCCATGACGCTGGATCGTCCGGTAGCGGTGGGTGATTTCCTGTTAATGGGTATCCGTCCGGAACATCTCCAGCTGGATACGCCGGGCGATGTCAACATTTCACTGAAGGTTGATGTGGTGGAAGCTCTGGGTGGGACAACCTTTGCCTATACCGAATATGCCGGCGAAGATCAGGTTGTTGTGGTTGCTGATGGTAGTCACATCATTCCGCGTGGCAAAACCATTGAAGTCAGCTTCAAGCTGGATCATGTGCATCTGTTTGATACCAGCACTGCGGGCAGTCTGTTACAGCAACAGAAAGCGCCAATTGTTGCCAAAATTTTGTCTGCTGCCTGAGTGAAGAGTGAGGTAATCAATGTCAGTGAATAAGCATCAATTACTGCATGATGTAGTAAGCCTGCTGAGTAAAAAGTATGCCGGTAAGGATTTATCGGAGTTTCTGGTGCGTTTCGGGGCACAGTTTGGTGATGTTTTTGCGAAATTTGATCGCTTGTACGGTTATCGGGAAGATTTCTCCAATCGTTTTGCCGAGCTGATTCTGGCGCTGGCTGAAATGCATCTGGCCCGTGACCCTGAGTTACGGGATCTCGATCGTCAGCGCGAAGAAGACAAAGATTGGATCATGAGCCCGAACTGGGTCGCCACCATGCTGTATGTCGATCGTTTCAGTAAAAATCTGAAAGGCTTCATGCAGAAGATCGACTATCTGGAAGAACTGGGTGTGAACTATGTGCACCTGATGCCACTGCTGAAAATGCCGCAAGAGGCAAACGACGGCGGCTATGCGGTCAGTGACTATCGTACGGTGGAAAAACGTTTCGGCTCGATGGCGGATATCCGCAAAATCGCCAAAACCTTCCGTTCCAAAAACATGCTGCTGGAACTGGATCTGGTGCTGAACCACACCTCCAACGAACATGAGTGGGCGAAGAAGGCGCTGCAGGGTGAGAAAGAGTATCAGGACATGTATTACATGTATGATGATCGCTCGATGCCGGATGCGTTCGAACAGACGCTGCCGGAAATTTTCCCGGAAAATGCACCGGGTAATTTCACCTATCTGCCGACCATTAATAAATGGGTATTCACGGTCTTTAACACCTACCAGTGGGATCTGAACTACACCAACCCGAAAGTCTTTATTGAGATGATCAAGATCCTGCTCAATCTGGCGAATCAGGGCGTGGATGTTCTGCGTCTGGATGCCGTGGCGTTTATGTGGAAGAAACTGGGCACGCAGAGCCAGAACCTGGAAGAAGCACATATCCTGCTGCAGCTGTTTAAGGCATGTACCAAGATTGCCGCTCCGGGCGCGATCTTCAAAGCCGAAGCGATTGTTCAGCCGGTTGAAATCGTTAAATACCTCGGCGGTGGCACGGTTGATGAGTGTGAAATTGCCTATAACGCTTCTTACATGGTCTATCTGTGGGACGCGATGGCAACGCAGAACAAACGTATTCTGGAACACGGTCTGCAGAACATTCCGCGTCTGCCGAAAGGCACCACCTGGATCAACTATATCCGTTGTCACGATGACATCGGTTTAGGTTATGCCGATCAGGACATTCTGGCTGCCGGTTACAACCCGTTTGATCATAAGCAGTTCATGATCTCTTACTATGTTGGCGAGTTTGAAGGCAGTCCGGCCAAAGGTCAGCGCTTCATGTATAACCCGAAAACCAAAGATGCCCGCATCACCGGTGCCACAGCAACACTGCTGGGTCTGGAGAAAGGACTGGAAGAGAGTAATGCAGAACTGACTGAACTGGCGGTGCGTAAAATCCTGCTGATGCACAGCGGTATCATGTCATTCGGTGGTATTCCGCTGGTTTACTATGGTGACGAGCTGGCCTGCACTAACGATTACTCGTTCCTGGAAGATCCGAGCAAACAGGATGATAACCGCTGGCTGAACCGTCCGATCATCGACTGGAAGAAGGCTGCCAAGCGAAATCAGCCGGGGACTATCGAGCATCGGGTATTCAGTGCGTTAAAACAGATGATTGCACTGCGGAAGTCGATCCCTGAGTTCTATAACGAAAATGACTATCAGCTGGTTAAAAACGACAACCCGCATGTCTTTTCATTCCTGCGTACCCGTGACTGGCATAAGACGCTGGTGCTGATGAATGTATCCGCCCAGCCACAGACTGTCTCTCAGACTGTTCTGGAACAAACCGGGTTTGGTCACTATGTCTATGACCAGTATCAGCAGCAGGATGTCGCACTGGAAAACGGTGCACTGACACTGGAGCCTTTTCAGTTCCTGTGGCTGAAACAGAAATGATTCACCCCTAGTGTAATTTTGACCGCCCCTTGGGGCGGTCTTTTTTTATCAGCTGTTAGCGGGAGAGAGACTATTTATGTAAGCGTCCGGTGGTCGCATCGGGTATAAACTTTCTGTTTTTCTGATAGAAATAAAAAATGGTGAACATATAGTTCACCATTTGAAATATAACATTGAAATAAAAGTATTTTTACTTCGACATTAATCGAGATTTAAGTGCATCTGCATACTCGTCTTGTACACTTAATATTCCTGGCGTGGTTTTACTAACAACGATTTCTTTATCAACTTGGAATCTGACTGGTTGCAGTCTGGATACATCAGATGACGAGCTGATAAAGGCGGCGTATCGGCCTGGTTCAATGATCCACTGATTATTCTCAGCGTCAAAACTAGCCAAGGTTTCCGCTGGAATCGTCATTGTAATTTGCTGTTCACCATTTACATCTAGCACATCAGTTTTAGCAAATGCTTTCAACTCAATTTCAGGCTTCGCCAGTTTTACTTCTGGAGCCGAAATATAAATCTGAGCAACTTCTTTACCAGCACGTCCACCAGTGTTACGAACTGTTGTTGTAACAGTCACACTACCTTGAGCACCTTTGCTATTCAGCGTATTTGAATCCAGAGCTGAATTAGCGAATTCAAAGGTTGTGTACGATAGACCGAAACCAAACGGATAAGCAACAGGCACATTGAATGTCGAGTTATAGCGGTAACCGACATAAATATCGTCACTATAGTATTGGTTAAAGTCACGATGATCATTATTAGCAAGCACTTGATCATCATAATTCAGATCTGGAACATCACTTGGGCCTTCATTGTAATAATTATTTTCATAAATACCAGGGAATGAACCGTGATCCACTGAGTAGCTTGATACCTGCTCAAGGCTCATTGGGAATGTTTGTGCTAACTTACCGCTTGGGTTCACGTCACCCGAAATGATATTTGCCACTGCTGCACCCGCTTCCTGACCAGGAAGATAAGTCACTAAGATACCGTCAACCTGGTCTCTCCAGGCAGCAGTATCAATTGTGTTACCGACGTTCAATATCACAACGACTTTCTTGCCAGCAGCATGGAATGCAGTAGAAACGCGATCAATTAAATCTGTTTCAACCTTATTGAGGTAATAACCTACAGACATTGGGTTCGTCTCTTCGGTCGTTCTCTCTGGGTTATCACTACCTTCTGCGGTGTTACGAGTAATAGTAATAACAGCGACATCACTATCGGTTGCCGCAGCATCAACTGCTGCATCAACTGTTGGATAAGCCGATGAATTAGTAATTGGCAGGGTTATACCAAGTTCACGACAAACTGCAAATAATCCTGCTGGATTAGTTTCACCAGGCGCTGCGCCCCCTTGACAGAACTTATTCGGATTAAAGCTGCTATTTGCAACATTCATCGAACCAGTTGCTGTTCTTGAATCGTATACTGCTTGATAAATAGCATCGAGATCAGTATTCAGGGCAAAGCCTTCTGCTTTTAGACCCTCATTAATACTAATGATGTGTGCAGAGTTAACTGATCCACTACCACCGCCAACCGGAAGCGTGCCATATTGACCAATACCAAATGATGCAATTTTTGAAGTAGTTGAAAGTGGCAAGACAGTATCATTTTTAAGCATTACAATGCCTTCTTCAGCCGCTTGAAGAGCTACAGCTGCATGGGCTGGCAAATCTGGATTGCTAGTGAAGGCATAACCCTGAGCACTTGGTGTTTTTAACACTTGTTTTAATATTCGGGTGATATTTTTATCAAGATCGGCATCCGTTAACTGTCCGTTCTTATAAGCGGCTTCAATGAACGGGAACCAATCATCACTGTGGCCAAAGCGCCATTGTCCACCCGGTTCAATTACATCAACCCCGGCTTTCAACATTGCGATCGGATCCCAGCCAGCCCACCAGTCACTCATAATAAAACCGTCAAAACCCCATTCATCACGCGGAACAGTGGTCATGACGTCATAGCGCTCACCAGCATTTGTACCATTGATAGAGTTATATGAAGACATCACAGCCCAAGGCTGAGCACGTTGAATCGTATACTGGAAGCCACGCATATAAATTTCACGCAAAGCTCGAGGCGTGATTACTGTGTTAGATGTACGGCGATTTGTTTCGGAGTTATTAGCAACATAGTGCTTAACTGTTGCACCAATACCTTGGCTTTGAGCGCCGCCCGCTTACAATCGCGGTTCCCATCATACCGCTGATTAAAGGATCTTCTGAAAAGTATTCAAAGTTACGGCCAGCTAAAGGATTGCGTTGAATGTTCATACCCGGAGCTAACCAGATATCCACCCCATACTCTTTACCTTCTTCACCTGATGCAACACCAACATCATGCACAAGATCCGTATTCCAAGTAGATGCGAGTACGGTGCCTGAAGGGAAGTTAGTAGCATAGTAAGTATTTGAATCTCCGGCTCGTGTCGGAGTGATACGAATACCAGCAGGACCATCCATAAGTTTGGTCGCCGGGATATCTAATCCTGTTTCCTCGTTAAGGACTCCATTAATAAATCCAACTGTACCGGCAACAGGCGCTTTATCATTGACTGGCGTAGCACCAAAGCCTGGGCCAATGATCATATGCAGTTTTTCATCAGCAGTCATTTTGGATACAAGCGCGAGCGCTTGAGCTTCTAAAGGATCGGGCGTATCTGTATTAGTATCTACGCTGTTACTGCTGTCATTACACCCAGCAATACCACTTAATATTGCGGATACCACAATTGCGAGTGTTGTTAGCTTTGTATTAATTATCGGCATCTTATTTAAACTCCGTGATGTGTGATGCCAAGCACATTATCTTATCCAGATAAAGCGTTAGAGCATCTTTATGATTCGGAGTTATATTAAGACAAATAAAAAGCAAAAAACTTTCAAACAGGAGCAGATACTTTTCGATTGGTAGCAAGATCAGAAAATAAGATCTAGATCACGAATATCCAAAAATGGTACAACCATACAGATAATTACAGAAAACTTGTGCATTATTCTATATTTAAGAGGAGAAAGCCCGATATTAGAACTAAAAAAACGGGTAAAATTAGCAGCGGATGAAAAGCCAAGAGCATCACTTATTTCATCCATTGATTGATTCGTTTCAGAAAGCAGTTTATGAGCCAGATTAATTCGAACCCTCTTTAACAAATCAGTAAAATTTGTATTTTCCAATTTTAAACGGCGATTAATAGTCCATCGACTTTGCTTTAGCTCGGAACTGATAATTTCAAGTATACCTCTCTCACTTTCTCCACTATTTTTCTCAAGAATACGCTCTATCATTTGACATAAACTAAACGAAAAAGAATAACTTTTATTTATCTTATCTAATTGCTTGTAATTAAAAGGGTATTCCTGCTTTGGGAGAAGGTGCAGTTTGATTGAAACATGTCATTAATAAAAGCTTTTGATATTAAAGGGTTGCTATTGAACTCAACTGCAATGTCAAAGTCTGAGATGTAATTTCTTAAAATATCAATAGCTGTATAAAAATTACCAACCACAGCTGGGCATGATATATCACCTGGAGCATCACTTTTATATTCAATCAATATTTGATTTCGATTAACTTGAAATGTAAATAAATCCGAATCACCCATAATAGCTCTATAGGTAACAAATGATTGCAATGCATCTATAGCATTCTTCTCATTAAAGCACAGACTAAATAATTCAGGAAAACATCTATGCATATCAATGTTTCCTTTTTGTTTATTTAAAAAAAGATTATAATATGGTAGCGTTTCCCGTACCAAATTAAAATGATTGTCCTGCGTTATTCTTCCTCCATCTTTGTCAATTTCAAATCGGCTAATTCCGACGCTTTGAGTTATTTTATCAACATCAACGCCAGCGACAGAAAGCGCATCCAACTTCCATTTTGTTAATATATTTGAAATTGTTTTCACATGAACCCTCTTTTATTAAAAAACATTATACAGAAACGTTTTTTGAGTCAGATGATAATCCGTCACTTTGCTAGTCTTTTAGGTCAATAACCTCAAACTGTGATCTATGATATACAAAGAATAAATATTAAGGTTCAATTGTCACCACTTTAGTCCGAGTAATATCTCATCTCGTTCATGATAATTCCGGACCCTAATTTAGGTTATACATCTGCTGCCAGCAGAATGATTGCATTAGCAAAAATGGCTGTAACTCGTTCCGCAACTGAGCACGAGAGGTATCAATCGGTTTAACTAGCCAGGCTTATATCACAGGATTATTCCGGCGAGAGCCGCCCGAACTGGATTTTATTGAAGCAGAGCAGTAAAAGAGACCGCCCCTTGGGGCAGTCTCTTTTTATCAGTTATCAACAATCAGCGTTGGTTTTTCCCAGCCATTTTCCTGCCAGGTCTGCAATACATTTACAATCATTTCGTGATCATCAAACTCCGGCATACCGGAAACAGTAATGGAACCGATACAACCAGAGCCTAAAATGCGAAGCGGAAAGCTGCCGCCATGAGGGGCATAGTCACGGTCCGGTAAACCCATTTTGCGTTGCAGATCGGTTTCATCACGTTTCAGGCCAAGGCCGATGGCGAGTGAGCTGCGTTGTAACATCTGGGTGACATTCCGTTTGCGACGGGCCCAGTCGGCATTGCTGGGGGCGCTGCCGGGCATAGCGCAGGCAAACAAGAGTCTGCCGAATGCTTCAATCTCAATATGCACAGCGGCCTGATTCAGCTCCGCCGCCTGTTGTAACGTACACCCCAGTTCCCACGCTAATGCTTCATTAAATACCGGCCATTGCAGGGATTCTTCCTGCTGACGAATTTCCATCAATAAATTATTTATTTCCAGCAGGTTCATCGTTTAGCTCCTGTAATGGCGGGATTACATGCAAGCAGGTTACGCGGAATTACGCTTCCTGAGCATACTGTTCAAGTTTCTTATTGAGTGATTCTGCCAGTTCAGATGGCTCTTCCACCAGATTTTCTTCTCCCTGAATCGGGAATACTGTGACAGCAATACCATCCTGAGTCAGACCATCGATCCAGCGTTCCAGCCAGATTTTCAGGGTAATTGATTGCGGTTGATAATGTGCCTGATCACCAACCGCCCACAGTTGTGCATATTCAGCGTGCGGCCATACCGGCAGGCAGGTTTCTTCATTGTCTGATTTGAGGAACAACAAACCGTTTTCATCTTTCAGTGCCCATAACTCACCACTACGGGCAACTTTGCTGATGAAATGATCATAACGATAATCAGCGTTTAATCTCAGTGCGGCATTGCGTTCCAGTTCAGTCAGTTCGTAGCTCATAATCTGTCTTGTCTCAAAGATGAAAGTATCAGTTGTCATGATCCCATCTGTTGCCGCGCTTGTCCAAGCAGAATTCATTTGTTCATTCTGTCGCGATGACGATCTGATTCCGTCCGTGATTTTTTGCCTCATACAGCGCTTTATCTGCCTGGGTATAAAGTTGCTGAATATTTTGTAACGGATGCCATTCCGCCAACCCTGCACTGCAGGTGATGTTAATTTCAGTCTGTTTCCAGTTAAAACAATGGTGCTGTACCACAGATATAATTCGTTCCAGAACAAACATGGCTTCGGTTTGATCGGTATCGCTCATGATTAGCAAAAACTCTTCACCACCAATCCGGCCCAGATAGTCGAGTTTTCTGATCTGTTGCTGACACAACAGTGCAAATTCTTTCAGGACGAGATCACCGGCGGCATGACCCCATTTATCATTCACGTTTTTGAAGTGGTCGAGATCGAGCATGGCAATCGTTAATGCAGATGCTTGTCTGTCAGCCCGTGATATTTCTGTTTCCAGACAATCCATGATTTTGCGGCGGTTAAATAACCGGGTCAGATGATCCCGCTCTGCCAGCGTCCTGAGTCTCTCTTCATGGGTTTTCTGTTCGGTCGTATCGTAAGTGATATTCACAATGGCTGTAACGTGATGATGTTGATCAAAACAGGGGACATAAGAGCCGTGTACCGATTTGATTTCGGCATGTCTGTTGGATGTGTATTCATCAAAATGGAGTGTTTCTCCCTGGAGAACCCGGTGCAACAGATCCAGATGTTTACTTTTTAACGCTTCGGGAAGTACATCCCGGATATAAGAACCTTCAAGGTCTGTTCTGCAAATGCCCAGATGTTCTTTGTGATAACGGTTAGCAATCATGAACTGCAGATTGGTGTTCAGCAAAGAGACAAAGCAAGGCATAGCATCAATCATTGTTCGCAGTTGTTTGTATTTATGTACCGAGTCCTGTTCCTGTTTCACTTTATTCGTGATGTTGTAAATGCAATGAACAAAACCGCCGGATGGCAATGGCTGATGCTTGAACTCAAGAATAGTGTCGTCGTGATTTACCCGCGTGTAGTGCCGTTGTTTCTGCCTGATCGCATTGCGCAGTTCGACGAGCCATAATTTGGATAAACCTTGCTGATCACTCCACTCAGTTAACAGATTGAAATAGTTGATAGGGTCCGGGGAGGGCAAATCCAGTGAAAACAGTTTGCGGCAAAACGGATTGTAATAGCCGAGCAAACCCTCCGGGTCGACGAACAAAACCCCATGATCGACTACATTAAGATATTCTTCCGCGTTGAAGCTGAATTCCGGGGGTAGTGGAGGTGATCGATCGGGTGTAGCCATTGCAACTCCCCATTTTCATCCTGAAAATAAAGTTCCTCATGTAAAGAATAGAACTCTTCGCTATATACCGTATGGATTTCGGCACTATTAATTAAGTAATAGCTTATTAATTCAGCAATCAGTAAAGCATTAATAAAAAACGCTTGCTTGTTCAGAGGGTAGTGACTAATATCCGCCCCACTGACGCGGGATGGAGCAGCTCGGTAGCTCGTCGGGCTCATAACCCGAAGGTCGTAGGTTCAAATCCTGCTCCCGCAACCAAATCAGAAAGGCCGCTTTTAATAAGCGGCCTTTTTTATTTCTGCCCGTTTCTGAAACAGAAATCTTCTCTTTTAAGATAAAAGTCGTTATTCCGGTAATATCGGCATATCAGGCGAATTACTGATCGAATAGATGATTTATTCGGCAAAAAGAAATAAAGCAGTAAAAAATGCTTGTTTTCTAAGGGATTGTCGATTAATATCTTCCTCACTGACGCGGGATGGAGCAGCTCGGTAGCTCGTCGGGCTCATAACCCGAAGGTCGTAGGTTCAAATCCTGCTCCCGCAACCAAATCAGAAAAGGCCGCTTTAATAAGCGGCCTTTTTTTTATTCCCGTTTTTTCCCTCAGCCACGCAATCTGCAAACTCCTGTCACTTTGGTGATTCATCCTGCTGAGATGAATCTGTCGCGGATTCAAGATCCGACTCTTCAAGCCATTCCTGCCAGATTGCCATCAGTACCGCCAGAATCACCGGTCCCATAAATAATCCGACCAGACCAAAAGCAGCCAGCCCGCCGAGCACACCAAACATCACCAGCAGGAAGGGAATCTGGGTCGCACTGCTGATCACCATCGGCCGGACCAGATTGTCGACCGAACTGACAGCTAACGCTCCCCAGATCAGCAGAATAATCCCGTTAAGGTATTGTCCGTCGATCAGTAAAAAGACGGTGATGCTTCCCCAGGCAAAAGGAGCCCCGAAGGGGATCATGGAAACTAATGCGGTGATGGCACCCAGCAGCATGGGTGCAGAAAGATCGAGCCACCAATAGCCCAGACCTGCCACAAATCCTTGAGCCAGTGCAGTGAGGATCAGCCCCCAGACGACAGCTATCGTCATTTCACCAACAGCGGCCAGATAGCTATCAATACGGGCACCGAGAAAACGGAACAGCACCTTGTGTACCTGTGTGAGTATGTGCTCTCCGTCCCTGAACATAAAAAACAGCGTGATCAACGCAAACCCGACCTTGGCCGCATTCCGTCCGACATCACCCAGAACCGATACCAGCTGATTAGATCCTTCCTGCAACCAGGTTGAAATTTTGTCCTGAAAGGCGGCCGGGTCACCGATACTTTGGGTAATGAGTCCGTCCAGCCAGCTTCCCAGCCATGGCAACGTCCGGATATATTCAGGCAGTTTTGGCGGGCCCTCCGCTATGCGTGAATTGAAATGGGTATAGGCGATCCCGACTTCATCACGTAGCAGGGAGATAACCCATAAAGTGGGTAATATAAAGGCGGTGGTCACTAATAACGTCATCAGCAGAGCACTCAGTGTCGGGCGCAACTTAATGGATTGACGCAAAAGACAATATAAGGGCCAGCTGGCATACGCGATGATCATCGCCCAGGCGACAGGAATGATAAACGGCTGCACCACGGTATAACCGAGCATGACCAGGCCGCCCAGCAACAAGCCGACAATGATCCGCCGGATAAAGCGTGCCGTAGCCTGATCAATCATGTTTATCACCATTATACTTTCTGACATTAATGGCCCACGCGACGACCTCCCGGCTCAGCTGATCCGTCGCCTGTCCAAAGGCCTGCACCACGGATGCAACGCTTGCATCTTTACTCGCCTGGCGTACCTCAAAACGGTAACTCGCCAGAACCTGCTGGTTATTCCGCTGTACAAGATGTGTATCTAGCTGAACCCGGACTTCAGGCTTGCCATGGATGTATTCGCTCTGGAATGCACGCAGTTCACTGATCAATTCAGCATCGGTATTGATCAGACCGCTGTCATTGGTAATGGTTTTAATACGGCCATCGCTGCGGAAAGTATCAATAAGCCGTTCGCGCAGCAGAACCGGCACCCGGTCATT
>RRZU013450059.1_pt1 | contig 17624 bp, 9 predicted proteins | sample 2165561 | NCBI WGS metagenome assembly RRZU01 (sample SAMN10456909, study PRJNA506462) | wastewater metagenome | isolation source: wastewater sludge | place: USA: Moscow, Idaho | reverse complement strand
CGCCCATGAGACCGGCTGGGGCCGGCGCGAGATCCGCGGCAGCGATGGCAGCAACTCGCACAACCTGTTCGGCATCAAGGCCGGTGCCGGCTGGACCGGTCCGACGGTGACCATCACCACCACCGAGGTCATCGACGGCACGCCACGCAAGGTGCGGGCGAACTTCCGCGCCTATGCGTCCTACGAGGAGAGCTTCCGCGACTACGCCCGGCTGATCGGCACCAGTCCGCGCTATGCCGAGGCGATGCGCTCGACCGGCGACGCCGCCGCCTTCGCCGGCAGCCTGCAGCGCGCCGGCTATGCGACCGATCCGGACTACGCCGGCAAGCTCAAGCGTGTGATTGATACGACTCGCAGGCTTCAGCGCCACCTGGGTTCTGCCGACATCACCTCATGAGTTCTTGCAGTTCGAGTGCGGCCTTTGCGTGATGCGGGTTGGCCACCGCCTCGACATCCTGAATTTCCGAATTCCAGCGTTCCGATCCAGACATCACCGAGACCGTCATGAGCACCTCCATCCTGATGAACATGAGCGTGCAGGCGATGTTCGCCGCGCAGGCGCAGATCGCCACCGCAGGCCACAACATCGTCAACGCCAGCGTCAAGGGCTACTCGCGCCAGGAGGTCAAGCTCGGCACGATGGCTGGCCAGGAGACGTCCGCCGGCTACATCGGCCGGGGCGTGTCGGTGCAGACCATCGAGCGCTCGCACAACACCTTTCTCGGTGGGCAGGTGATCCAGACCCAGTCGCAGGCCGCGGCCGACGGGGCCCGCTTCGGTCTGCTCGAGCAGCTCGAGAGCGCCTACGGCATGGGCGAGGAGGGTCTGGGCCAGGCCACCGCCGATCTGTATGCCTCCTTCTCCGACCTGTCGAGCGCACCGAAGGACGAGTCGGTGCGCGAGGTGGTGCTGGGCAAGGTCCAGGAGCTGACCTCGCGCTTCCGCTCCACCGGTGACCAGATCGAGCAGCTGCACGAGTCGACGCTGTCGGAGATCGAGGACCAGGTCTCGCTGGTCAACGGCCTGACCGCCAAGATCGCCACGCTCAACGGCAAGCTGGCTGGCACCGGCGCCCAGGCCAACCAGCCCAACGATCTGCTCGACCAGCGCGATCAGCTGATCAAGGAACTGAGCCAGCACATCGATGTCAGCCGCGTCGAGACCCGCGGCGCCGACGGCAAGCCCGATGGCACCGTCAGCCTGTTCGTCGCCGGCGGCCAGGCGCTGGTGCTGGGGGGCGACACCCGCGAGCTGGGCGTGCGCATCTCGCAGGGCTCGCCGCAGGTGGCCAGCCTGGAGATCGAGGCCAGCGGCACGAAGCGGCCGCTGGATTCGGCCAGCGTGACCGGCGGCAGCATCGGCGGCCTGCTGCGCTTCCAGAACGAGGATCTGCCGGAGGCGCGCAGCCAGCTCGGCATGCTGGCCGCGGTGCTGGCCGACACCATCAACACCCAGCATGCGCAGGGCACCGATCTGGACGGCCGCACCGGCGGCGACCTGCTCAGCGTCGGCGAGGCCACCGTGCGCCCGTCGGACCGCAATGCCCGCGATGCCTTCGGCCAGCCGGCCACCTCGGTGCAGATCACCCGGGTCGCCGGCCAGGGCAGCGCGCTGCGCGCCAGCGACTACGAGCTGCGCGCCGATCCGGCCGATCCGTCCGCCTACCAGGTCACCCGGACCTCGGACGGCACCGTCTTCTCCGGCGTGGCCAGTGGCACGACCATCGACGGCTTCCGGATCGACATCAGCGGTGCGGCGATGGCCACGGGCGACCGCTTCACGCTGCAGCCGGTCAGCCAGGCGGCCCAGAATGCCCGCTCGGCCATCACCGACGGCCGCCGCATCGCCGCAGCCGGCGCCAGCTCGGCCGGCTCGGGCAATGCCAACGCGCTGAAGCTGCAGGCGCTGACCACCGCCAAGACCTTCGAGGGCCGCTCCTTCACCGACGCGCACTCGCGCATGGTCGCCGACCTGGGCGTGAAGGTTCAGCGCGCCGAGTCCGATGCCGATGCCTCGACCAAGGTCGCCGACCGGGTCACCGAGCAGATCAGCTCGGAGACCGGCGTGAACCTCGAGGAGGAGGCAGCGCGCCTGATCCAGTTCCAGCAGAACTACCAGGTGGCGGCCAAGGTGCTGACCACCACCCAGAAGATCTTCGACACCATCCTGTCGATCATGAACTGAGCCTGCCCTGAGACGGCAACGAACCAGGAGCCTTGCCATGAGCTACCGCATCGCCTCGGCCCAGAGCCGGGATTCCAGCCTGATCGCGCTGCAGCGCCACGAGAAGTCCCTGAGCGAGGCGCGCGAGCGCCTGATCAGCGGTCGTCGGGTCGACAAGCCCAGCGACGATCCGGCCGCCGCAGCCCGCGCCGAGCGGGCCCGCGTCAACCAGACCCGCAGCGAGGGCCTGCTGCGCTCGATGGAGGCCAGCCGCACCGCGATGTCGCTGGCCGAATCTACGATGGGCGGCGCGATCGAGCTGCTGCAGGGCGCACGCGAGACGATCGTGGGTGCCGGCAACGGCATCTACAACGCCGCCGACCGCACCTCGCTGGCCGAGAGCCTCAAGCATGTGCGCGGCGAGCTGCTGCGTCTGGCCAACACCACCGACACCGGCGACCACTACATCTTCGGCGGGCAGGCGGCCGAACGGGTGCCTTTCGTCGACACCGCGGGCGGCGTGGTCTTCAATGGCGTGGCCGAGAGTGCGCAGGGCTCGCTCGACGAGGCGCTGCCGCTGACGCTCGACGGCGAGGCCGCCTGGCTGGGCGCGCGCAGCGGCAACGGCGTGTTCAAGACCGCACCCGGCAACCTTGGCGCGAGCAGCACCGCCTGGATCGGCGCAGGCAGCGTCAGCAACCCGTCGGCGCTGGAGCTGGGCGCGGGCGAGAGCTATGCGCTGACCTTCTCCGACAGTTCCACCTACACCGTGACCCGCATCGCGGCCGACGGCAGCAGCTCGCCCTATCCGGATGCGGCTGGCAGCACCCGTGCCTATGTGTCCGGTCAGGCGATCACCGCGCTGCCGGGCATGAGCTTCGCGATCAGCGGCACGCCGCAGGCGGGCGATGTCTTCACCGTCGAGCCCTCGACCGAGGATCTCAGCGTCTTCGACGCGCTCGACAAGGTGATCTCGGTGCTGTCGGACAAGTCGGCGGGCAGCGGTGCGCTCGATCAGGCGCGCAACTCCGGACTGCGCGACATCGACCAGGTGCTGTCGAACCTGCAGATGATGCGTTCGCGCTCCGGTGACACGCTCAATCGCCTCGACGGCTTCGAGTCGCGCACCGACAGCCGCATCGAGGCCGATCAGGTCATCCGCTCCAAGGCCGAGGATCTGGATCTGGCCGAGGCGATCTCCGATCTGAGCACCAAGGAAACGGTCTACCAGGCGGCACTGAAGTCCTACGCGACCATGGGCAAGATGTCGCTGTTCGACTACATCGGCACCTGATGCCGCCGCCCGCGCGACTCGCCGCCGCCGATCAACTCCCGAGCCCGATCTTCCCATCATGCTGTTTCCGGACGCTCCCATCCTCGGGCAGGTCGCGCTGAGCTATTGCCCGATCATCGACCGTCATCGCAACGTGATGGCCACCCGCCTGACGGTCTTCCCGCTCGGGCAGGCCCGCTGGCTGCCGGTGGGCGAGCTGCTGCGCACCGTCAGCGAGGTCTGGCCGCAGGACGGGCCTCAGGTGGTGCTGTCGGTGCGCTGCGAGAGCCTGCTGGCCGATCTGCTGATGGTCCAGCCGTCCGCCAACGTGGTGATCGAGGTGCCGAAGTTCATGGCGGGCGATCCGGCGCACCGCGACGACATCCTGCAGCTGGCGGCCAACGGCAACATGCTGCTGCTGTCCGGGCGGCCCAACCATCCGCTGCCGCGCGAGCTGCTGGGCGCCTTCCGCTACTCGATCATCGACCTGGCCGACGAGCGCCGTCTCGATGCCGGACCGCCGCCGCCGGGCGTGACCCGCTCGATCGGCTTCTTCCAGGAGGGCGTGACCACGATCGCGCAGATGGAGGGTGCCTTCCGGCGCGGCGCGATCGCGGTGCTGGGCTGGCCGGTCGACGAGGCGGTCAAGCCGCGTCGCGGCAGCAGCGGCGGCATCCGTCCGGACCTGCAGGTCACGCTCGACCTGATCAACCAGGTCAACAACGAGGAGCCGCTGTCGGTGCTCGAGGCCACGCTCAAGCGCGATCCCTCGCTGGCCTTCAAGCTGATGCGCTACATCAACTCGCCGGTCTTCGGGCTGACGGTCGAGGTGACCTCGTTCTCGCATGCGGTGATGCTGCTGGGCTACCAGCGCCTGAAGCGCTGGCTGTCGCTGCTGCTGGTGACCGCCGGCAACGACCAGAACCAGCGCCCGGTCATGTTCGCCGCGGTGCGTCGCGGCCTGCTGATGGAGGCGCTGGCCGGCGAGAACGCCGGCAGCGACGAGCGCAGCGAGATGTTCATCTGCGGCGTGTTCTCGCTGCTGGACCGGATGTTCCAGAAGCCCTTCGACGAGCTGCTGTCGACCTTGCCGGTGCCCGCCGATGTGCATGCGGCGCTGGTCGGGGAGAGCGGCCCCTACCACTGCGTGCTCGAGCTGGTGCGCACGCTGGAAGGGGGCAGCGGCCTGGATGTGCGTGACCATGTCCAGGCCTGCAATCTGTCGATGCGGCATGTCAATCGGGCGCTGCTGCGCTCGCTGGGCAGCGCGCTGCATGTGGGCTGATCCGCAGGCGATACCCCATGAGGGCGTGACATAGCGGACAGCCCCCGGCCTGAGGCCGGGCAGACAGGCTGCTGGATCCGGAAAAGTCCGTGGGGGCTGCCTACACTGCAGCCATGTTCGCGCCTGCTCCGTCGGCTGCCGCCGATCTCCTTCTTCTGCCGTCCGCGCTGCTCGATGCGCTGTCCGACCCGGTCCTGGTGATCGGGCCGGATGCGCGGCTCGAGCGGCTCAACCGTGCTGCGCTGCGCCGTCTGGCGCTCGAGCCCGGAACGGCACTGGCCGATCTGCGCTTGGTGCTGGGCGATCGCCTGCACGCCCGGCTGCATGCGGCGCTGGTCGGCGAGCAGCCGCTGCCGCCCGCCCCGGGCGATGCCGGCGCGCTGGTGGCGCTCGGCCAGGGGCGCTGGGCCCTGGTGCTGCCGGCCGCACCGGGCCCTGCCGGGCCGGATCTGGCGTCGCTGCCCGCCGATGAGGCGACGGCGCTGCGTGAGCAGCTGGAGCGACTGTCGCACGAGCATCTGCACTGGTTCGAATCGGTGCCGGTCGGTCTGGTGCTGTTCGACGCGACCGGGCTGGTGCTGCAGTCGAATGTGCGGCTGGCCCAGCTGGTCGGCGAGGTGCCGGTCGACCTGGGCGAGGCCGGCGCGCTGCTGCGCGGCCTGCTGGGCTGGGGCGAGGGCGTGCTGGACAGCCTGCAGCCTGGCGACGGCAGCTGGCGGGTGTGCCAGCTGCAGGAGCCCGCTGGCCAGCCCGGGCGCTGGCTGCGCGCGCGGGTGCGCTGCAGCGGCCTGCGCCAGGGCGTGCGCCGCTATCTCGGTCTGATCGAGGACTGCAGCGTCGAACACCAGCGCGACCAGGCCGAGCAGATGCTGGAGGAACTGCGCGGCATCGTCGAAAGTTCGCCGGTGGGCATCGCCTCGCTGCGGGGCTTTCGCGTGGTGCACAGCAACCGGCGCTTCGAGCGCATGCTTCAGGTGCCTGCCGGCGAGGCGCTGGGCGCCGACATCCGCCGGCTGCTGCGCGCCGGCACCGGCGAGGCGGCCGACACCGCCTATGACGAGGACGGCCCGATCGGCGCGGCGCTGGCCGACGGTGGCCTGCACGAGACCGAGATCGAGGTGCGTGGCGACGATGGCCAGGCCCACTGGCACGCGCTGTCGATCCGCCGCATCGGCCCGCCCGGCGAGGCGCCGCAGGCGATCGCGGTGCTCAGCGAGATCACCCGGCTGAAGACCCAGCAGGTCGAGCTCGAGCATCTGGCGCTGGAGCGCGAGCGCATGGCGCTGGCGCTGGGCCAGCAGGCCGACCGCACCCGCGCGGTGCTCGACTCGGTGCTGGTGGGCATCGTGACCGCCGACGAGCGCGGTCGCATCCTGTGGCTGAACCGCTCGGCGCGACGCATGTTCGGCGGTGACCTGGGCGACTTTCTCGGCCGGCCGCTCGACATCGTCGCCACGACGCAGGCCTCGCATCCCTTCCGCCGCACGGTGGCGCTGTTCGAGGCGCTGCGCGACGGCGAGGCGGTGCAGTTCGAGTGCCAGGTCCAGGCCTGCGACGGTCGCACCTTCTGGATCGTCGGCAACGCGGTGGCCACCCAGGGGCTGGACGGCCGGCGCGAGATGACCTTCGCGATGATGGACATCGACCAGCGCCGCCAGGCCGAGGCCCGCATCGCGGAGGCGCAAAGTTCGCTGCAGCGCATCATCGAGGCCGCACCGATGGCGATCGCGGTCTGCGATGCCGCGACGATGGCGGTGCAGCAGCTCAACCATGTCGCCGCCGACCTGTGCGGTGTGGTCGCGCCCGAGCAGGCCATCGGCCGCACCCCCGAGGAACTCTATCCGCCGGAGGTGGCGCAGCGACTGCGCGCCGACTTCGACGCCGCGCTGGCGCAGCCGCAAGGCGTGACGCAGCGCGAGTACATGCTGCGCCGCAAGGGGGTCGACGAGGTCTGGGACGCGCGCTTCCTGCCGCTGGCGCGCGGCGCGGGCCGGGTCGACCAGCTGCTGATGGTGGCCACCGATGTCAGCGCGCAGCGTGCGGCCCAGAAGGCCGAGCTGGAGGCGGCGATCGCGCAGCGCGAGATGCTGGTGCAGGAGGTTCACCACCGCATCAAGAACAATCTGCAGGGCGTGGCCGGCCTGATGCAGCAGGCGGCGAACCGCCGCCCCGAAGTGCGTCCGCTGATCGCCGAGGTGGTCGGCCAGGTCCAGGCGATCGCGCAGGTCTACGGCCTGCAGGTCGGCAACACCGGACTGCTGGCGGTGCGCAGCGTGGTCGAGGCGATCGCGCAGTCGGTGCAGCGCACCTTCGGGCACCCGATCGAGCTGCAGCTCGATCAGCGTGACGGCGCGCCCGCCTGGGTGCTGCCCGAGGCCGAGTCGATCCCGATCGCGCTGACGCTCAACGAGCTGTTCACCAACGCGGTCAAGCACAGTGCCTCGACCGAGGTGCCGGTGCACTGTCGGCTGGCGCTGCAGGCCGATGCGGTCGAGATCGTCATCCGCAATGCCGGGCGGCTGCACGAGGGCTTCCGCATCGATCACCGGCCGGCCACCGTTTCCGGCCTGGGCCTGGTGCGTGCGCTGCTGCCGCGCCGACAGGCCAGCCTGACGATGGACGCGGCGGACGGCTGGGTGCGCGCCACCGTGCGGCTCGGCCCGCCCGTGGTGCGCGACGGTGCCGGAGCGGCTGCCGCCGCGCGACAATCGTCGGCCCCTTCGCCTTCCACCTCCCCCGCAACGCATGCATCAGCAAGGCAGGAACACGGTGTCTGACAGATCCGCCGCCCCTTTCCCGGCTTCTCCTGCGGCTGCCGCCTCGCGCGGTCGCATCCTGGTCGTCGACGATGACCGCCTGGTGCTGGCCACCGTGGTGCACGGGCTGGCCGACGCCGGCTTCGACATCATCGATGCCGACAACGGCGACGACGCCATCCTGCTGGCGCGCGAGCACCGCCCGGACCTGGCGCTGCTCGACATCCGCATGGACGGCATGAGCGGCTTCGATGTCGCGCGCTACCTGCGCGACGCGCTGCAGGTGCCCTTCGTCTTCCTGTCGGCCTTCTCCGACGAGGCGACGCTGGCGCAGATCCGTGCGCTGGGCGCGCTGGCCTCGCTGGTCAAGCCGCTCGACATCGCGCAGATCATCCCGGCGGTCGAGCAGGCGCTGGCGCAGGTGCGCAGCCAGCGCGACGCCGTGCTGCAGCCGCCCGAGTCCGTGCCGGTGGCGGCGGTCACCCGCGTGCCGGCTGAGGCGCCGGCGGAGCCGAAGCCGCTCGACGACATGGTCGCGATCGCGGTCGGCATCGTGATGCACCGCTTCTCGCTGGACCGCAGCGCCGCGCTGCAGCGCCTGGAGCGCCTGGCCCGCCAGGAAGGCCGGCCGCTGCCGCAGAGCTGCCGAGCGATGGTGGAGGCGCTGGAGCGGCTGGCGCTGGCGGGGGGGATCTGAGCTTCGGCCTCGGTTCCAGCCCGGCGTGATTCAGCCCAGCGTGAACCAGAAGGTTGCCCCCTGATTGACCGCCGCCTCGGCGCGGATGTCGCCGCCGTGGCGGCGCAGGATGCGCCGCACCGAGGCCAGGCCGACGCCGGTGCCTGCGAACTCGGTGGCGCCGTGCAGGCGCTGGAAGGCGCCGAACAGCCGGCTGGCGAAGCGCATGTCGAAGCCGGCGCCGTTGTCGCGCACGAAGAAGGACTCGCGCTCGTGCACCGGGTCGCGGGCGCGGCCGAACTCGATCCGCGCGTTCTCGCGGCGCGACGAGTACTTCCAGGCATTGCCGATCAGGTTGTCGAGCACGATGCGCAGCAGGGCCGGGTCGCCGCTGGCGCGCAGGCCCTCGGCGATTTGCACCTCGACCTGGCGCTCGGGCGACTGCTGGCGCAGCTCCTCGATGACCTGCCGGGCCATCGCGCTCAGGTCGACCTCGACCGACTGCAGCGGCTGGGTCGACAGCCGCGACAGCGCCAGCAGCGCGTCGATCATGCCGTTCATGCGGGTGGCCGCGCCCATGATGCGTTCGAGATGGTCGTTGCCGACCCGGTCGAGCAGGTGGCCGTAGTCCTCGCGCACGATCCGGGTGAAGCCCTCGATGACGCGGATCGGCGCACGCAGGTCGTGCGAGACGGTGTAGACGATCGCGGCGCGGTCGTCCTCGGCCGCGCGGACTTCGGGTGCGGCCTCGGTGGCGGACGAGGCGTCGGCCGAGGTCTCGGGCGGGGGCGGCGGGGCGGGGGACTCGGGTTCGGCGGCCGGGGGCAGCCACAGCACCAGGCTGCCGTCCGGCAGGTCGATGCGTCGCGCCCGCGCGCCAGGGGCCGCGCTGCGGCTCACCAGCTCCGCCAGCATCCGGTCGAGCGCGATGCTGTCCTGCGGCGGCAGGGTGGCGCGGGCCATCTCGTTGGCGCTCAGCAGCTGCCACGGCGATGTTGCCGCCCGGGACGGCCGCAGCAGCACCGCCGGCCCGGGCAGGCCCTGCAGCAGCTGGCGCTGCAGCTCGAGCAGCTGGGCGACGCTCAGGCGCAGCGCCGGGGGCTGCAGGGCCTCGGCGCCGGGCTGCTGCGGCAGTCGCGAGGCCCCTGAAGGCGGCTCCGCCTCGGTCGATCGATGCAGCCCCTTCAGTCCGGTCAGACTCGCCAGGCGCATCAGCAGGGCCTGAAGCTGCGCCACCAGCGCGGCCAGCACCAGCATGAGCAGGGTCAGCAGGGCGGCCATCGGCAGGGCGGGCGGGCGGGGACCGGCCAGCCAGTGCACGCACAGCAGCAGCAGCGTCGCGGTCACGACGATGCCGCCCAGGCGGGCTGCCAGGGGCCAGGAGGCCGGTTCGCGCGGTGGCAGGGACATGGCGGGCGATTGTAGGGACGGCTCCCGCCGATGCCCGGCACCGATGCGGGAAAGCATCATGCCCGTTTCCGAGTTCGGCGAAATTGCGCGTTCGAGGGGTCTGGCGCCGCTTCTTCGCGGCTTGAGGCGGATGGGCAGCGCCTATGCTGCGCGCAGTCCGGATCCGGTGGTCGCGCATCCGTCCTGAGAAACCCGTCTCCGATCCCGGTCCTGCCCGCCGATCCTGTCTGCCATGTCGCCTGATTCCGTCCTGCACCACGAGCCCGAGGCGGGCAGCCCGGTCCTGCGGCTGGCCCGGCAGCTTCCTGCCTGCACGACTCTGGGCGAGGCGCTGGCGCAGGCCCTCGAGGGCCTGCGCCAGCACACCGGCGCGTCCGGTGGCAGCGTGCTGAAAGTGGAGGACGCACAGCCGGGCTGCGTGCTGCTGCGGCCCTGGCCGCTGTCGTCATGGCCGGACGAGGACCGCATCGATCTCGACCAGCTGGCGCCCTGTGCGCCGGGCCAGGGCGTGCTCGGTCAGGCCCTGTCCACGCTGGCGCCGGCCCAGGGCCGGATCTGCCCCGATGCCCTCGTGCCGATGCCCTGGTGGCCGCCGGGCCTGAGCGCTCTGCTGGTGCTGCCGGTGGTCTGCGCCGACCGCGCGGTGGCGGTGCTGGAGCTGCACCAGCCGCGCCCGCTGGCCGCCGAGGCCAGCCTGGAACTCGAATGGCTCGGGCAGACGCTCGGGCTGCTGGCCGAGCGTGACCGCCAGCGCGAGCGGCTGGCGCAGGCGGGCCGGCGCGAGGCCCGGCTGGAGATGCTGGCCTCGCGCATCGGCCAGGGCGTGCTGATCACCGATGCCCAGGGCCGGGTCGAGTGGGTGCATCCCGGCTTTGCCCAGGTGAGCGGCCATGCGCCGGAGCGCCTGCAGGGCCGGCGGCTCTGGGAGATCCTGCCCGGCACGGGGGGCGAGGACACGCGCGCCGCGCTGATGCTGCGCGACAGCCTGCTGCGCGGCGACGACTTCGTGCGCGAGATGGTGGCGCTGCGCGGCATCGACGATGTGCTGCCCGGCGGCAGCTACTGGCTGGAGATCGACGGGCGCCTCGTCATCGACACGGTCGAGTGCCAGCCGCGGATGGTCTGCGTCTGCCGGGATGTGACCGACCGCAAGGAGCGCGAGTTCGGCATCGACGAGGGGCGTGCGCTGCTGGCGGTGCTGACCGAGCACATCCCGATCAGCCTGGTGGTGCTGGATGCGCAGCAGTTCCGGGTGGTGTCGCTGAACCAGCAGGCCGAGCTGGAGTTCTCGGTGGCGGGCGAGCAGGCCAGCGGCTGGGGGATGGACGAGCTGCTGGGCGCGCCGGTGGAGGAGCGTCTGCGCCCGCAGCTGGTGCGTGCGCTGGGCAGCACCGGCTCGGTCGAGCATGAATTTTCCTGTCCGGGCGGCGCAGACGGCGAGCGGCTGTTCAGCGCCCGCCATGTCGCGGTGCGCAACCGGCTGGGCCGTCCGACGGTGCTGATCTGCCAGCTGCGCGACATCACCCAGCAGCGCCGCAACGCGCAGCAGCTACGCGAGTCCGAGGAGCGCTACCGCGAGCTGGTCGAGGCGATCGACGAGGGTGTCTTCGTCACCAGCAACCGCAGCGCGGAGCCGAGCTATGTCGGCGCGCGGGTGCTCGACATGCTGGGCCTGCCGGGCCAGCCGCCCTGGCCGGCCGACGGGCTGCTGTCGCTGCGGGTGCTCGAGCAGGACCGGCCGCTGCTGGCGCGCCAGCGCGATCTCGAGCGCCAGGGCAGCGCCAGCGACGTGACGCTGCGCATCCACCACCCGGTGCACGGCCTGCGCTGGCTGCGTCAGCGCACCCGGGTGCGCCAGCTGCCCGGCGGCGAGGTGCGTGTCTACGGCCTGCTCGACGATGTGACCGAGGAGCGCGAGCGCGAGCTGCAGCTGCAGACCGCGCGCGATGCCGCCGAGAGCGCCAGCCGGGCCAAGAGCCAGTTCATGGCGACGATGAGCCATGAGATCCGCACGCCGATGAACGGCATTCTCGGCATGACCGAGCTGCTGCTCGGCACCCGGCTCGACGACCGCCAGCGCCGCTTCGCACAGGCGGTCTACCGCTCGGGCGAGTCGCTGCTGGAGATCATCAACGACGTGCTGGACTTCGCCAAGATCGAGGCCGGCCGGCTCGAGCTGGTCACCACCGAGTTCGGCCTGCATGCGCTGCTCGACGACACGCTGGAGCTGCTGGCGCCACGTGCGCACGAAAAGGGGCTGGAGCTGATCGCGCAGGCCGGTGATGAGCTGCCGCCGGTGGTGTGTGCCGATGCGCTGCGGCTGCGCCAGGTGCTGAGCAATCTGGTCTCGAACGCGATCAAGTTCACCGAGCGCGGCGAGGTGACGGTCGATCTGCGTCTGCTGTCGCCCCCCCAGCCCTCGCACGGCGATCCGGCTGACGGTGTGCGCCATGACCTCGTCTTCGAGGTGCGCGACACCGGCATCGGCATCGCGCCGGAGGCGGTGCCGCGGCTGTTCACCGCCTTCACCCAGGTGCATGAGGGCATGGCGCGGCGCTACGGCGGCACCGGCCTGGGTCTGGCGATCTCGCGTCAGCTCGTCGAGCTGATGGGCGGCACCATCGAGGTCGAGAGCCGGCCCGGTCTGGGCTCGGTCTTTCGTTTCACGGTGCCGGTCGGCCTGCCGGCAGCGGGCGCGCCCGGCCCGGCGCCCGAGGTCGGGCCGGCTGCCGCTTCGCCGCCGCAGGATGCCGCCCTGGGCGATCCGGCCGAGACGGCCCCGCTGCCGGGCCTGTCGGTGCTGGTGGTCGACGATCACGAGACCAACCGCACGGTGCTCGACAACCTGCTCGGCGCCTGGGGACTGCGGGTGACGCTGGCCGGCGGCGGCGAGCAGGCGCTGGCGCTGCTGCGCCAGCAGGCGCAGCGCCCGGGCGAGCTGCCCTTCGACCTGCTGCTGATCGACTGGCACATGCCCGACATGGACGGCATCGCGCTGGCGCAGCACCTGCGGCAGCAGGGCCTGGCCCGGCAGGCGCACAAGGTGCTGCTGTCGTCGGTGGCGGCGCCCGACGATGCGCGCATCGCCCGCGATGCCGGCTTCGATCTGTTCCTGCACAAGCCGGTGCGCCGCACCGAGCTGCGCCAGCTGATCCTGGGCCTGGGCGCCGAGGCCCGGCCGGCCGGCGAGGTGGTGGCGCCGCAGTTCGGCGCGCAGGTGCTGGTGGTCGAGGACAACCCGGTCAATCAGGAGGTCATGGGCCAGATGCTGCAGCGCCTGGGCTGCGCGGTGCGGGTGGCCGGCTCGGCGATGGAGGGCCTGCGCCAGCTCTGCGAGCGCCGCTTCGACCTGGTGCTGATGGACATCCAGATGCCGGGCATGGACGGCATCGAGGCGCTGCGCTGCCTGCGCAGCGGCCCGGATGCGCGCTGGCGCTTCGTCACGCCGCGGCGCACGCCGGTCATCGCGGTGACCGCCAATGCGCTCGCGGGCGACGAGGACCGCTTCCTGTCGCTGGGCTTCGATGCCTATCTGGCCAAGCCCTATCGCCAGACCCAGCTGCTGGCGCTGCTGGCACGCTTCCTGGGCGATCGGCTCGGGCCCGAGGGCATGGCCGAGGTCGAGGCGGCGGCGCACACCGCGCCGGGCGAACTCGCGCCGGCACGCGTCGATGCCGAACTCGAGCGCATCGAGCATTCGCTGCGGCTGGACCTGCCCGAGCCGGAGCCCGAGCCGCAACCCGAACTGCTGGATCCGCAGGCGATGAGGCGTCTGCAGGATCTCGACCCGGGCGGGCGCAACCAGCTGGTGCGCCGGGTGATGCAGGCCTTCGACGCCTCGATCGGCCGGCTGCTGCCGATGCTCGAGCCCGGGCCGCTCGGACATGATCCGGCCGCGGTGCGCCATGTCACCCATACCCTGCGCTCGTCGGCGGCCAGCCTCGGGGCGCTGCGGCTGGCGGCGCTGTGCGGCGAGTGCGAGCAGGCGCTGCGCCAGGGCCAGGATGCCCGGACCCTGGCGACGATGCTCCAGGGCCTGAGCGAGGAGATGATCCGCATCCAGACCGGGGTGCGGCAGCGGCTGGAGACGATGACGGCGGCGGCCCCGGTCAAGGCCGCGGAGACAGGACGATTGCAGTGAATCTTCGACACATGGACAGGGACAGGGGCAGGGATCTTGGCGATGAGCTGGACATGCCCGACCTCGGGCAGGGCGACCGCGCGCCGCGTGTCCTGCTGGTCGACGACGATCCGGTCAATCTGCTGCTGACCGCCGCCGCGCTGCGCGATCGCGGCTTTTCCGTGAGCGAGGCCGAGGGCGGACTGGCGGCGCTGCGCCAGCTCGCCGACTGGCTGCCCGACGTGATCGTGCTCGACGCGATGATGCCCGGCATCGACGGCTTCGAGACCTGCCGCGAGCTGCGCGAGCTGCCCGGCTTCGAGCTGATGCCGGTGCTGATGCTGACCGGGCTGGAGGACGAGGGTTCGATCGAGCAGGCCTTCGAGGCCGGCGCGACCGACTTCTTCGTCAAGTCCCACCAGTGGACGCTGCTGGCGGCACGGCTGCACTACCTGCTGCGCTCGGCCCGGGTGCAGATGGAACTGCTGCGCAGCCAGGCGCGCCTGTCGCGGGCGCAGGATCTGGCCCGCATGGGCAGCTTCGAGTGGCGCGACGGCCAGGGCCTGGTGCTCGAGCCCGAGGCCCTGCGGGTGCTGGGGCGCAGCCATGCCGGCGCGCTGTCTCCGGTGGAGGTGCTTCATCTGGTGGTGCCGGCGCAGCGCCGGCCGATGCTGGCGCGCCTGCGCGAGGCGGTGCGCCAGGCCTGCATGATCGACTGCGATGTGGCGATCCGCGGCGAGCGGGTGCTGCATGTCGAGGCCGAGCCGCAGTTCGACGAGCAGGGCCGGCTGGCCGGCTACGGCGGCATCCTGCAGGATGTGACCGAGCGCCGCCAGGCCGAGGACAAGATCCGGGTGCTGGCCAACTTCGACTCGCTGACCCAGCTGCCCAACCGCCACCAGCTGATCTGGCGTGCCGGCAAGGCGCTGGAGAGCGCGCAGCGGCTGGGCCACACCTTCGCGCTGCTGCTGATCGACCTGGACCGCTTCAAGACCATCAACGACACCCTCGGCCATGCGCGCGGCGACGACCTGCTGGTGGAGATCGGCCGGCGCCTGCGCAGCTGCGTGCATCACTGCGACCAGATTCTCGATCCCGGCATCGACAGCGCCACGCTGCGCTCGCACCGCGCGCTGGAGGCGGTCGGCCGGCTCGGCGGCGACGAGTTCGTCGCGCTGCTGCCCGAGGTGGCCGACGAGGCGCAGGCGGTCGCGGTGGCCGACGCGATGCTGCAGGCGCTGCGCGAGCCGGTGGTGCTGGCCGGGCGCGAGTACTTCGTCACCGCCAGCATCGGCGTGGGCCTGTATCCGCGCGACGGCGTCTCGGTGGTCGATCTGCTGCGCAATGCCGACATGGCGATGTACGCCGCCAAGGCCGACGGGCGCAATGCCCGCCATGTCTTCCATCCCGATCTGGTCGGGCGCGGCCGCGAGAAGCTCGAGATCGAGACCGCGCTGCACAAGGCGCTCGAGCGCGGCGAGCTGGTGCTGCACTACCAGCCGCAGGTCGACGTGATCGATGGCCGGGTGCGCGCGGTCGAGGCGCTGATGCGCTGGCGGCGGGACGGCGGCGGCCTGGTCCAGCCGGCCGACTTCATCCCGGTGGCCGAGGAGACCGGCCTGATCGTGCCGATGAGCGAGTGGGCGATCGGCGAGGCCGCGCGCCAGATCGCCGCCTGGCGCGACCATCACGGCATCGAGCTGGTGGTGGCGGTCAATCTGCCCAGCCGCGCCTTCGAGCGCTTCGATCTGGTCGAGCAGGTGCGCGAGGCCGCGCAGTCCGCCGGGCTGCCGGCGCGTGCGCTGCAGCTCGAGATCACCGAGACCGGGCTGATGCGCAATCTCGACCAGGTCATTCCGGTGCTGCACCGGTTGACCCAGGCCGGCATCGAGATCGCGATCGACGACTTCGGCACCGGCTACTCCTCGCTGGCCTATCTGACCCAGCTGCCGATCCGCGAGCTCAAGATCGACCGCTCCTTCGTGTGCCATCTCGGCGAGCGCGAGCAGAGCACCGCGGTGGTGACGGCGGTGGTGGCGCTGGCGCGCTCGCTGCGGCTGCGGGTGGTGGCCGAAGGGGTGGAGACCGACCTGCAGGAGCAGGTGCTGCGCGGGCTGGGCTGCGACACCCTGCAGGGCCGGCGCTTCGCGCATCCGATGCCGGCCGACGAGGTGGTTCGCTGGCTCAGGCGCCGAGCCGGGCGCGGCGTCTGAGCCACAGTGTGGGTGGCATCGTCGGTGGTGCGGCGAGATTCCGCGGTATTCCGCGGCAATCGTGCCGGTTCGGCGGGGCTCGACCTGGAAACCCGAGGTTCCATGGCGACAGAATCCGGGCAGGCCCGGGGTGCATTAGGATCGCGGGCGCTCCGAGCCAACCGACCGAATCGACAGGGACCGCCCCCATGAACCGACACGCTGCCCGCCTTCTTCCGCTGACCGCCATGCTGCTGCTGGCCGCCCAGGCCGCGCAGGCCGAGACCAGCCCCTGGTATGTCGGCGCCTCCCAGGCCTTCACCCGCAACAGCAATGTCTTCTACGGCGTCGACGACAAGGCGCTGTCGGACACCATTTCCTCGACCGGTGTGCGCCTCGGTCTGGACCAGCCGATCAGCCGCCAGCGCCTGTCGGCCAGCCTGAGCGCCAACCACAACCGCTACAGCCGCCTCGACTACCTGAACAACACCGACTATGCGCTCGACGCCCGGCTCGATCTCGAGACGGTCGAGCGGGTTTCCGGCGTGGTGGTGCTGCGTGCCGCGCAGAGTCTGCCGACCGATTCCAACTACCTGACGACCGGCCAGCGCAACCTGCTGAGCACCCGCTCGCTCAATGCCACCGGCCGGGTCGGTCTGGTGACGATGTGGACCTTCGAGGCCGGCGCGGCCGCCAGCCAGACCCGCTACAGCGCGACGGCCTACCGCGGCTCCAATGCCGACCAGACCTCGTTCAACGCCGGCTTCCGGGTGCGCCCGGCCAGCGGCCTGACGCTGGGCGCCAGCCTGCGTCATGGCAAGGTCGACTATGTCGATGTCGGCAGCGAGGTGGGCCGCAACGACCTGGACCTGCTGGCCTTCGTCAATCCGGGTGGCGCCAGCAGCTACGACGCCCGCCTGAGCCTGACCCGCGAGGCCTACACCTATGCCACCGGCCTCGAGCGCGACCGCAATGCCTGGACCGGCTCGCTGGGCTGGAACTGGAGGCCGACCGGCAAGTTCTCGACCCAGCTGCGCCTGAGCCGCGACACCAGCAACGCCAGCTTCGACTATGTCAGCAACCTGCTGCGCGCCAACACCGACCAGGCCCAGAACACCACCTCGCTGCGGCTGGGCGCCAACTGGCAGGCGACCGCGAAGATCGGCGTCGATGCCGGCCTGACCTACGCACGTCGCTCGCTCGAGCAGGGCCTGATCAGCGGCAGCGACCGCACCACCGGCCTGTCGCTGAATGTCAGCTACGCGCTGATGCGCAACATCGATCTGGGCTGCGGCCTGACCTGGGCGAACCGTTCGGTGTCCTACGCCACCACCAGTCAGCTGTCGACCCAGTACAAGGTCACCACCTACAGCTGCTCCGGCCAGATCTATCTGCGCTGAGGAGCGCACTGAGCGCGCCGAGCGCATGCCGGATGCATGAAGAAGGGGCGCCGCGGCGCCCCTTGTCGTTGCGGGCCGGCTTCGGCCCGCGCTCCGGCGTCCGGACGCTCAGCGCCGGCCGATCGACAGATACTCCAGCCCGAAAGAGCGAATCAGCTCCGGCTCGTACAGGTTGCGGCCGTCGAAGACGATCCTGTCGCGCAGGCTGGCGGCGATGCCGTCGAAGTCCGGCGTGCGGAATTCCTTCCACTCGGTGACGATCAGCGGCGCGTCGGCGCCTTCCAGCGCCTGCTTCTGGCCTTCGGCATAGCTCAGGCCCGCCCAGCCCTCCATCACCCGCTGTGCCTCG
>RRZU012769590.1_pt1 | contig 17637 bp, 17 predicted proteins | sample 2165561 | NCBI WGS metagenome assembly RRZU01 (sample SAMN10456909, study PRJNA506462) | wastewater metagenome | isolation source: wastewater sludge | place: USA: Moscow, Idaho | reverse complement strand
GCCGCAAAATATACCCTGAACCTGTTGTCGGCAGCCGGTACGGCGCTGCTCATCTCCGGCATCCTGTCGTTGTTGGTGATCCCCAACTATGGAGTCGTGAGAGCAGTGACCTGTTTCGGCAAAACCCTGAAACAGCTCAAGTTCCCGATCGTTACAATTTCATTGATTTTAGGTCTGGCCTATATCATGAATTATTCCGGCATGAGCTCAACGCTGGGGTTGGCGTTTACGGCGACTGGTGGATTGTTCCCGTTCTTCTCACCGATTCTCGGCTGGCTGGGTGTATTCCTGACCGGTTCCGACACCTCCTCCAATGCCTTGTTCGGCTCAATGCAAAAAACCGCGGCCGAACAGATCGGCGTCGATCCCCACTTGACCGTGGCTGCCAATACAACCGGCGGCGTTTGCGGCAAGATGATCTCGCCGCAGAGCATTTCCGTGGCGACCGCCGCTTCGGGCCTGGTCGGCCGGGAAGGCGATCTGTTCCGGTTTACGCTCTGGCATAGTATCGCGATGGTGCTGGTGATTTCGGTGATCACGTACCTGCAGGCCTATTGGCTGAAATGGATGCTGCCATAATAAGTTGAAGTAGTCGGACAAGAGAGTGAACGTATAAGAAAAGAGGCTGCGCAGCAATGCGCGGCCTCTTTTCTTATAGCAGCCGATGAATAATGGCTGGCGTTGGCAATAGCCTGGCAGAAATCGCCGTGAAACTGTAGAATAGGAATTGTCGAGGAATAGGTTGGTGGATGTTGGCCATCTATAAAATAGTTGAGGGTGGGTTTGGGGTCATGAATTACAACAATCGAGTTGTCGCTGTAAGCGCGGCCGATTATTCACCGGAACTGATTGACCGGAAAATCGGCCAGGCGATGGAATTGCTGGGAGGAATGAGTCGGTTTGTCCAGCCCGGCGAGCGGGTGCTGTTGAAACCGAATATGTTGGAAGGGTTGCCAAGCGAATGTGCAGTGACGACCCACCCGGAAGTGGTGCGGGCGATGATCGGGCAGGTGCGTCAACTAGGCGCGACGCCGCTGGTCGGCGATTCACCGGGCGTGTCCAGCACGCTGAAAACAGCAGAAAAATGCGGCATTCTTGCAGTTTGTCAACAAGAAAACGTCGAACTGGTTCCGTTCGAGCACAGTGTCGAGTATCCTTGCCCTGAAGGACGGACGCTGAAGAAATTTTACCTGACCGACGTGTTGGGGCGGGTCGATAAAGTCATTTCGCTGGCCAAAATGAAGACGCACACCTTCATGGGGATGACCGGAGCGACCAAGAACTTGTTCGGCTGCATTGTCGGCGTCCAGAAGGCGCAGTTTCATCTGCGGACGCAGCAGCGGCAGGATTTTGCCGGCATGCTGGTTGATTTGGCGCTGTTGGTCAAGCCGGTGCTGTCGATTGTCGACGGGGTGGCCGGCATGGAGGGCAACGGTCCGCGAAATGGTCGACCGATTCAGGCAGGCTTGCTTCTGGCCGGTGCCAATCATTTTGCCGTGGACATCGTGATGGCGGAAATGATGGGGCTCAGACCGGAAGAATTGCCGGTAGCGTCGCTGAGCCTGGAGCTAGGCCTGACCCCTGCATTCGATGCGATTGAACTGGTTGGTGAAGCGCGGCAAGTCCGACACCAATTTGTTCCGCCACGCAGCATGCGTTCACTGGAAGACCGGGTGCCGGCCTGGTTTGCCAAAGGCGCCCGCAGTCAGCTGACGGCCCGACCGGAAGTCCAACCGAACTGTATCGGCTGCGGTCGCTGCGTAGACCACTGTCCGCCGCAGGCGATGCAGCTGGTAGGAGGTTTTGCTCAGATCGATGATGCGAAATGCATCCGCTGTTACTGCTGTCAGGAACTGTGCCCAGCCAATGCCATCCAGTTACAGAGCGGGCTATTGCTGAAACTGGCCCAGCAACTGCTGATGCGTCGATGAATGGCGATTATTTTTTGAGGATCCCTTTTTGCTGCAACCATTCTTTGGCAACAACCTGGGGGTCTTTTTTATCGAGGTCGACTTTGGCATTTAAGCTTGCCATTGTCTTATCGTCCAACTTTCCTGCGAGCAGGTTCAATGCTTTTCCAATTTCCGGATGTTTTTTTAACAAATCTGCCCTCACGACAGGGGCTGCATAATAAGGCGGAAAAAACTGCTTGTCATCGACCAGGACCTGCAAGTTAAATGCTGGAATGCGTCCGTCAGTGGAAAAACCGTCTATGACATCGACCTTCTTGTCGCGAACAGCTGCATAAGTAAGCCCGGGGTCCATGCTCTTGCTATTTTTAAAGGTGAATCCGTATTTCTTTTGCAATCCGCTCAATCCGTCGGGACGTTCAATAAATTCAGCGACGCAGCCTAACGTTAAAGTGTTGCCAATCTTAGCCAAGTCAGAAATTGTCTTTAGCCCTAACCTTTTTGCTTCGTCCCCCCGCATGGTTAATGTATAAGTGTTGTTGAAACCGAATGGCTCAAGCCATTCGAGTTTCTTTTTATCCCGATATATTGACTTAACCTTGTCGTAAGCTGCCTTGGGATCATTGATCAGAGGTTCCTTCAAAAGGTTAATCAATGCAGTGCCTGTATATTCGGCGTATATTTGAATGTCGCCGCGATCTAATGCGTCAGCAACGATTTTTGTTCCTCCAAGGAAGGTCTTGGTTTCAACTTTTAAGGCGGTTTGGTCTTCAATTACGTGTTTCATGAGATACACCAAAATATCCTGTTCGGTAAAGTTTTTCCCGCCGATCACGATGGCTCCGTTTTCCGGGCTTTTTGCAGTGGAACAACCCGTAAATAGCAGAACAGTAACTAGCAGGACCACCAAGATATTAAGCTTTTTCATACAATCCTCTCCTCGCGATGTTGATTTATTAATGTCTGGAAATTCCTCTGGGTTGAGATTTTGTCTCTAGGTATTTCAACGAAAAATCGAAGAAGATGGCCATCAAGGCTGCTGGCAGCGCACCTGCCAGGATTAAAGGTGAGTTGGACATGGCAATGCCTCGGTATATCAAGTCGCCCAATCCGCCGGCACCGATTAGTGCTGCCAATGTGGCGACGCCGATAATCAATACGGTGGCGGTTCTGACTCCGGCCATGATTATTGACAATGCCATCGGCAACTCCACCATCCACAATACTTGCAACGAGGTCATGCCCATGCCGGTCCCGGCTTCTACGGTAGCACTGTTGACGCCGACGATGCCGGTGTAAGTATTGCGTAGAATCGGCAGCAACCCATAGATGGTCAAGGCTACAATCGCCGGTGTCGTTCCAATACCTAGAAGGGGAATCATAAATCCCAACAGCGCTAAACTGGGGACGGTCTGGAAGATGGCGGTGATGCCGATAATTGGTTCTGACCATTTTTTATAACGCGTTAACAATATGCCAAGAGGAATTGCAATAAAGGTAGCTAAAAACAGCGAGATAAAGGTCAGTTGCAGATGCTCCCAAGAAGCGACCAAGATCGCGTCAGATCTTGAGTGAAAGATTTCGATCATACTATTAAACATGGTTATTCTCCTTCCGGTTGCGTAAAGCAAGCAGTGTTCTCTGTGAAGTGTTCGGCCATAACATCGACCAGGCTTGCGCGGGTAATTACTCCCAATAATTCGTTGTTGTTGCTGACAACCGGCAAGGTGGTGATATTATTTTTACTTATGGTTTGAAGAGCTTCGCTTAAAGGTTGGCTGCCATTAACTTTGTGAATCACGGGGTGCATCACATCGCGTAGCAACATATCTTCCTGCTGAAAATGGCTTTGAATGTCCCACATCGTGACTTTGCCCATCAGTTGGTTTGCTGAGTCAACAATCAACAGTGTATCAACTCTATGGTTTCTCATGAGGAGAATCGCTTCGGCAAGTCCTCTCCAAGGCCTTGCCGTGATTGGCTTCTTCATGATATCGGTCAGCGATGGCAAAAAACCATTTTTGTTCAGTCGGTTTTCACCAATGAAATTTTTGACAAAGCTATTTGCCGGGTGGCGTAGAATTTGTTCCGGCGTATCCAGTTGAACAATCTTACCGTCTTGGATGATACAAATGCGACTGGCGATTTTGAGCGCTTCATCGATATCGTGCGTAACAAATACAATCGTTTTGGCAATCGATTCCTGCAAACGCACCAGTTCGTCTTGTAATTGTTCGCGACTTATTGGATCTAATGCACTAAAAGGCTCATCCATTAAAATGATGGGCGGGTCTGCGGCCATTGCCCGAATTACGCCGATCCGCTGCTGTTGCCCACCGCTTAATTCGCCGGGGTAGCGCGAAGCAAAGATCGCAGGGTCTAGGTTCACCATTTGCAGAAGTTCGTCAACGCGCTGAAGGTACCTTTCCTTATCCCATTTTTTAAGCTTCGGGACAAGAGCGACATTTTCAGCGATTGTCATGTGGGGTAGTAGTCCGATGTTTTGGATGACATAGCCGATATTTCGTCTTAGTTCGACCGGATTAAGAGTACTGATGTCTTCGTTGTTAACGAAAATTTTTCCCGTGCTAGGTTCAACAAGTCGATTGATCATTTTCATGGTTGTTGTTTTTCCGCAACCACTAGGGCCGATAAGAACCAATAATTCGCCTTTGCGTACATGAAGCGTCAAATCATTTACCACATTGAGGTTCTGGCCATATTTTTTGGAAACGTTTTCAAAACGGATCATTTTTACCCTCCCATGAACAAAATGCGTAAATTTAGGGCATATTCGTTGCGAATATTATTTGCAGTGCAGCTCTCGCTGAAGCCGAGCATCTTACAACCTATATTATAAATTAAAGTTGTTAGTTAGCGCAAGGCGCAAAAAAATCCGGCGTGCGTGCAACCGTTATCAGTGACGCAAGCCGAATTAGTTGAGTTTTTATTGCGACAGGGATTGTCTGAAAAGTTAATCATTAGTGGAGTTACTCGTTCAGTATCGCTGCAACTTTCTCCAATATATTACCAGAACCGACAACAACCAATCTATCTCCGCTTTGCAAAATGGCGCCGGAACCTGGTGAGATGATCACTTCAGTTCCTCTTCGGATTGCAATCAGTGTGGCGCCGGTTTTCTGCCACAACATGAGTTGAGCGACCGAGCGGCCATTAGCGCTGGAAAATTCAGAAACCGCGACTTCAACTGGATTAAATGGCTGCAGATTTCGTAATCGGTCGGTATAGCGAGTGATTTGTGTTAGTATCTCGTCAAACTGATTATTGATTTCTCTCTTTTTCTCGATTAATATTTCTAACTCTTGCTTTAACGAGTAGGCTGAAAGCATTGACATATGGTGGCGCAAGAACTCTTCGGCTTGTTCAACCGATTGAACGATAACTTCTTTACCTTGCGATACGGAAATGACATTGGCTTGCGCGAGCAGTCCCATTGCCTTGCGTATGGTTTCCGGAGATACATTGTAATGACTTGCCAGAAGTGTGCGCCCGGAAATTTTTTGACCAATTGATATGTCTCCGTCTACAATTCGCCCGGCAACATCAATAGCTATGGATTCATAGACGGGGAGGTTCGTTTTTGACTTCATTTTGCTCGCCTCATTCTAATTTGATTAACTCTTTGTGCAGGACCCGTTTAGAAAGTGGAGTTGCGCATTCGCCTTTGCCGCAGATTTCGTCGACGGGAATCGCCAGCTCGCGGCTCAGCAGTTCGCGGACCCGCGGGCCGCAAAATGCACCTTGACAGCGGCCCATGCCGGCGCGGGTGCGAAACTTTACCGCATCGAGCGAACGAACAGGAATGCCCCGGCTCAGACAATCGAGAATTTCCGCCTCGGTGACTTGTTCACAGCGACAGATGATATGCAGCGACGGATCCGTGGCGTTGATACCGCCGACGAAATCCGCCGTTTTTTTACGGATAATTGGCGGACGTTGTGGTTGAAAGTCGGTTTTGGCTTCTAGCGTCAATCCCGTCTGCTGCAGTAAGCCGCAGACTTTGCGGGCAATGGCAGGCGAGGCGGTCAACCCCGGTGAATCGATGCCGATCAGGTTGATGAAGCCCGGTATGCGACTGGCATCGATCACCCAGTCTTTCTGGTTGGAGACCGGCCGGTTGCCAGCAAAGGATGACAGCGCCTTGCGCATGTCGAAACCGGGAACCGAGAGGCGCGCTTGCGCGACAATCTTGGCAAGCGTTTCGGTATCGGTGCCGACATCGGTTTTGTCGTCGATTTCCTCGGCATTGGGGCCGACCATCAGATTGCCGTGGAAAGTGGTGGTAACCAGAATTCCTTTGCCCTGTCGGGTGGGGACTTGAAAGATCACCGACTGGACCAGATGATTCTGGTCTTTGTCCAAGATTACATACTGGCCGCGCCGCGGCGAAATCTGATACTCATCGATGCCGACCATGGCAGCGATCCGGTCGCTGAAGATTCCGGCGCAGTTGACCACGAACTTTGCCCGCAAGCCGCCCCGACTGGTTTTCAGATGAAACTCTCCGGCAAGCGGCTCGATGGCCAGCACTTCCTCCTGCAGTCGCAGGTCAACACCGTTGGTGAGCGAGTTTTCCGCCAACGCGATGGCAAACTCATAGGGCGAAGTGACACCGGCATTCTCACAGAGTAATGCCGCAAGCACGGCGGGGTTCAGATGCGGTTCGCGCAGCAGCAGTTCCTGCCGGTCGATGATTCGCAGCCCGGTCACGCCATGTTTGCGGCCATTTTCTAGTAGTTTTTCCAATGTCGGAAGTTCCTCGGCGGCAAACGCCAGCACCAGCGAGCCGGTTTTGCGATAACCGAAATGCAGCTCGCGATCCAGTTGCTCATACAGCCGATTGCCGGTGACGCAAAGATCTGCTTTTAATGTGCCGGGCTCATCGGAGTAACCGCCGTGCACGATGCCGCTGTTGGCCTTGCTGCAACCGCGGCCTACATCGGTTTCTTTTTCGATAACGCAGACACTCAATTGGTAGCGCGATATTTCCCGGGAAATATTCAGCCCGACCACACCGCCGCCAATGATGCACACGTCATATGAGTTAACGACTTCCCTGATCATGGGGTCAGGATTTCTCCGTCTAATAGATTAAATGAGATGGTTTTTGTCGCCGCGATGCGACCGTGCTCTCCCTGATTCAAACCGACCTGCACCTTCAGCAGGCCCAAGGCTTCGTCAATCACCGCCGCCTTGCGCCACCATCGCGAACTGACGCTGCGTGACACCTGGCCCAGTTCCATTGGCGACAGCAACGCTTCCAATGAGTATTTCTTCAGCAGTTTGCCCTGTTCGTCATAAAAGACGATCACTTCTTCTCCATAACCGACCGAGTAATAGTTGTCAAAGGTCACGACTCGCCAGCCGCCATTGGCGACCAGCGCTGTAACAGGAGACAGTTGATTTTGCAGCGGTTGGCGCCAGATTTCGATCCAACTGACGTTATCGTCGGTGCTTTTGCTGACAGACATCGCCCCGCTGGATGACACGAGACTGGCCGGACTGACCTTGGTGGTTACGGTGAAGCGGGCGTCCTTGGCTGCAGACTCGTAAGTGACCGATGCTTTGGGCGGCAGCCAGGAATCAGCGTGAGCTACAGCAGTAAAGTTCAGACAGACTGCAAGCAGCGTCAGGCTGCAGAATAGACGGGCGATATTCATGGCAGCACCTGCTTTCGTCTCCGTTTTCAGATCAAGGTTAATTCATGAACGGCATATTCATTTTCTGATAACCAGCCGGCACTTCGAACATTGCAGCGGCAGGTTCTTCGAACACCAAGTTTTTGAACACCGTGACCGTATCTTTGGACTCGGTTTTGATCGGGAACAGGTTGTTGTCTTTTAATAGCCAGATGAAATGGGTGTTGCGGTCATTGCCCATCACATGAGTAATCCGGTATTTGTCGGCCATGTGGCCTTCGACCATCTCGGTAAGTAGGTAGGTGCGTTCCACTTCCGACGGAGACTTTTCGCCACTGGCAATGGTATTGGCGCCCATGCCGGGTCGCATCGCCATTTCCATATACATTTTTTCTTTGGTGTCGATATTCCAGATGAGTTTTTTGTCCATCCGCACAATGATGATCATGCTGGGATGAGCCGGCGATTCCATCCGCTGCGCCCAGAGCGAATAGGACACCCAGATTTTGGACTGGGTAGAGCCCTTCTTGTCGGTGGTCACGATGTCGGCAGAGTAACCGGCGGCGGAAGCAACAGCGGTGACAGTTAACAGCGCCAAGCAAAGGCAGAGCACCAGCAGCATTCGGGTTCGCAGATTTTTCATGGTCAACCTCCCCTATCAATAGTTAAATAAAGAGTGATTTGCCATTTGTATTCTGGGTTTTAGGCAATAATCCCTTTGTCGGCGCAAAAAAAATATTAGCCTCATTTGCGTGAATACACCAATAGCGCCAACCAGATCAGGCCGAACGAAACGGCGTGCGCAGTTGTGAACGGTTCGTGGTACAGGAATACGCCGCTGAGCAGGGCAATGGTCGGCGACAGGTACTGAATGAAGCCAAGCATCGACAACGGTAGTTGATTGGCGGCATTGGCGAACAAAACAAGCGGCAGCGCGGTTACGATGCCGGCGCCAACCAACAGGCTGGTTTCAAACGGCATGCCAGGGCCGAATATGCTGTTTCCTGTGAAATGCAACCAGGTCAGATAAATCAATGTCAACGGGGCTAACAGGCCAGTTTCCAGAATGATGCCGGTTGTTGCGCCGAGGCCTAGTTTTTTCTTGCATAACCCGTACAGTGAAAAACTGATGGCCAGCGACAAAGCGACCCAAGGGAAGCTACCAAAGTGTAGTACAAGATTTCACACGCCGCAGGCCGCTAAAAAAACGGCGAAGTATTGTTGGCGCGACAGTTTTTCTTTCAGCAACAGTACGCCGATCAACACGTTGACCAGCGGATTGATGTAGTAGCCCAGACTGGTTTCGACAATCCGGTTGTCGTTGACGGCCCAGATGTAAACCAGCCAGTTGACGCTAATCAGTGATGCGGTGGCTAATACGCCGAGCATTTTGCGCGGCTGGGTCAGAACGGATTGCGTTTCCAGTCGAAATAAACCGATTCGTCGGGTGATGCACAAGAGGATCAGCAGAAATAACAAAGACCAAAGAACTCGATGAGACAGAATTTCCAACGCTGATGCTCGTTTTAGCAGCTTCCAGTATATCGGCAGCAAGCCCCAGAGCAGATAAGCGCCGAAGGCGGAGAGAATGCCTCGGGTTGGAAGTGATTTCATCATTCACCTGCTTGAGAACCTACAGCGTTTCGAAGGGATTCCGTAGGTTCCTTGTCGTATAACTTCGACGTTATTGTAATTCCGGGCATAAAGGATGTCAAATTTTGTAGCAAGTCCTATTTGTTTAATTTGGCGGCGGGGATTACAATAGACTTGATAGTGGGGGGGGAATAGTTGCCTGAGCAAAGAGGAGGGTGCCTGTTGCAGCTTTTGGCGTTGAAAAAAATTCTGGTCAGTCTGATTGTCTGTTTTGGCGCGGCGGCGATTGGTAGCGCGTTTACCCGGCCTGCTGTAACGGGTTGGTACGTGACGGTGCAAAAGCCTTGGTTTTCACCGCCGAATGAAGTGTTTGGACCGGTTTGGACCGTGCTTTATTTTTTGATGGCGGTATCGCTGTATTTGATTTGGCAAAAACGACACGAAGGTTTGCCTGATAATCCGGCATTACTGCTATTTTCGGCGCAGTTGGCCTTGAACGTATCCTGGTCGGCGGTGTTTTTTGGCCTGCAATCGATCGGCGGCGGCCTGGTTGTGATTGGGATGCTTTGGTTGACACTCTGGGCGACAATCAGGCGATTTTGGCGACTGTCTAGAGTGGCCGCCATTTGTTTGCTGCCATACTTTATCTGGTTATCGTTTGCCGCTGTACTGAATTTTGCCATCTGGCGTTTGAATCCTTGATTTTTCGTGAGCTATGTGAAGGAGGCTGCAACGATGCTTGGTTTTGGCGGCGGCAGTCGGATCACTTGTTGGAAATGACGGCGTTTCAGCTGAAACTATGGGCCTGCCTTTTCATGCTGGTCGATCATGTAGGCGTGGCTTTTTTTGACGACAATCTATTGATGCGCGGCGTCGGTCGCCTGGCGATGCCGATCTTTGCTTTTTTGCTGGTGGAAGGGTTTCGCCACAGCCATAATCTGGCGAACTATTTTGCTCGCTTGATCTTGTTGGGTCTATTGTCGCAACCGGTTTACATGTTCGCCTTTCCCGATTATCCTGGGCTGGGGCTGAATATTCTGTTCACCCTGGCACTAGGACTGCTGATGCTGCATGGCTATGCAAAAAGCGGTAGCGTCTGGGTTGTCGCGGTAGCGGCGGTGCTGGCGGAAATCGCCAACCTTGACTATGGTAGCTTTGCGATCCTGCTGATTTTTGTGCTTTACCGTTGGGATGGCAGGAATAAGAACCAGCTACTTGGCTTACTGCTGTTGCCGATTGGCTGGCAAGCCTTGCGCAGGCTAATCCATACACTGAGTGTCACCGGATTTGGCTGTCCGGAACTGTTCCTACCATTGTTGCCGACATTTGCTACTGGCGCACTGGCCTGGTTCGCCGGTTTTTTCATCGCCGCGTATAATCGGCAAGTTGGCCGACAAGAAAAATATTGGTTCTATTTGTTTTATCCAGGCCATCTGTTGGCGATTGGTTGGCTGAAAACATTATTGTAACGCGGCAGGATTCGGCGGCTGTCCGGCAGAATTCTACCGGTAGAAACAAGTGCGGAAAGGACGGGGACGGCGATTAACAGCGAATTTTACCGGCAATGTCTGCCGTTTGCCAGGGGCGAGCTAGCTGCGGACCTTGTGATTCGCAATGCCCGATTAGCCAATGTGTTTTCGCTGGATTACGAGCAGGTGGATGTCGCTGTGGCGCGGGGCGTTATCGTCGGCATAGGTACAGGTTACGTAGGAACGGAAACGGTTGATGCGGCAGGCAAGGTACTGATACCTGGGATGATTGACGGGCATGTGCATGTAGAAAGCTCCATGCTGACGCCGAGGCGTTTTGCCGAGGCGGTGGTTCCGCTCGGGACAGCGGCGGTAATGGCAGATCCGCATGAAATCGCCAATGTATGGGGAATCGCCGGCATTGAGGCAATGCAGCAAAATGCACTAGATTTGCCGTTGGATTTTTTTTGGGCGGCGCCGTCTTGCGTGCCGGCATCCGATTTTGAAACTTGCCGTGAGCCGTTGGAGGCGACGCAGATTGCGGCATTGTTTCAGCAGGGAACTTGTCAACATCTAGGTGAGATGATGAATTTTCCGGCTGTAATTGCCGGGGCAGAAGCTGTCTGGGCTAAGATCGCCGCAGCGGGAAGCCGACCACTGACTGCGCATCTGCCTGGCGTCACAGGCAAAGACCTTTGCAGCTATTTGCTGAGCGGCTGCCTGGCTGACCATGAATCGACAGTTTGTGCTGAGGGGCTGGAAAAGCTCAGACGCGGCGGCTGGTTGATGCTGCGGGCGGGGGCGGCGGCCAACGATTTGCCGGCATTGGCTCGGTTGGTGATTGAAAACCCTTTGCGTTCAGCGCGTTGCATGGTGGTCAGCGACGATCTAACGCCAACGGCTATCTTGCGCGATGGTTATATGGATGCGAAGATCCGAGCCATGTGCAGTTTGGGCATCGATCCATTGGTCGCGCTGCGGATGGTGACGCTGACCCCCGCTGAGTATTTTGGTTTACCGCGACGCGGTGGAATTGCCCCTGGCTGGCTGGCGGACATGTCCCTGGTCGACAGTCTGGAGTCTTGCAAGGTCGAGCGGGTTTGGAAATCAGGCAAACTGGTGGCAACGAACGGAATCCTTTGCCAACGGTTCGAGCGGAAGTTTGACGCTGGACCGGCGATGTCAACGCAAACAGGACCGGTTGATTCGATCCGGGTTGGTGCGCCGTCAAGAAACCCGCAGATTCGTCTGATTGGTTGGAAAAAAGGCTCGTTGTTGACCGATTCGCTAACTGCGACGGCAAAAGTCGAGTCCGGTGAGATTGTAGCCGACCCCGCTAAAGATATCGTAAAATTGGCGGTGCAGGAACGCAATCGCAATACCGGCCGCACGGCTGTCGGTTTTGTGAAGGGACTTGGACTGCGACGCGGCGCGCTGGGGGCTTCTGTAGCGCATGACGCCCACCCGTTTATCGTAGCCGGTGCAGATGACGCGTCAATGCTGACGGCGCTAAAATGGTTGCGTGAGCAGGGTGGCGGCTTGGTAGCCTGTGAAGGGACGCGGATTTTGGCTTGTTTGTCGCTAACAGCCGGGAGGCTGATGAGTGATGAACCGCTGTCAGCGGTGGCAGACCAACTGACTGCGGTCGACCAGGCGGCCGCCGGGCTTGGGCTGGTTGGCGATCATCCCTGCATGGCGCTTTCGTTTCTTTCCTTGTCCGTCATCCCTTCATTGAAGTTGACGGACCAAGGTTATGTCGACATCGGACAGAGCGGACTGCAAGAATTACTGGTCACAGGCGGCCAGGATGGAGACATCTCCTGAAATAATGACAATAAAGACAATAAAGACATTGAAACAGAATGGAGCGGAAGCGCAATGAGTGGAGGACGAAAAGTACTGATGGGTTTGGGGATATTGGGTTTGCTATTGGGCTTGTTGGCTGGTTGCGGCGCTGCACCGGCAGATCCCGCGGTGGATGTATCGGTTGCGGAAGCGATGCGGCTTTGGCAAAGCAAAGAAGCAATCCTGATTGATGTCAGAACGCCGCTGGAATATCGCGACGGCCATATTCCGGGGGTTGCGAATATTCCGCTGGATGAACTGGAACGACGCATGAACGAAGTGCCAAAAGACACGAAAGTCGTGCTGATCTGCCGCACCGGCAATCGTAGCGCTGATGGAACAAAACTGTTGCGCAGCAAAGGGATGACAAATGTGTTCAACAGTACTGGCGGCATGTCTACCTGGACAGGCCCGGTGACCAAATAATGAATCTATTCCGTTTGCCGGAGAAGTTGCCACAGACGGAATGGTTGGAAGTGCTGGAAAAACGAGCAGGAGTCCGTATCGAGCGCATCATTTCCACAGGGCAGTCTTCGCCGTCGGGATTTTGGTATGATCAGACGGAAGATGAATGGGTCGCCTTGCTGCAAGGAACTGCGACGCTGGAGTGGGCGGACGGCTCACTGCAGGAACTGGCGCCAGGCGACCAGCTGTTGATTCCGGCCGGCAAAAAACACCGGGTGGCGATGACTTCTGCAGAACCGCCCTGCATTTGGCTGGCTTTATTTTTGCCTGCTGAGTAAGCTGCGTGATTTGTAAACAAGGGAGCGTATCGTAGAACATGGTGAATGAGACCATTCTGAGCAAAAACCAGCTGGATGTGCAGCAGGTGGCGGAAGCGATTGCCAGCGTTCTGACGGTGGAAGTGACGATCGCCGACGAACGCCTGCGGCGAATTGCCGGAACGGGTCGTTATGAGGGAAGAATTGGCGGCCGCTTGGTTAAAGATTCCGCTTTTGCCGCGGTGTTGCGGGAAGGTCGCGGGTTTATCATTGCGAATCCACGCGAACATGCGGTCTGCAATACCTGCGAAGGCAAGCAAAGCTGTGAAGAGCGGGCTGAGGTCTGTTGCCCAATTATGCTGGACGGGAAAATAATCGGCGTGATCGCTCTGATTGCCTGCGATGAGGCACAATATCAGATTCTCTTGGCGAACCCTGATGGATTGTTTGATTTTTTGCAGCGGATGGCGGATTTGCTGGCTGGCAAGATCGCCGGGCGAGAACGACTGGAGCAGCTGCATGCCATCCAGCAGCAACTGACAACCTTGTTTGATACGGTTCAGGAAGGGATTATCGCAGTAGACCGTAACGGAAAAATTGTCAATATCAATGCAGCGGCAGCAAAGATGTTGCAAGTTTCGCAAAAGCCGGTATTGGGCAAGGAACTGGCGTTGCTGCTTTCCGGCTTGCCATTGGCGGACAGTCTGACAACCGGCCATGATGTTTTTAATCGGGAAGCGTTCCGGTTGATTAGGGGGCAGCGCGTTTATTATGTAGCAACTGTCAAGACTTGGCTGGGCGGTACGGAAGTTTGGGGCGCTGTCGTAACTTTGAGGGAAATGGCCGAAGTAAAAAAAATAGTCTCCAATTTTTCGACACAGGAACACTGCTTCAGTTTTGAGATGATTCTTGGCGACAGCCCGGCTTTGGCCAAGGCGAAACAAGAAGCTGCGCAGGCGGCCGCCGGCAACGTGACAGTGCTGATACAGGGTGAAAGCGGCACAGGCAAGGAGCTGTTCGCCCGTGCGATTCACAATGCCAGTGCCCGGCGCGACAAACCGATCATCGCGATCAATTGCGCGGCGATCCCTGAAGCTTTGCTGGAAAGCGAATTGTTTGGCTATGAAGAAGGCGCGTTTACCGGTGCCAGACGCGGCGGCAAACCCGGAAAATTTGAATTGGCCGATGGCGGCACGGTCTTTCTCGATGAAATCGGCGACATGTCGCTCTCTTTGCAGGCCAAACTATTGCGAGTGCTGCAGGAACGCAAGATTGAGCGTGTTGGCAGTACGGAAACCACGGCTATCGATGTGCGAATTATCGCGGCTACGCATAAAGATATCGAAGCGATGGTACGTCAGGGTGAATTTCGCCAGGACCTTTACTACCGGATCAATGTTTTTCCGTTGCAAATTCCTTCGCTGCGTCAACGCCGGCAGGATCTGCCGTTGTTGATCGAACGTTTTCTGGCCCGTTATCGCGATAAGATGGCGAAGAACGTCGAGGGCATCGATGCGGATGCATACGCCTGTTTGTTGGAGTATGGCTGGCCCGGCAATATTCGTGAACTGGAGAATACGATTGAATATCTGGTCAGTATTGCGGACGGTAAAATTATTGAGCAGCGGCACATCCCGCAGCGGATACTGATAGCCGGCAAAACCGCACAACCGGGTTCGCCGGTTCAAGCGCAACCGACTCGCCTGCTGACGATTGCCGAACTGGAAAAACGAGCAATCCTGAGTGCGATCGAACAATTTGGTCTGACCATGCGCGGTAAAGCACAATTGACGCAGGTGTTGGGAATCAGTAAAGCGACCTTGTATCGGAAATTGAAACAGTACAATATTGCAATCGCTTTGTATCAAAATGAGAATGATGAATCAAAATGAGAACAGCTGATTTTTGGGCGGATTGAGCACTGTGTAAGAAATCATTTGAATCAAAATGAGAAATTGCGCCGCGATAACCGGTTGATTTTTGCCGAATCAGCCGTTTTTTTCTGGCACGCATCTTGCATTGGATAGCAGGCACTACGCATGGCAGGAGGCGAAAACATGAAATTTCGCGATGAAGTGATCACTTTGATTCAGGCCGGAGTCAAACCGGCGCTTGGTTGCACCGAACCGGGCGCGGTAGCGCTAGCAGCGGCTTATGCCGGACAGGCGCTGGGGGCTGAGATTCCGACCAAAGTCGAAGTCTGTGTGGATTCAAACGTATATAAGAATGGAGTTGCTGTAGGCATTCCCGGCACCGGCAAGGTCGGACTAGCGATTGCGGCAGCGTTAGGGGCACTGATCAAGGAACCGGCGCTGGAATTGTCGGTGCTCAGCCGGATTACGCCGGAATTGCTGACGATGGCCGATACGATGCTTGCCGGGGATAAGGTCGATATCCGATTGAACGATCATCAGGGACTGCATATCGAGGTTAAGGTCAGCGGGGTCACAAGCTGGGCTCGAGCCGTGATTGATGGCAGCCATACCAATCTGATCCTGCTGGAGCGAGATGGAAAGACCCTTTCCTGCAAGGCGGCGGCGACTGCGGCAAAAAGCGTGGCAATCATGAATAACGCCGAAGTTACGCTGGCGGGGATTATTGCGGCGGTAGAAGAAATGCCGGGTGAGGAGTTTGCCTTTTTTGCCGAGAGCATCCGAATGAATCAGGCGGCAGCGCGCGCGGGTTTGAACGGACGTCTGGGCATGGCGATCGGCGCAACCTTTCAGGATATGATCAATGAAAAAATCCTCACTGACGACTTGGTGTTGTATGCGAAAATCCTCACCGCAGCAGCGGCGGATGCGAGAATGTCGGGTGAAAATGTGCCGGTGATGAGCGTGGCCGGTAGCGGCAACCATGGTCTGACTGCGATATTGCCGGTAGTGGCGGTGGCGGAGCGACTGAACGTGCCGCAGGAAAAGCTGCACCGGGCGCTGGCGATCAGCGCGTTGACGACGCTTTACATCAAAACCTACACTGGCAGCCTGTCCGCCTTATGCGGTTGCGCAGTGGCGGCGGCAACCGGGGCGAGTGCGGCCATTGTCTGGATGCTGGGTGGCAGTCGCGAACAGATTGATGGAACGATAAAAAACATGATTGCCAACCTAACCGGCATGATCTGCGATGGCGGCAAAGTTGGTTGTGCGCTGAAATTGTCTACAGCGGCCGGCGTGGCGGTCGAAACGGCCCTGTTGACACTGAAAAATGTCTTGGTGCCTGACAGCAACGGGATCATCTTTCAGTCAACGGATGACTCAATCCGTAATTTGGGCATGGTGAGCAGCCCGGGCATGCTGGAAACCGACAAAGTCATTCTGGAGATCATGCTGGAAAAAAGCAAAGCGCCAGCCGTGTCCTGAACAGATTTTTGAAAGTGGCTTGCTTTTTGCTGTTGAATGTGGTAAATTTTCATCCATACCATACAATTTGACGTAATAATAGTAATATAACATCAGCGATTTTGCCCGAACAGTAATTCGGATGGCAATGGAGCCTATGCATCAACACGATGCGTGGGCTCTTTTTTGTTATATAAAAAATGATGAAAGAGGGATTGGAATGAAGATGCTGAAAAAACACCTGACCCTGCTGCTCGCCCTGGTAATGATGGCGCTGGTTGTCGCCGGCTGCGGCGGTGCTCCGGCCAAACCGGCAGCAAAACCGGAAACCAAACCGGCGGCTAGCCGAATTGACCAGATCAAGAAAAATGGCAAACTGATTCTCGCCACAGGCAACTATCGTCCGTTTGAATATCACGACGAGAAAACCAACAAAATCATCGGCTATGATATTGATGTCGCCGAAGCCATCGCCAAAAAAATCGGCGTGCCGCTGGAAATCAAGGAAATGCAGTTCACCGGGCTGATTCCGACGCTGCAAAACGGCCAGGCCGACCTAGTGATCGCCGCGATGTATATCACGCCGGCCCGTAGAGAAGTCGTAGACTTTGCCGACCCTTACATGGATACCGGCATGGTGCTGGCGGTCCGCAAAGATAACACCACAATCAAAAGCACCAAGGACCTTGACGGTAAAGTGGTCGGTGTAAAAACCGGCGCAACCAGCGAGAAGGTCGCTCAGGAAATGAAAGAAAAGGGCGCCAAGATTGAAATCAAGAGCTATAAAGAAACTGTTGATTATTTGCTCGACTTGCAAAATGGCCGTCTGGACGCCGCCATCAATGACCTGCTCAATCAGTTGGAATACAACAAAGCCAATCCCAACGTGAAGATTGTCGGCGAACCGTTCACCAAAGCCCAGCTGGGAATCGCCGTGAAAAAAGGCGACAAGGAATTGCTGGACTTGACCAACGCGGTGCTGAAAGAACTGAAACAATCCGGCGAAGCGGAAAAAATGTACAAGAAATGGCTGATCGGCACGAAGTAGAAGCCAGAATTTTGGGAAGAGGGAACGCTGATGAATCTCGACTTTTCAGTTG
>RRZU010480478.1_pt1 | contig 17640 bp, 19 predicted proteins | sample 2165561 | NCBI WGS metagenome assembly RRZU01 (sample SAMN10456909, study PRJNA506462) | wastewater metagenome | isolation source: wastewater sludge | place: USA: Moscow, Idaho | reverse complement strand
GTGATGTTGAATTGGGCGCTGACAGGTAGCGCCTCCGGTCAGGAACTGGCCGAGGTGGGGAGCGGTGGACGTTTCGCCGTGCTGAGCCACGAAACTCACGCTGTACCGGCGCTAGCCGGTCAGCGGGAGTAGTTCATTGGACTTGCAAGAAGAACGCTTAGATGTTGAAAACGTATTGTCCGATTTAGTGTCGCAGTTGGATGATTGCTGTTAATCATCGTTGTTGATATTGGCTTATTCACAAGCTGCTGAGATTTCTTCCCCCGATACAGCCCTCTTGCCTTTCGCAATAGGGCTTTTTTATTGCCTTGGTCACTGGTTTTTCGTTCGTGGAACGGGGAATGTTTCACGTGAAACATTCCTCGCCGATACCAGAAATATGCCACAAGCAGAATGACGGTGATACCATCGGCGGCGATACTTTTTCTGAATCTGGGGGGAAATAATAGAGATGGATATCCAAGAATACATGCGTGGAATTGGTGAGGCGGCACGGGCGGCCAGTCGTGAATTAGCGCGGGCTGATACCAATCGAAAAAACCAAGCTTTACATGCGATTGCCGATGCGATTGAACGGGAACGAAAAAGTTTACTTGATGCCAATGCCGACGATGTGACGGCTGCCTTGGCTGAAGGCTTAGCACCAGCAATGGTGGATCGGCTGACATTGAACGACAAGATCATCAGTTCAATGGCCGAAGGCCTGCGGCAAATTGCAGCCTTGCCTGACCCCATTGGCGAAATGACGGATTTTGCCTATCGTCCTTCGGGGATTCAGGTTGGCAAAATGCGGGTGCCACTTGGGGTGATTGGGATCATTTATGAAGCACGCCCTAATGTCACGGCAGATGCAGCTGGGTTATGCCTCAAATCCGGCAACGCCACCATTTTGCGCGGCGGCTCTGAAGCCATCCGTTCTAACCGTGCGATTGCGGCTTGTGTACGAGAAGGTTTGACTAAGGCAGGTTTGCCTGCGACAGCGGTGCAAGTGGTCGATACCACCGACCGCGCCGCAGTGGGGCAACTGATTACCATGCCTGAATATGTCGACGTGATTGTGCCACGCGGCGGTAAGGGCTTGATCGAACGCATTAGCCGCGAAGCTAGAGTGCCGGTGATTAAGCACTTAGACGGTAATTGTCATGTGTATATTGATGACACTGCTAACCCAGAAAAAGCAATTCGGGTGGCGGTAAATGCAAAAACACAGCGTTTTGCACCATGTAACACCATGGAAACGCTATTGGTGCACGAGGCGTTTGCTGCTTATCTCCTGCCAAAATTAGCGCCAATGTACTGGGAAAAAGGCGTTGAATTGCGTGGTTGTCCGCGTACCTTAGCGATTTTGGTCGATGAGCGAATGAAGGCGGCAACGGAGGAAGATTGGTTTACCGAATATGCGGCACCGATTCTTGCGATCAAAGTGGTGAAAGACTTGGACCATGCGATTGAACATATCAATCACTATGGCAGCCACCATACCGATTCGATTATCACCGAAGACTATAGCCGTGCTCGTCGTTTCTTGCGTGAGGTGGATTCTTCCAGTGTGATGGTCAACGCCTCGACACGCTTTGCCGATGGCTTTGAATATGGCCTTGGTGCAGAAATTGGGATTTCCACTGACAAGATTCATGCGCGTGGCCCAGTCGGTTTAGAGGGATTAACCAGCCAAAAATGGTTGGTATTTGGTGATGGGCAAATCCGCGAATGACACCTTTGGCTGCACATCCTTTACGCCAACTGTTAAATGATGAAGCCCACGCACGGCCGGCGCTGCCTATTGCAGGGCCGGCGCGTTTATCTTCCATCGTATTGTGGTCGGATACGGTGGGCGAAGCGGAATGGCTTGATCTGCAACAGTTAACCCAACGATTGGGATTGCCCAATCCCGAACCTCATGCAGTGCAATATCAAGCCCGTGTTGGCCCTTTGACGCTCAATTGGAGCCTACATACCGAGTTTGTGCGCTACACCTTTATCTTGCCCGAAATAGGCTGTAATCCATTTAGTGATACTGCTTTGGCGGCGGTGCCTGCCGATTGGCTAGCCGAGCTGCATGGTGAGTTATTGGTGGGGTTACATGTGGTGATTGTCCCTGCCCATCCCTCAGAGGATTGGCGGACACAGGTAGGGCATTGGTTTGATCCTCAAGACCTGATTGGGGCAGAAATTGGCGATCAGAGCGGGGTGGCATTAACCGACTTACGCTTACATCCCGATCCAAACTTAGGATTGGGGTTTACCCGTTTGGCGGTGTTAGACCGTGGCATGGGAGAGCGTCAGTGTGGCCGGATGGTAAGCCGACTGATTGAAATTGAAAGCTACCGCATGTTGGCATTATTGGCGTTGCCGATTGCTAAAACAGAAATGCGCCGATTGGATGAGTTGGGGATGGCGATGCGTGCCATTACCGCCCGTCTTGATGATGGACAACGCGAGGATGGCAGTTTATTGGCCGAATTAACCTCTCTCGCGGGTCGATTGGAAGATGCGATTGCTTCATCACAATATCGTTTTTCTGCCGCACGCGCCTACTATGCTTTAGTAGAGCGGCGAATTGATGAACTGCGCGAAAGCCGTATTGCCGGCCTACAGCCATTTCATGAGTTTACCGAACGGCGTTTGGCCCCCGCGATGGCAACCTGTGACACGATATTGGGGCGACAAGATCGGCTGGCGATGCGGCTGACCCGCGCCACGGCCCTGTTGCGGACTCGGGTTGAGATTGAACAAGAAAAACAAAACCAACAATTACTCGCTTCAATGGATAAACGCGCTGCATTACAACTGCGCTTACAAGAAACGGTTGAAGGGTTATCGGTTGGGGTGTTGAGTTATTACGCAGTGGGTTTGTTGAGCTATGGCTTTAAAGCAGCGAAAGCGGCAGGTCTGCCGATCAATGCAGATTTGGCGACTGGATTGGCAATTCCTGTGGTGTTAGCGACCTTCTGGTTGGGTATGCGTCGCATTCGGCGCCACCTCGGTCACTGACAAACCTTTGCCCACTTTCCACGAGGGGAATTACTTTGAAAACAACTGCTTGGTTATCGCGTTGCTCGGTTTTTACCAAACTCGCTTTATTAGTTGGCCCACCGATTATTGGTCTAACTTTATTAACTGGCCATAGTACATGGCAACGCTATCAAGAGTGGCAAGTCAGTGTCAGTGCGGCGATGGAAGTCGAAACCGTACGCGCTGCCAGTCAGCTGGTCCACACGTTGCAAGCCGAGCGTGGTTTAAGCAATGGCTATTTGAATGGCAAGGCGGAAACCTTGCCTGAACCGTTGCGCCAAGCGCGTGCTGCAACGGATCAGGCGATTGCGGCTTTTTCCGCTGTGGCAAAACATCCGGCAGCACAACAAGAAGCACAAGCGGTAAGTGCTTTGTTGGCGCGGCGCGGTGAAATTGAACAACGCCGTCGCCCTGCGCCCGAAGTCTTCACCGATTACTCAAACCGGATCGATGGTTTATTTACCCTGTTGGCGAATCTAGGCAACCAAGTGGGCGATTTAACCTTCTATCACAGCACGGTCAGCTTATTGGCGTTATCCTGTGAAAAAGAATTTGCTGGTCGTGAGCGTGGGTTTATCAATGGCGTATTGGCTGCGGGCAGTTTTACCACCCCAGCGTTAATCCAAGCCAGTGGCTTTGTGGCACGGCAAACGCAATGTGCTGCTGATTTTGCTCGTTATGCCGATCAAGACATCATGGTGGCTGCTAAGACGCTACAAGACAGCCCAGTCAATACGCAGTTTCTACAGCTACGCAGCCAAGTGTTTGCCATCGGCCCTAGTGAACCACAACAACTGGCCCCGCCACAGTGGTTTGGTGCGGCTTCGGCTCGTATCGATGCCATGAAAGCGTTGGAAGGGCAGCTATTAGACCAACTGGCACAACAGCTATTGAGCAAATCAGAGCGTATTGAACGCCAGATGTTGTTGAACGGCCTTGGCAGCCTCACCGCCTTGGCCTTATTGCTGTGGTTGAGCTGGGGCATTATGCACAATCTCCGCAGTCGCCTTCGCCGCTTGGAGCAACTGATGCGAACCATGAGCCAAACTCTCGATCTTGCGCCAAGGGTGGATGTACGCGGTAAAGATGAAATTGCGTTGATGGGACAAGCCTTTGATGTACTGGTGGATAACTTTGGTCGGACGTTATTTGAAGTGAAACAAAGTGCACACCAACTTGCTACCGCCGCTGGGGATATGGAGCATTTATCCGAGCGTGCTGCTCACAGTGCATCGGTGCAAAGCGATGCCTCAAGTAGCCTAGCGGCGGCGGTCGAAGAAATGACTGCTGGTATTCGTTCGGTGCGAGAAAATGTCCATGAAACGCGCTTAGTGTCTGAGAAAATGCAATCGCATACCCAAGCTGGAGAGGGAGAAATTCAACAGTTGGCCGCCGCCTTGGCCAGCACGGCGGTGGCAGTGGAAACTGCAGCTAAACGGATTGAAGCCTTGGAAGGTCGCTCGCAGGCGATCAGTCAGATTGTGGTGGCGATTCATGATATTGCGGATCAAACCAATTTATTGGCTTTGAATGCGGCGATTGAAGCTGCACGGGCGGGTGAGCAGGGACGTGGTTTTGCTGTGGTGGCGGATGAAGTGCGTAAATTAGCCGAGCGAGTGAGCAAAGAAACGGTGCAGATTTCCACTCTGATTGATGCTATTCGCGGTGATACACAGCAAGCAGTGACAGAAATGAGTGATGTGCGGCAACGACTCAACGAAGGCACGGCATTAATGGGCAATTCGACGTCGTTGTTACAAGAAATTCGTGACCAAGCCACCGATACCGTCGAGCGCAGTGTGAGCAATGCTGCTGCAATGGATCAGCAAACTCAGGCCAGTTCGGATGTGGCACAAAACGTCAATCAAATTGCTGGTTTGGCTGGTGAAAGCGCCCAGATTGTAAAAGAAACGGCGCTGGTCGCTGATACGCTTAACCAAACGGCACAACAGCTAGCACAGTTGATCGACCGCTTTACACACACTTCGTCGCGACATCATTAACGCTTGTTGCCCCGTTTCCAGTATGGCGACGGGGCAAGCTTGGATCTGTTAACGGCCTGCCAATTTTTGATTACGTAGCAAGCACAGTAAATCACAGGCAATGTGCGCTGCGGCAATGGCGGTAATCTCGCTTTGGTCAAACGGTGGCGAGACTTCGACCACATCCATACCAATTAGATTAACTTGGCCAAGTTGTCGCACAATACCCAACGCTTGGGCACTCGATAGGCCACCGGGGACGGGAGTGCCGGTGCCGGGGGCAAAAGCGGGGTCGAGACAGTCAATATCAAAGGTGAGATAAGTGGGGTGATCGCCGACAATTTTTTGAATGCGGCGTACTGTTTCGGCTACCCCAATCTCATGCACCGTTGGCGCATCAAGGCGCGGGATGCCCATAAAATCATCGTTCCATGTCCGCAGTCCCACCTGTACCGAACGTTCAGGGTCGATTAGCCCTTCTTTGACTGCTTTGTAAAACATGGTGCCGTGGTTAAGCGAGTCGGGGTTGTCATCGGCCCACGTATCACAATGGGCATCGAAGTGAATCAGGCTCAGCGGTTTTCCATAGCGTTCACAATGTGCTACCAACAGCGGGTAGGTGATGTAATGATCACCACCGAGGGTTAGCATTTTGGCACCACTGGCGAGGATCTCGCGGGCGTGTTGAATAATGCTGTCTTTGATGGTCAGTGGATTGTGTGCATCAAACCAACAATCACCATAATCAATGACTGCTAAATCTTCAAACGGATCAAAGCCCCAAGGAAAGGGTTTCAATTCGGCAAGTTGGACGCTGGCAGCTCGGATGGCTGCTGGGCCAAGACGGGCACCCGAGCGAAAAGTTGTGGCGAGGTCGAGCGGGATACCGCTGACTGCAACATCAACACCGTTGAGGTCGCGGCTGTAGTTGCGCCGCATAAAAGACAAAACACCTGCGTAGGTGTTTTCAATAGAGGATCCGTATAACGAGGGGCGACGGATAGCCCCGTCCCCGTACAAGGTTTGGCTCATGGCTGTTCCTCGGTGAAAAAGAACAGCCAGTGTGCCAGAAAATCAGATGTATTCCAGATCGTCGTGTTTTGGGCTGACCAATTTGCCGCAGGAAAGTGACATTAAAAACAGCGCAATCCGTTCGTGCATAATCAAGGTGTGGTTATTTTGCGTTTCAATCATGTGATAGCGCAGGCTTTCCCGCACCATGGAGGCGCCGGTGACATCAATCAAAATATCTACCTCTTCGCCCAATGCCGCCAATTCCATAAAATCTTGCGTGACAAAGACGCCATGTTCTTTTGCCAATGTAATCCCTGGCTGGTTGAGATCGAGGTCAGCCACGCCCAACACGTCGATAAAATCACATGACAGCATTTGTTTTAACAATGGGGTGCCGGTTTCCCCCGCCCCGATCATGGCAATACGAAATGCGGACATCAATCACTCCAAAGACAAAAGAAAAAACTGACCGTAACATAAAACTTTTGTCATGAAATTGATAGCTGTCAAGGTTTGCTGTCCGGATTTGGCAGTCGTCCCACGCGTAAGGTTAACGGCCAGCGTAAAGTGCGGCTGCTGGCATTGCCCCATGCCTGTTCGAGTGCGGGTTCGATGACCAGCAGTGGGTCGCTGTGATGGGTTTCTTGATAGCGGCGGCTGGCCGACCACGTTGATAGATAGCCCCGTAAGCCGGCTAAAGTCCATTCAGCGGTCAGGGTAAATGGCATCGCGGGGTAATCAATAAATGGCCATTGTAGTTGGCGATAACCACTTTCCACCCACTGCCGTTGGGGTGGCCAATAACGGCCTACGACCTCGTGATAATAGTGTTGTAACACCTGATTTAATTCACCATCAGCCTCAATGTTTTGATAACACCACACAGCAATTAGGCCGTTGGGCTTGAGGACACGTTTGGCTTCAGTAAAAAAACCTTCCATATCAAACCAATGCAGCGCCTGCGCTACGGTGATTAAATCAACCGATTGATCAGCCAGCGCGGAGGCTTCGGCATGTTCGCACACATACTCGACATTATTGCGGGCGGTGGCATGGGCAAGCTGGGCGCTGCTGGCATCGGTCGCGACGACGCGCACAAAACGTTCAGCTAGCGCAATCGCGGCTTGTCCGTTACCGGTGGCAACATCCCACGCTAACTGGCGGCTTGGCGCAAGGGCTGCGAGCCAATCGAATAAAGCGGGGGGGTAGTGAGGCCGGTAGCGGGCATAATCGGAAGCTAGCGGGGAAAACTCGTCGCAAAATGACATAAAACACCATGAGCGCCAAAATAAACATGGGTATGTCATACAAAGATTTTGTCATCAGGTCAAGAAATTTGTGCGTTGAAGTCTATTTTTCTCAAAAAAAATCAAAAAAACAAAAAAAGCCGGCACTCTAGTAAAAGAGAGCCGACCATCAAAACACACTCCGTGTCTTGCTTAAAGCAAAATCAATGCCGTTTTTGGTGATGGCGCATCATCGGGTGTTGTTGGTCGAAGATGGCTTTTTGTTCGGTGCTTAATGTGTCATAGAAGTGACGGGTTTCCGCGCTGGCTTTTTCCATGTGCGCTACATGATCGCGGGCATGTTCTAACATGCGTTCCATTTTTTCCGGTACGGTTTTTGGCTGTTCTGCATTACGCCATGCTTTGATTTTTTCTTGTTTGGCTTTGCTGTGTTCCAACATAAAGTCGGCGTAGCGTTTCCAATCGGCTTCTTGTTTGTTGCTCAATTTCAACGCAGTTTTCAATTTATCCAACCGAGCTTGTACGGCCTCGGGTTGCATCATTTTGTGCATTTTCTCACTGTGCATCCCTCCTGTCATTGGGCCATGTTCCATTGGCGCCGCGATGCTATAGGCGGCAGGTAGGCTCAGGCCCAAGGCCAAGGCGGATGTCAGTAAGAATTGTTTGGTCTGCATGATTCAGGTCCTCCTGTTTTGTCGTGAAGATAAATTTGTAGACGAGGCCAAGCAATAAAAGTTCATTGCAGTGCGACATTTTGTCACTTCACAAATAAACATAATATCTGCCACGATATGTCAGTCTAAATGGTCATACCTTATGACCTAAAACGAAAAAATCTTGATTTATCAATGCGTATAGGACAGCTGTTATGGCAAAACCGCGCAGCTTACTGCAAGAAATCATGTGGATTGTGGTGATCAAACTGGTGGTACTGTCCATCATTTGGTGGTGTTTCATCCGCGATGTGAAGGTCGAAGTCGCGACCACCGACACCGCACAGCATCTTCTTGCTTCTCCTTCTTCCTCGGCTCAGCAACGGAGCACCCACCATGACTGAAGAATTAGTCAATCTCTCGCGGCTGCAATTTGCCGTGACTGCGATGTATCACTTTTTGTTTGTCCCGCTGACTTTGGGTATGACATGGCTGTTGGTCATTATGGAGTCGGTGTATGTCATGACAGGTAAGGTAATTTACAAAGACATGACCCGCTTTTGGGGTAAGTTATTTGGAATTAACTTTGCCTTGGGGGTGACCACTGGTATCACATTGGAATTTCAATTTGGTACAAATTGGGCGTACTACTCGCATTATGTCGGTGATATTTTCGGTGCGCCCTTGGCAATTGAAGGTTTGATGGCGTTTTTTCTCGAATCTACTTTTATCGGCCTGTTTTTCTTTGGTTGGGATCGTCTTTCGAAACAGCAACATCTGTTGGTCACGCTATTGATGGCGGTAGGCACCAATCTTTCTGCACTGTGGATTTTGATTGCTAACGGTTGGATGCAAAACCCCGTTGGGGCTGAGTTTAGCTATGAAACCATGCGAATGGAGATGGTGGATTTTGCCGCAGTGTTGTTTAACCCTGATGCACAAGCCAAGTTTGTCCACACCGTCAGTGCGGGCTATGTCACGGGGGCGATGTTTGTTCTATCGATTTCAAGCTGGTATTTGCTGAAAAAACGTGATGTGGAGTTTGCTAAAAACAGTTTTCGCATTGCGGCAGCTTTTGGCTTTGCTTCGGTGTGCTCGGTGATTGTGTTAGGCGATGAATCGGGTTATGTGGTCGGCGAAGCGCAACAAACCAAATTGGCGGCGATGGAGGCGATGTGGGAAACCGAACCAGCGCCGGCATCGTTTAACTTGATTGCGATACCCAATGAAGCAGAGATGAAAAATGACTTTGCTATTCATATCCCGTGGTTGATGGGATTGATTGGGACACGTTCGTTGGATCAGCAAATTCCCGGGATTAAAGACATTGTTGCGCATAACCGAGAGCGAATCGTCTCGGGTATCTCTGCTGTCGAAGCCTTAGAACAACTGCGCCAAGATCAAAGCAATGTGGCGGCGAAAGCCGTGTTTGAAAAACATAAGGCAGATCTGGGCTTTGGTTTGTTGCTGCGTAAATACACCGCAGATGTGAGTGCTGCTACGCCCGATATGATTGATCAAGCTGCGCGTTCAACGATTCCAAAAGTGGCACCGATGTTCTGGAGTTTCCGTGTCATGGTGGCCTTGGGTTTTGCCATGCTGCTGCTATTCGGTTTGGCCTTGTGGTACTCCATCAAAGGCAATTTTGCCGAAAAAACCGGCTTTTTGCGGACGGCAGTATGGTGTTTGCCGATGCCGTGGATTGCATGTGAAGTGGGTTGGTTTGTGGCGGAGTATGGTCGCCAACCATGGACGATTTATGGTGTTTTACCAACACATCTTTCCGTGTCTACGCTGTCTCCAGCATCGTTGTATGGCTCCTTAGCAGGGTTTATTGCCTTCTATACCGTGCTCCTGATCGTGGAGATGTACTTGATGATTCGGTTTGCTAAGCAAGGCCCCGGCAGTTTAGGCACTGGGCGTTATCTCAATGAAGCAATTGCCCATTAACCACGGAGCGACAATATGGACATGGTTTTGGATTACCCAACCTTAAAAGTCATTTGGTGGCTGTTGGTGGGCGTGTTATTGGTTGGCTTTGCCATCATGGATGGCCACGACATGGGGGTGGGGACTTTGCTGCCCTTTGTGGGCAAGAATGATGTTGAGCGGCGGGTGGTGATTAACACCGTTGGTCCACACTGGGACGGGAATCAGGTGTGGTTTATTACCGCAGGCGGGGCAATTTTTGCTGCATGGCCCTTGGTCTATGCCACTGCCTTTTCTGGGTTTTATTGGGCAATGTTGGCGGTATTGTGGGCATTGTTCTTCCGTCCTGTTGGGTTTGACTATCGTTCGAAAATTCACCATCCGACATGGCGTAAGGTGTGGGATTGGGGCCTGTTTATCGGTGGTTTTGTCCCCCCATTGATCTTTGGCGTGGCATTCGGGAATCTGTTGCAAGGGGTACCTTTTCATTTTGACGATAACCTAGTGCCTTACTACACCGGCTCGTTTTGGGGATTACTGAATCCTTTTGCGTTGTTATGTGGTGTCGTGAGCTCTGCTATGGTGACGTTTCACGGCGGGGTGTATTTGATGCACCGGACAGAGGATGAGGTATATCAACGCAGCCGGCGTTGGGTCAATGTGACAGGTTTGTTGACTGTGGTGGCGTTTTCTCTGGCTGGGCTGTGGCTCGCGTGGGGGATTGATGGCTTTGTGATCAGTTCGGTGGTGAATCCTGCTGCACAACCCGATCCCTTGGCGAAAACTGTGGTGAAACAAGCCGGTGCATGGTTGGCTAACTATCAACAGTGGCCGTTAGCGATGGCATTGCCTGCGCTGGCCTACATTGGCTTTTTGGCCGCGTTGTGGTTAGCGAATCGAGGTCGGACATTGGCTGCTTTTGTAGCGTCTTCTCTTGCTATGACCGGCGTGATTAGTACGGCAGGCATCTCGATGTTCCCCTTTGTGATGCCCTCTTCCACCGATTTGCGTTCAAGTTTAACCGTGTGGGATAGCGTTTCGAGTCATAAAACCTTGGGAATTATGTTGGTAGCAGTGGTTATTTTTATGCCAATTATTATTGCTTATACCCGCTGGGCGTATGGCGTGATGAGTGGCAAGGTGACTGCAGCCTATATTCGTGAAAATGAACACTCGGCTTACTAATCAGAGGGGGAGATAAGATGTGGTATTTTGCGTGGATGTTGGGAATTGGTTTTGCTGTGCTATTGGCTATCCTCAATGCACTGTGGGGGGATAACGAGGCGGCTCGCCAGCCTGTCGTCGATACCAGAGCGAAGTCGGATCATGTCTGATAGTGCTAGCTCTGTTCGTACTCGCACTCACTGGCCGCTGTTGTTATTGGCCCTGACTATTTTGGTGGTGACCACGGTGTGGCCGCACAGTTTATCGAATGAGGCTGGACAGGCCGATCATTTATTGGCGATGTTGGTCTTTTGGGCGATGTGTGCGAGTTTTATCCGTGGAGTGGGGTTTATTCCCCATCATCGTCTGTGGCGTGCGCTGTTTTCAATCCCTGCGGTAGGTGTTGCCCTGTTGGCGGCCATCGTGCGGGGTGGCGGTGTGTTGAATTAAACCATGCAAAGACCGTGTGATTGATATGGAGCGCACTGTCGTGCGCTCCAGACAACTCAGTTAGGCTTTGCTATACAGAGCTTCTCCACTTTTTACAAACTCAATTGACTTGACTTCCATGCCTTTTTGCAAGGCTTCTTGCTCTGATAAACCTTGTTTTTCCGCGAAATCACGTACATCTTGCGTGATTTTCATTGAGCAGAAATGGGGGCCGCACATTGAGCAGAAGTGTGCAACTTTTGCACTGTCTTTAGGTAATGTCTCGTCATGGAATTCCCGTGCGCGATCTGGGTCTAGGCCAAGATTAAATTGATCTTCCCAGCGGAACTCAAAACGCGCTTTTGACAACGCATTATCACGAATCTGGGCACCGGGGTGGCCTTTGGCTAAATCGGCTGCATGGGCAGCAATTTTGTACGCAATAATGCCCTCGCGGACATCCTGTTTATTTGGCAAGCCAAGATGCTCTTTCGGTGTGACGTAACACAACATAGCACAGCCATACCAACCAATTTGTGCCGCGCCAATAGCCGAGGTGATATGGTCGTAACCGGGTGCAATGTCAGTGGTTAATGGGCCCAAGGTATAGAACGGTGCCTCATCACACCATTCCAGCTGTAAGTCCATATTTTCTTTAATCAGCTGCATCGGGACATGCCCCGGGCCTTCGATCATCACTTGTACATCATGCTTCCACGCAATCTGTGTCAGTTCGCCTAAGGTCTTTAATTCACCTAACTGTGCTTCATCATTGGCATCCCATACTGAACCAGGGCGCAAACCATCACCTAAGCTAAACGATACATCATAGGCCTTCATGATCTCGCAGATGTCTTCAAAATGCGTATACAGGAAGTTTTCTTGATGATGTGCCAAGCACCATTTCGCCATGATCGATCCACCACGGCTGACAATCCCTGTCATGCGATTCGCGGTCATGGGCACATAGCGCAACAACACGCCGGCATGGATAGTGAAATAATCGACCCCTTGCTCAGCCTGTTCAATCAACGTGTCTTTGAAGATGTCCCATGTTAAATCTTCTGCCTTACCGCCGACTTTTTCTAATGCCTGATAGATCGGCACTGTCCCAATTGGCACTGGGCTATTGCGGATAATCCATTCGCGGGTTTCATGGATATTCTTGCCGGTAGAGAGATCCATAATGGTGTCAGCACCCCAGCGGATACCCCACAGCATTTTTTCCACTTCTTCTGAAATGGAAGAAGTCACCGCTGAATTGCCAAGGTTGCCATTGATTTTGGTCAGGAAATTACGGCCAATAATCATCGGTTCCAGCTCTGGGTGATTGATATTGGCAGGAATAATCGCCCGTCCGCGCGCCACTTCCGACCGCACAAACTCAGGCGTGATTTCTTCTAACAAAGTCGCACCAAAGCTATGACCCGGGTGTTGGCGTGTCATCATCGCTGCCATTTTTTCACCCTTGGGCCCACCCGCTTTCAACGCAGCTAAATACTCACTGCGGCGTTGATTCTCGCGAATGGCAATATATTCCATCTCAGGGGTAATCACACCCTGTCGCGCATAGTGCATCTGTGTCACATTGCGACCAGCTTTGGCTCGTAGCGGTTTGCGTGTTAATTCAAAACGCAGTGCATCAAGAGCAGGATCATTTGCGCGTTTCTGACCATATTCTGAGGTTGGTCCCGCTAGCTGTTCGGTGTCTTGGCGCTCCGCAATCCAGTTGGCCCGTACAGGCGCTAACCCTTTGGTGACATCGACTTGTATCGCTGGGTCGGTGTAAGGGCCGCTGGTGTCATAGACATAAATCGGCGGATTTTTTTCAGCACCAAATTGGCTGGGTGTATCGAACTGGGTGATTTCACGCATCGGCACTTGGATGTCAGGCCGGCTGCCGGTGACATAAATTTTGCGTGAATTGGGGAAAGGTTGAATCGACATTTCTTCAGCTGCAGCTGAAGGTGGGGTGGTATGGGGGGCATTCATCGTGGTGTTCTCCTTGCTGAACAAAGCAGGGCACAAGGAGCGGAAGCCAGAACGGCCGCCTATCGGCCACAGTGGGTTTCCGCTTCCCTACGCCGGTATCAACCGGATCAGGTTCAAAGGGTATGTCTCATCTCTATTCATCACTGAACAGAGAACCCCTAGCGGGAAGCGAGAGTCACTTTTTGATTTACGTCAACTCTCGTGCTAAGTCGCAGCAAGTTAAGATAATCGCTCAATAATTGCAAGCAAAGGCTTGCCGAACCAAGCATTTCTCCCTAGACTGCAGCCCAACCCGTCAGCTTTCTCTCTCGCTGTCGGCTTTTTTTGGCATTAAAAGATGTATTTTTAATCTATCTTTAAGAGGCAATATGGATCAGCAAACCGTCCACCAGTTGGTGAAAGCCACGATTCCCGTGCTGCGTGAACATGGCGTGGCACTCACCACCCATTTTTATCAGCGGATGTTCCACCACAACCCAGAGCTGCTACAGATTTTTAACCGCAGCCACAATGCGACAGGTAAACAACCGATGGCCTTGGCTGGTTCGGTGTTGGCCTATGCAGAAAATATTGATGATCCTTCGGTATTGGCACCGGTGGTCAATTTAATTGCACACAAACATGCCAGTTTGGGGATTCGCGCCGAACATTACCCGATTGTCGGCAAGCATCTCTTAGCGTCGATACAAGAGGTGTTAGGCGATGCCGCTAGCCCCGAGTTAATTGAAGCATGGGCCATTGCCTATCAAAAATTGGCGGATATTTTTATCCAAGCCGAAAGCCAACTCTATTACGATGCCACCAATCAAGAAGGAGGCTGGTCAGGATGGCGGCCATTCAAAATCAGCCGTAAAGTGATCGAAAGCGCAGAGATCACTTCATTTTATTTGGTGCCCAGCGATGGAGGCGCTTTGCCACGTTATCGCGCTGGTCAATACACCACCGTTCGCGTTTTTGTACCTGCTTGGAATGTGGTGCAGCCACGCCAATACACTTTATCCGATGCACCAAATGGTGAATATTTCCGTATTTCGGTCAAACGTGAAGCTGGCAATAACGACACTCCCGCTGGCCAAGTTTCCAATCGGTTACATGAGGCCTTTCATGAAGGTGACATGATCGATTTAGCACCGCCTTTCGGTGATTTCTTCCTCGATGAAGACAGCACGGCACCGCTCTTGTTAATCAGTGGAGGTGTGGGTATCACACCGATGATGGCTATCTTAAACCGCCTGTTAGCCCTAAACAGCACACGGCCAGTGCATTTTATCCATGCTTGCCGCAATGCTGATGTGTTCGCTTTTGGTGAGTCGTTACAACAACTGGCCGCGACGCATGCCCATCTACAGTTACATCTTTTCCACGATCAAGCACCGGTTGGCAGTACATCAGCTCAAATCGCCCCACTGCAGTTATCCGACTTAGCCCCCGTTTTGCCCTTGGCAGAGGCCGAATGTTATCTATGTGGGCCTGTTGGCTTTATGCAAACCCATATTGCGGCGTTACAACAATTGGGTGTGAGCAAACAGCGTATCCATGCCGAACTATTTAGCACGGGTGGCATTGACATCTAATTGCCAGCCAGAGCCAGAACAGGCATGCTGTCTGGCTCTTGTTGTTTGGATGAGACGTTATGCACATCACCCACTTTACTGATCTTGGGCTGCGCGTTTTGATGTATCTGGCGATTGGTCAACGCAACGAACCTGTCACCATCAGTGAAATTGCTGAACAGTTTCATGTGTCGCGTAATCATCTTGTTAAAGTCGTACATCGGCTTGGTCAATTGCAGTGGGTTGCCACCACCCGTGGTAAAGGCGGTGGGTTAGCATTAGCTGCCCCACCACATCACTATCGGCTTGGGACAATTATTCGTACCTTGGAAGAGTGTGATTCTTTAGTCGATTGCCAACAACCACCCTGTGTTTTGTTCAGTGGCTGTACTTTGAAGCAGGTGTTAGACGAGGCGTTGCATCTGTTTTATCAACAGCTCGACCGCTATACCTTAGCCGATGTGATGAAAAACCAAACGGCAACGACCATCAGTGAATTACAACGTGGCACAGTGGTGCATTGGCTGCAGGCTGTTGGCTAACTTGTTGGCTTAAACCGAGCGGGCTGTCGCCAGTGGCAAAAATAGAATTAATGGCAAATCGGGCAGCGCAATAAAGCCGTGATGCTGGTAAAAAGTGGCTGCACGCTCATCTTTCGCATCCACCATCAGCGCAAATGCTGCAATCTCAGCACGAGCAGTACGTTCAAGCGCATCAGCTAGCATGGCGCTGCCAAGACCTTGACCTTTGAATGCTTGATCGACCGCTAGGCGTCCCATTCGAACCGCTGGCACCGTGGGATAACGTGGCAATTTTTTGCCTGTGCTGATTGGGAGATCAGCCAATAATAAACTTGCTGATGCCAAGGTGCAGTAGGCAGCGATACGTTGTTCGTCTGTTACCGCTACAAAACAGGCTGCCACGCGGCGACGAATGTCTTGAGTAACTCGCTCTCTCAAGTAATGATCTAACGGTGGCGACTCGCTACAGAATGTCCTACGGTCGTGTGATGCATCTAGCGGTTTGACTAGAAACGGGGCTTTGTTCATGTGTTGCGCAGAAGTTGGTTGCGACGAACAAAAGCGCGTTCTAAAGCGGCATTAGGTTTGGCTGGCGATAACATGGCTTGTGCAAAACATTCTTGATCTGCCAACGATAAGCGAACGACCTCTGCTTGTTCAATCGTCCGTTGAGCAGCTTCTTGAACAACAGACACAACAAAATCAGTCATGGTTCGGCCTTGTAACTCCGCTGCACGTTTCAGCATCGCGTGTAGATCGGTGCTAATTCGTGCTTCGAGACGGGCAGTAGATACACGGGGTGTAGGCATTTTTGTCCTCCTTGGTAAATAATACGGCTATTGGCCGTACAATTCAATGCCGTATAAACATTCTCTAAAACGCTAACCAGTTTGCTAATGCTGTGAAAGCAGGGTAATTGTGGGATAATCGCCGCCCATCGGCATTGTCATACACACTTGAAGCAAGGTGGTTACATGGACTTCGAAAAAGCACGTTTTAATATGGTCGAACAGCAAATCCGCCCGTGGGAGGTTTTGGATCAGCGCGTTCTGGATTTGATGTTACAAATTAAGCGCGAAGATTTTGTGCCAGCAGAGCAAAGAGCGCTTGCCTTTGTTGACATGGAATTGCCCCTCGCCAATGGCGCTGTGATGCTGGCACCAAAAGTGGAAGCACGGATTGCCCAAGAACTGAACTTACGCCCAGAAGACCGTATTTTAGAAATCGGTACGGGGAACGGCTATTTAACAGCTTTATTGGCCAGCCTCGGTCAACATGTTTATAGCGTTGATATCGACGACAACATGATTGAGTCGGCGCGCACCAAGCTGGCACATGCTGGTATTCGCAATATCAGTCTCAAAGTCGCTGATGGGATGCAAGGTCTACCCGACCAAGCCCCTTTTGATGTAATTGTTTTAGGTGGGTCGGTACCTGTGTTACCAGAAGCCCTCAAACAACAACTGACTGTCGGTGGCCGTTTGTTCGCCATTATTGGCGAAGCGCCTTTGATGGAAGCAAAGCTGATTGTGCGCGAGAGCGAACAGGGCTGGCGCGAGACAGTCGTATTTGAAACCTGTACCGGTGCTTTACAAGCCGCACCACAATCTGAAAAGTTCACTTTCTAATGCGTGAAATCTCAGTTGCCGAACTGGCAGAATGGCTTGAAGACACACAACGCACACAGCCCTATTTATTGGATGTGCGCGAAGAATGGGAATTTCAAACCTGTCATCTGGCGAAAAGTGTCTTAATCCCGATGGCGACGATTCCCAACCGTCTTAACGACATTCCCGATGAAGTGCCGTTGGTGGTGATTTGCCACCACGGTGTACGCAGCTATCAAGTGGCTGCCTTCTTGGCCCATGCTGGGTTTGAGAATGTGGCAAGCTTGGCGGGTGGGGTTGCCGCATGGGCGGATATTGTTGATCCATCGATGGCAAAATACTAAGCCACTCGTTTTATCTTATTACAACGGCAACAGCCACACTGTTGCCGTTTTTTATTGTGGTCAGACTATGTTGAATTTTCTTGCTTCGAGTTGGAACACCGTTCCCCCTGCTTGGCAACAGGCACTGCAAACCGTACATCCGACCTTGCAGCAGATTGACGCCGCGTTGTTACAGCGCCAACAAGCTGGT
>RRZU010735388.1_pt1 | contig 17643 bp, 16 predicted proteins | sample 2165561 | NCBI WGS metagenome assembly RRZU01 (sample SAMN10456909, study PRJNA506462) | wastewater metagenome | isolation source: wastewater sludge | place: USA: Moscow, Idaho | reverse complement strand
TTTTCGCCGCTGCGGGTGCAGCGTCCGCACTTGCATTTTGCTTCGTTCGGTTCGGGCTTGGCGTTTTTGGCGGGCAGGCCTTTGAAGACTGGCTTAATCATAATTTTCCCCTATCGGTGTGTAAGTATGGAAAAAACGTTGTCTGCCACGCAATGCAATCGGCAGATATTTCATGCTAGTCCAGATCGCCTGGTTTGTCCATACTCAAACCCATTCCCCGTTCGTTTTCAAAAGTACTCAGTTTCGGAAAATCGGCCTTCGAAATGATGGCTTATATAGCCCAAATGCCGACTATTTCGCTGCCTTCGCGATGGCACTGACCGCAGCGTGCAAGCCGAGCAGGTAGCTGTCGGCGCCAAAGCCGCAGATTTGTCCTTTGGCGATCGGTGCGATGACCGATTGATGGCGAAACTCTTCGCGGGCGTGGATGTTGGACATGTGTACTTCGATGATCGGCACCGTCAGGATCGACAGGGCGTCGCGCAAGGCGATGCTGTAGTGCGTCCAGGCCCCGGCGTTGATCAGGACGGCATCGACTTGCTCACGATAGGCCTGATGGACGCGTTCGCACATGGCGCCTTCGTGGTTGGTTTGATAGCTCTCGATTTGCACGCCGAGCGTCTGCCCGAGCTCTTGCAGTTGCGCATCGATTTCGGCGAGCGTGACGGTGCCGTACTGTGCCGGGTCGCGATGACCGAACATGTTGAGGTTGACGCCGTTTAACACCAGAATATTTTTCATCGTAGCTTTCTCCGTAGGCTGCATGGCTTTTTCGTTGTAGTTTGAATCACCGTTTATTGTTCTGACGACTCGTTCGCCCGTCGCCCAAGCAGCCCGTTAGCGATGCGGAACAAGCGTGTTTTCGCTGCTTCCGGATGCAAACCGTCGCTTAGCGGCAGGGCCAATTCCGCAAGCTCAAGTGAACGTGCCTCGGTCAGTTTGGCGGCGCGCTGGCGGTATTCGATGAGCGCGCGTTGTTCTGGCAAGCTGAGTGGAAAGGGTGGGGGTTCAACGTCGAGATAGCCGTCGTCAGTGACGGGTAGCGGGTTGTCATTCTTGTAGACGACGACCGTTCCGGCAAGCAAGTCGCCGAGGCGCTTGCTGTCCTGGTTCAGCCACATGGTTAATAGACCGCTGGCGTAAAAAAATGGCAGAAAGTCGATAAAGCGTAGCGTATTCCGGGAAAAAGACGCGCCCCAGCCAATGGGGGTTCCATCATCGTGCAGCACTTGAATATTACAAAGCTTTTTGCCCGGCGTTGCGCCATTCGAATAGACCTCGAAAACAACCGGATAAAGCCATTCCAGGAAAAAAGCGAGGAGCATGGCGATGCTTGAGCCAAAGATACCAGTGAAGCCTAGCGCGATGGCGATGGCTGCAAACAATAAGAGGCGGATCAGCGCATCGAACAGCCAGGCCCGTACTCTGATTATCGGCCCGGCACTGCACAGGTTAAGCTCGCAGCCTTCGGGCGTGGCCACTCGTCGCACCGTGTCGAGCGGAGCGGCGAGTGTTTGCGCCGGCACTTGCGTCATCGAGCGGCGAGCTTAGTCGATGAAAATTTCCCGGTACGAGACGTAGGTCGAGCAGATCATCGTGGGGAGCAGCAACAGCCAGCCGAGGGCGAGCGGGATCGAGGCGATGATTGCCAGAATGATGCCAACGACGCCATAAATCAGGAAGGGCACCATATTGCGCAAGCAGCCCTTGAAGCTCAGCTTCATCGCCTCTATTGCGGGGATGTCGTTGAGTATGACCAATGCCGGCGCGTACCAGATGGCCATGGCCAGTGGAACCATAAGGCCGAGGCCAAGTAGAGCGCCAAGCAGGATGGAGGCGATTGCTGCTCCACTGGCTTCAGCGCCACCCAGCATGGCGGCGCTGAAGCTGCCACCAAATACTGTGGCGACAAGTATGATGCCGATCAGGATGACGCCAACGAGATAGAGTAAGCCGACCATCGTCAATTGGCCGACGTTCTTCTGGAAGCCAGCGAACAGATGACCGAAAGTCAGAGCATTCCCGCTTTCAAGATCACGGCAGCCAAGCATCATGCCACCCATAAAAATCGGTATGAGGAAGTAAATGAGTAACTGCCCGAGAATGGGGATTATGCCTAGCACCATGACCAGCACGACGTAGGTGACGGCGATGCCGATCCATAAGCCCATGGACTCGCGGAACAGCGACCAGCCGCCACTCCACCAGCCGCTGCCGCGACCGGCGCCGACGCTATTGGGCTCGTTATGCAGGCTGCCCTTGTCCGTGGGACGTACGTCTTCAACGTGAGCTGTTGGGGCTTCGAAGGGGTTTTTGGTCCATGCTGACGGCAGTGGGCGTTCGCTTTTCTCTGGCGTGTTTGGCTCTGACATGATGGTGCTCCCTGACGGTGGTTGTTAAATGATGCCGCTTCTTTTCATTTCCCAGTATCGATTGACCAGCGCAACGGGGAGCTGCGGCGGGCTGGTGTCCAGTACATTGACGCCTTGCGCGCGCAGCCGCGCGAGTTGTGTCTGCCGTGCTTGCCGATAGTCAATTGCAGCAGCATAACTGAGTGCGCTGTCAAAGTCATCGACCTCTTTGCTTAACAGCGTGTCGAGGCCGCTTTCGCGCAGGCTGGCGACCATCACCAGGTGGCGCTGGCGAAGCTGGTGGAGTGCAGGTTGCAGGGTTGAGTCGTCCTCATCGCGCAGGTTGGTGAGCAGGACGACCAGCGAGCGCTTGCGCACGTGCTTGCTGAGCATTTCACTGACGGCCAGATAGTCAGGGGTTTGTAGCGTCGGTTGCAGGTCGTAGGTGGCGTTCAGTAACAACTGCACCGTAGCGGTTGATTTGCGTGCCGGAAAGAAGCGGGGCGCCGCATGCGCGAAGGTGCCAAAGCCAACGGCGTCGCCTTGCCGCAAGGCGACGTAGGCCAGTAGCAACATGGCGTTCAAGGTGTGGTCGAAATGTGAGAGATCGTCGTCGCGGCTGCGCATGCGCTGGCCGCAGTCGAGCAAGAAAATGATTTGTTGGTCGCGTTCGTCCTGATATTCGCGGACGATCAGCTTGCGTAGGCGCGAGGTCGCTTTCCAGTCGACGTGGCGCAGGGAGTCGTCGCGCCGGTAGTCGCGCAACTGCTTGAAATCCGAACCTTCGCCGCGCCGGCGTTGGCGCAGTACGCCTAGTTGCGAGAGCCGGTTGTCGGTAGCCAGCAGCGTGTATTGGGTGATGCGGGCGAAGTTCGGGAAGACACGAATGATCGCTGGTTCGCCTGCCTGGCATTGGAGTTTCCATAAGCGGAACGGGGAAACGAGGCGCAATTGGATGTGGCCGAAATGATGCTCACCACGTTCGTTAGCATGAATGTGATAAGCCAGGTCGAGCCAATGACCTGCTTCGAGGCGAAATGGCAGCGGTAGCGTGGTCGCGGCAAAGGCTTGCGGATGAAGGTCATAGAGTTCGCCCTGGATAGCCTGTTGCGAGCCGCAGAGGTGCAGGTGAATAGTTTGATTGACGCCGACCGGCCAGATATTTGCCATCGTTCGTTTCACCGTCAGCGGGTTGCCGGTACGGCGGGCGATCCAGGCGTCGGCCAGTGCCAGGGTGAGGAGCAGCGCACCGCCCAGCTGCCAGAGCGGTTGCGCCGGCGGCAGCACGATGGCGATCGCCGCGCTGCCAAGCCACAGGCTGGTAGCGATGAGCAGGTTACGGTGGGGAATCAGCACAGGCGATTGTCCGATCAGGTGCGTGGCGCCGGTACCGAGTCAAGCAGCGCGGTGAGCAAGGCATCGGCAGTCAGTCCATCGATCTCGGCTTCCGGCGAGGTGGTGACGCGATGGCGCAGTGCCGGCAGGGCAATGCGTTTGATGTCGTCCGGCGTGACGAAGGCGCGGCCGTCGAGCAAGGCCGCGCCACGCGCGGCGCGAATCAGCGCGATGCTGCCGCGGGGACCTGCGCCACTGGAAAAACCGTGATGGTCGCGCGTCGCGCGAACAATGGACACGGCGTAGTCGAGCACGCGATCATCGACATCGACGAGTGCGCTTGCCGTTTGCAGCGATTCGATGTGCTTTGCATTGATCAAGGTGCTGACTTTGTCGACCGTCAGCTCGGCCCCGGTATTGCGGTTGGTGACGCTGCGGGTGAGTGCTGCTTCGTCCTGCGCTGTCGGAAAATCAATGCGGATTTTCAGCAAAAAGCGGTCGAGTTGCGCCTCCGGTAGCGGGTAAGTGCCTTCCTGCTCGATCGGATTTTGCGTGGCCAATACCATGAAGGGTTGCGGTAGCCGGTGAGCCTCTCCTTCGAGGGTGACCTGATACTCCTGCATGGCTTCGAGTAGCGCCGACTGGGTTTTGGCCGGCGCACGGTTGATTTCGTCGGCCAGCAGCAGGTTGGTGAACACCGGTCCGCGACGGGTGACAAACTGGTTTGTCGACATGTCGAACAGGGTGTGACCGATTACGTCCGAGGGCATCAAATCGGGCGTGAACGAGATGCGCGAGAATTCGCCGGAGAAGGTCTTGGCCAGCGCTTTGACGAGCAGCGTTTTGCCGAGTCCGGGAACGCCTTCGAGCAGGATATGGGCACCGGCAAGCAGCCCGATCAATACTTCATCGAGAATGGCCGACTGGCCGATGACTACTTTGGCCAGTTCGTCACGGATGGCTTGTAGCAGGGCGTTGGCCTTTTGTGTTTGTTCTTCGTTCAAGGTGCTCATGGGAGGTTCCTGAGGGAGGTTATAGTCGTTGATCAAGGCGTTGCAGGATTTGCATGGCCTTGCAAAATTCGTTGGTCGATTGGGCGCGACCGGCAGTCATTGCCGAGGCGATGTCGATGGTTTTGCATGCGGCGATTCTGGCCAGTGCGATACGCTGTTCGGATGCGTCTTGTTGCGTGAGTTTCGGGTAACGCAGCGACAGGCGCTTTTGCACGGCTTGCCGTACGCTAGCCAGCCAGTGCGCGACGCCGCCTTCGCGCCAGACGCTGCGGCCGATGGCCGATAGGTGCTGCGCCAGATCACGACGTTCAGCGATGGGCATGGGCAGTGTGCCGCCAAAGCGCGGAATGATCTGCCACAGCCAGAGGGCGGTCAGCACGGCGCTGCTGATCAGCAGCATCCAGGCCGATTCGGCCAGCCACTGCCAGAGCGTTTGAGTTTCCATGCGTGAAGCAAGGTGAATCGTTCCTTGCGGCTGATAGTTTTGCAGCAAGGCCCAGATCAGTTCGGCGTGGTCAAGTTCGCCGATCCGGTAATTGCTGAGGAAGCTCATGTCGTCCACCACGGTGATGTGTCCGCGTCCCCAGGCAAAGTGCAGCAGGCTGTTGCGCTCATCGCTCACGCCGGCGCGCCATGCGGGCTCCGGTTGAGAACTGGCGAGGCCGCGACCGAAGCGTTCCAGCCGGTATCCAGTGTTGTTGGCCGGAAGGAGGACTGTGGTCGTGGCGGCCTTTTCAAGGCCTTTGTCGGCGTCTTTTCTGCCGGGCTTGCACTGCCCTTGCGGTGGCTGGTACGGGCTTATTCCGAGTTTTTTAAGCAACGGGTCATCGCTGGCACTTTCGGCGGCAACGATGAGGTAGCCGCCCTGACCCACCCAGTTGAGCAAGCGTTCGCTGCGCGCCGGGTCGACGTTGCGCCGCCGGTTTCCATCGAGAATGAGGACGCCGCCGGCTGCCAGCTGGTCGAGCGAACTGGGACTGTTGACGCGCTCCAGCGGGCGATTGAGCTGTTTCAGCAGGTGTTCCAGCGCCAGATACGGATTGCGCCGCGCCTCTTTTTGCGGGGGCTCTCGGTGGCTGCTGGGAAATTGCTCGAAGTTCTGCAGGAACCAAACGGTGACCAGCGTGACCAGCACCAGGCCGGCCACGAGTGACCAGATGATGGTGCGCTTCATGCCGCTTCGCTCCGTTTGGCGAAATGCTCGGCCCAGCGCAGGCAAAGATCGCGGGCGCTGGCGGCGTCCGGTGGCGTTTCGGCGTAGGCCGTACGCTTCCAGGCGTCGAGCAGTCGGGCGAAGTACAGGGCGGCCTGAGCGTCGATACCGCCGCTTGCGCGGCGCAGGCAGAGATCTTCCGTGTCACCGGAACGAAACTCGATATGCTTGCGGTGGATCAGCTCAATCAGCGTGCCCCGGTAGAGCAGAGACAAGGCCGCGGTGTAGCGGCCCGCTTCGGCTTCGGCGAGCGCAGCGCCGGCAATGTCATCGGGCATTGAAGCCGGGCGTACGTCGAGACCGAACAGTGTTTCCGGTGGTTTTTTCTGCGCAAGACTGACCCCGGGCAGCAGGTGCCGGTGGCGGTAGAGCACGACCAGCAACACAACGCAGGCCAGCCCGATCAGCACGTAGAGCACGCCGCGCGTGCCTTTGGCCAGTAGATTGGCGAGGGCGACCAGGGAATCTTCCCAGCTGGCTTTTTCTTCCGGCGCTTCGTCCTGCTGGCGTGGTCGCCAGCTGAGTTCCTCGATTTTCTGGCCGAACAGCGGGTCGGCGAGGACTTTTTCGGCCAGCTTTTTGATCTGACCGTCCGGCTTTCTGGGCGGGATGGGCGTTGCTTGCGGCAGGGTGCTCAGCTCTTCAGCCAACGGCCCTGCTGCTTGCTCTTGTGCCTGTGCGTGTCGCGGGCTGGTTGCGGCCCAGGCAAGCCCGCCGGCGAGCAGGGCGATCATGAGCGTGCGCTGCAGCGAAGGGGGCGTCGACGGCGTTGTTTGCCGCTGTCTTTCACTCATGCGCCGGAAGGTGACTTCAATATCCCAGCCTTCGAGCTCGCTGCGCCGGTTAAGGTAGAGCGAAAAGCCGGCGCCAACGTAATAGGGCTCGACGATTGATTCGGCAAGCAGCCAGCTCAGGTTGAAGAGCAGGGCGTAGGTTTCGCTCGACTCGCCGAAAAAAATGTCTGCCCAGGATAGCGCAGTCAGGCCGTCGGACGGGATTAGCAGTTGGATCAGGCCGACAAAACCGAATTCGAAGATGGCGACGATGTGCAGGCAGACGATGGTCAGCCATGCGGCATAGCTGCCGGTCTTGCGTGAGAGAACGCGCAAACGCGCGCGGCCGCTTTTTCCGGCCTGAGCTTCGAGTTGCCAGACCGGCAGATCGAAGGAGCGGCTGATGTTGAAGCGGCGAAAGCTCAGGCCAGCAATCAGCCCGGAATGGTGTAGCAGCCGCGGCAGCGCTTGCCATGCTTCGCGTACCGTAGGTGGTGCACCGAACGAAGCTTCGGCAAAGACCTTGAGCAGCAGGCGGTCGAAAAGCGGTTTCAGCCACCAGATGACGAGGAAAGCGATGGTCGGGTGTTGCCAGAGCAGAGCCAGAATAAGCAGCGAGAAGGGAACGAAGGTGGCAAACCATACGCGGTAGATCGGGCCGCGCCAGTGGCGCAACATGATCAGGCCGAGATCGAGCGCCTCCCAGGGATTGCGTCGGCGCAAAGCCAGTTTGAGCTGGTCAATCTGCATGCGCGGGATGTTCCTTTTGTCCGGCAAAGAGGAAATAGCAGAGCAACAGGAGCCAGACGGCAATGCCAGTGCCAATCTTTACGGCAAACGGCAAGCTGCGGATGGGGGACCACAGCGCTTCGATGAAGGCGGCGCAAAAGGTGAGCGCCGCCGCGCCGTAGAGCAGGCGAACGGCGCCGTGCGCGGCTTCCTTGAGCGCGTCGAGACGGCGTTTGCGGCCCGGAGCGATCAAGGCCAGGCCGATTTTGAGACCGGCCGCGCCGGAGAGCACGGCTCCGATCAGTTCTGGCGCACTGTGACCAGCGACAAAACCCCAAAAGTTTTCGATGTATCCAAGCTCGGTGAGATGGCCGGCTGTGGCACCAATCTGCAAGCCGTTATAGACGAGGTAGAAGATACTGCCCAGGCCAAAGGCAATGCCACCGGCAAAGCACTGAAAATCGATGCGAACATTGTTGGCAATGTAGAAAGCCAGCATTCTCAGCTCTTTTTCTGCGCCTTGGGATAGCTCCAGTCTGCGGGCGTCGGGGGCATACATTTCTTTGTACTGCTCGACGCTCTCCGGTGACATCAGGAAATAGACGCCATCCGGATGCATTTGCAGAACAATGAGCATGAATAGCAAAGGCAAAAAGAACAGTGCGGCGGCGGTGAGGACAAAGCGTTTTTCCTGACGCACCAGGCGCGGCAGTCCGCCAGCCAGAAAGCTTAGCCAATGTCCGGTCAGGCGGGGGCGTGCGCCGTAGATGCGTTGGTGCGCCGCCAGCACACGGTCGTGCAGGGAGTCGATGAGACTGCCGGAATAGCTTCTGTCGCGTGCCAGCGATAGATCCTGGCAAAGGCGGCGAAACGCTGACGGAAGCGTAGTGGCCGTAATGCTTGTGATCGGCGCGATTTCTGTTGTCGTGGTAGCTGCTTCGGGCATTTTTTTTCGCGCTGAATTTAGCCAGCGATCCCATGCCTCCCATTCGCTATAGCGTTGTTGAATAAACCGGGTTTCTTTCATGATTGCCTTGAATCAAGCTTATCAACGGCCAAATCGAGCTTTGCTGCTTTTTGCGCGCAAATTGCTTATATGCCCCGTGGGAGAAAAGGAAGAAGTCTGGCTGGCGGACTCTTTCGGTTTTCATCTGGGTGGTGTCATTGCTCAAAGCCGGCGCTGTTCCCGCAATTCTTCACGGAGTGCGGTGTGGTTTTTTGCGCCGACGCTGGAGCTGTTGTGGCGGAATACGTCGCGGTTCAATGACGGGCTTGCGGCAATGACGCCATTTTCCGAAATAATTGTCTTGCAGATCCCATCTCCATAGCGTTGGCGAAATTGCTTTTCGACGATCGCGTTCATCCGTCGCCGATGATCGCAGCAGCAAGGTTGAGTGCCGTTGTTGTCTTCCCGACGCCGCCTTTCTGGTTGAAAATTGCGATTTGCATAGCCTATTGTAACGTACGGTTTTGTGCTGTGTGCGTATCTCTCCAATATATACAAAGCGGCTGTTTTCCCTTAGAATTCCACCCCCTGCCGTTCTTCTTGGCATCGCTTTTTCAGTCGTTATCAGAGAGTGCCGATCAGATGCTAATGCGCGATTATTCAGCTTGCGCGAGTGCTTGTTTTAAAGTTTCTGGGCCTCGTTCATCATTGGGTTGCTTATGTCACACGTAATGAATACTTACGCTCGCCTGCCGGTGGCTTTCAGTCATGGCGACGGGTGCCGGATCACCGATACAGAAGGCAAGGTCTATCTGGATGCACTTTCAGGTATTGCCGTTTCGACGCTTGGGCACAACCACCCGGTGCTGGTGGGGGCGCTGGCTGCGCAGGCTGGCCGCTTGCTGCATACGTCGAATCTTTACCGCATGCCGCAGCAGGAGCAACTGGCCGACAAACTGGCTGATCTGGCGGGTCTGGACGAAGTGTTCTTCTGCAACTCGGGTTGCGAGGCGAATGAGGCGGCGATCAAGCTGGCGCGTTTCTACGGGCATCAGCAGGAAGTTGATAACCCGACAATCATCGTCATGGAAAAGGCGTTCCACGGTCGCACCATGGCCACCTTGACCGCGACGGGCAACCGTAAGACGCAGGCCGGTTTTGAACCGCTGGTTTCCGGGTTCGTTCGCGTTCCGTACAACGATCTCGAGGCGATTCGCAAGCTTGCCGAGTCGAATAAAGATATCGTTGCCGTCATGCTCGAAATGGTTCAGGGCGAGGGCGGAATCAATATCGCCGACGCTGAATACCAGCGCGGTTTGCGCAAGCTATGCGATGAAAATGCCTGGCTGCTAATCTGCGACGAAGTGCAGTGCGGCATGGGCAGAACCGGTAAGTGGTTCGGTTTTCAGCATTCCGGAATTCGTCCGGATGTCGTGACGCTGGCCAAGGGGCTTGGCGGTGGCGTGCCGATCGGCGCGTGTATTGCCGGTGGCCGGGCGTCCGGATTGTTCGGGCCGGGCAATCATGGCTCGACATTCGGTGGCAATCAGCTGGCCACGACAGCCGCTTTGACCACCATCGATGTCGTCGAAAAAGATGGTTTGATCGCCAATGCCGAGCTGGTCGGGCAGCAGATTCGTGAGGGGCTGGCCGAGGCGCTGCGCGGTGTGGAAGGTTTCGTCGAGGTGCGCGGCCACGGATTGATGATCGGCATCGAGCTTGATTGCTCTTGTGGCGATCTGGTCATGCTTGGTCTGGAAGCCGGTTTGGTAATTAACGTGACGGCAGACAAGGTTGTACGCCTACTGCCTGCGCTTACATTTAGTGTTGAAGAGGGGCGTGAGCTGGTCGCGCGCCTTTCGGTATTGATTCGTGATTTTCTGGGTGCCTAATCGGGATTTGAAATGACAACAGCCAATTCAAGCGTTAAACATTATCTTCAGTTCAAGGATTTCACACGCGAGGAGTACGACTATTTGTTCGAGCGCACGCGCTGGATCAAGGAGCAGTTCAAGTCCTTCAAGCGCTACTGGCCGCTGAGCGACCGTACCTTGGTGATGATCTTCGAGAAGGCCAGCACGCGCACGCGCCTTTCCTTCGAGGCCGGCATGCAGCAACTGGGTGGCGCGGCAATTTATCTTAATACACGCGATTCGCAACTGGGCCGCGGCGAGCCGGTCGAGGACGCGGCGCAGGTGATCTCGCGCATGAGTGACCTGATCATGATCCGCACCTTCGAGCAGAGCATCGTCGAGCGTCTGGCAGCGAACTCCCGCGTGCCGGTGATCAACGGGCTGACCAACGAATATCATCCGTGCCAGATTCTTGCCGACATCTACACCTACATCGAGCAGCGCGGCTCGATTCAGGGCAAGACGGTGGCCTGGATCGGGGATTCGAACAATATGTGTAATACCTGGCTGCAGGCGGCCGAGGTGCTCGATTTTCATGTGAATGTGTCGACGCCGCCGGGCTACGAAGTGCAGCCCGATGTGGCCGGTTTGTATGGTACTGATCACTTCAAGCAGTTTGCCGATCCGATGGATGCCGCGCGCGGTGCGGATATAGTGACTACCGATGTGTGGACGTCGATGGGTTTTGAAGCCGAGAACGAAGCGCGGATTAAAGCGTTTGCCGACTGGCAGGTCGACGCCGAGATGATGGCTGTGGCCAACAAGGACGCGATTTTCCTGCACTGTCTGCCGGCGCACCGCGGCGAAGAGGTCGCTGCCGAGGTGATCGACGGGCCGCAGAGCGAAGTCTGGGAAGAGGCCGAAAACCGCATGCATGCGCAAAAGGCGCTGATGGAATATCTGGTTCTCGGTCGTGTGGATGTTTGAAGCACGGCTGATGGCAAGATCTGACAAGCCTGTCTGTGTTTGGGCTGACTGAAGAGCAAGTGTCAGCGTTTGGGATGACCTTCGGGGTCGGTGCCTTTATGCTGTACATGCTCTTCATTGTTGGCGAATTAGCCTGGAAGTCGAAAGCCGGCAAGACCGGAACCATCGTTTTGTTTTTTGTGCTTTCGTTTGGCATGCTCGGCTTCATCGCCAAGGCCGTTATGCAAAAGCTGTGGGGAATATGAAATGACTGAGTTTCACAATGTCAGTGTGGTCAAGCAGGCCAACGTTTACTTTGATGGCAAGTGCGTCAGCCACACGGTGCAGTTTAACGATGGCAGCAAGAAAACCGTCGGCGTTATTCTGCCCTCGTCGCTGCTTTTCAATACCGGGGCGCCCGAGGTGATGGAGAGCGTCTCCGGTTCTTGTCGGGTTCGCCTGAAGGGCGAGACTGACTGGAAAGTTTACGCTGCCGGTCAGTCATTCGAGGTGCCAGGTAACTCGTCGTTCGAGATTGCCTGTGAAGAGCCCTATCATTACGTTTGTCATTTTGCTTAAGCGGAGGTTCTGATGCCATCTTTCGATTTTTCTTCAGAAGTAGATATGCTGGCGTTGAAAAACGCCATTGACGTGACGACGAAAAAAATCATCGGGCGTCACGATTTCAAGGGAACGACCGCCAAGGTTGAACTGAACGAGAAAGACAAAATCATTGCCCTGTTCGGGGATTCCGATTTTCAGCTTAATCAGGTCAAGGATATTCTGTTCCCGGAGATGGAAAAGAAGGAGCCGGACAGCACCAAGCGCCTCGACGCTCAAGCCGTGCAGAAGGTTTCTGGCGACAAGGTCAAGCAGGATCTGAATATCAAGATCGGTATCGAGAGCGAACTGGCCAAGAAAATCGTCAAGCTGCTCAAGGACTCGAAGCTCAAGGTGCAGGCGGCCATTCAGGGCGACGCTGTGCGTGTGACCGGTGCCAAGCGCGACGTGTTGCAGGATGCCATTGCTTTGGTGAAAAAAACGATCACTGACTTTCCGATCAAATCCGGCAATTTCCGCGATTGAGCGCAGTCTCTTCGGGTGCCTGCTACGTCGGTCGCCCGGCCTGCTTCATAAACTGTTTCCTGTGGGTTTCTAGTGTTTGTCTCGTTCGAGACATGGCGCTGTTTGCCAATTGAGTTCCGATGTCGATGTCGTCCAAGACCGTTGAAGATTCACCAGCGATAGAGTGCGCTAATCCCGGCTCACTTTCATGGGTGGAGGAGCTGCGTCAAGTATCAATGGCGGTCAGCAAAAAATCCGGCAAGGGCACTGCCGGTCGAACTCAATTGTTTTATGTTTTGCGTTGGACCGATGATGCTGCCGGTTTCGGTGTGACGGTGCATAAAGGTCGCGATCCGGTCAATGCCGAGGAGTGCTGGGCTATCGACCGCGTTCTGGCCAAGCCTCCCGCTTTTGCGAATGAAGCGGATTTGACGATTCTTCGCCTGCTTTGGGCGGACCGGGTTTATGACTGCGGCTTGCGCGCTTTTGGCTTGGGGCCGCAGCATGGCGCTGAAGTCTTGCGGCAGATGTTGCTGACCGAGCGCCTCTATCCGGCAAACGATTTCTCGCCTTTTCTACTCGCCCAGCCACGTCCTGCAAGTCTGTCCTGGCGGGTAGATCACAATGGCCGGCAACGACCATGTTTTCAGCCGGATCCGGCGGCCAGTCTCGTTATACCGTTACAAGCGCCCTGGTTTGTTGATCTGGAAGAAAACCTGATTGGCCCTCTGGATGTGCCGGTCGCTCCTGATGTCATCGCGCGTCTGTTTTCCCTGCCTCCGCTTTCCGCTGTCGAGGCCGCTCTTGTCGCTGACGCCCTGGTTGAACTGGCACCCGGCTTGCCTTTGCCGGCCGAGGATGCCTGTGCCAATTTGCGCTGTATCGAAACGAGCCCTGTTCCCGTGCTGCGCTTTGAAACTTTGAACATTCACGGCAACAGGAACTGGCGTGGGTATGCGGCCAGTTTTGAAGAAGGCGTCATTGACGTGGCGTTGCCGGTGTTTCGTTATCTCGATGCGGAGATAAAACCGGATGATATTCGTGAGTTCTGCACGATGCCGGATGGCGAAACCGTCCGTGTTTTGCGCAAGAACGAGCGCGAAACCGACTTGATGGATCGCTTGGCGGAAATGGGGTTGCAGCGTATCCCGGTCCATGCACTGCATACTTTCGGGAGCCCGCCTGATCATGCCTTTGGTTTGGCCAACGAGGAGTCCTGGGCGGCATTCATGCAGGATGCCTTGGCTGCGCTGCATGAGGCCGGCTGGCAAGTCGAGTTTGATGATGATTTTCGTCATCACGCGTTGGAGGTCGATGCCTGGGATGCTGAGCTCATCGAGTCGGATAACGGTTGGTTTGATCTCGACATGGGAATCATCGTCGAAGGCCAACGTTTGCCGTTGGCGCCATTGTTGGCGGGCTTGTTCCGGCGCGATCCGCGCTGGTTGGACGTGACCTTGCTGCAGAAAATCGCTGACGACGAGTCGATTGAGCTGAAGACCCAGACGAACAAGCGTATTCGTGCCCCCGCCGGGCGACTCAAGCCCTTGGCGGCGACCTTGATTGATCTTTTCGATGGATTTTCCGGGGGCAATACCTTGCGCCTGTCGCGCTTTGATGCTCCGCGCCTGGCAGATCTCGGAGATACCAGCCGCTGGCAGTTTCGCGGGCAGGGCGACGTTCTGTCACTTGCCGACAAGCTGTCGGCCGCTCAAGGCGTGACTCATATCGAGTCACCGACTGGTTTGGGGCTGGAGTTGCGTTCGTACCAGAAAGACGGCCTGGCCTGGCTGCAGTTTTTGCGTGAGCAACAGCTCTCGGGCATTCTGGCCGACGACATGGGGCTGGGCAAGACCGCGCAGGCGCTGGCCCATCTGCTGCTTGAAAAGGAAGCAGGGCGTCTGGATCGACCGGCATTGATCGTTTTGCCGACATCACTCATTTTCAACTGGAAGAATGAGGCGGCGCGCTTTGCGCCGAGCTTGTCGGTTCTTTCTCTGCATGGCGTCGAGCGCAAAGGGCGCTTTGGTGAGATCGCCGAGCATGATGTGGTGCTGACTACCTATCCCTTGCTGTGGCGCGATGCGCATGAGCTGACGCGGCATAGCTATCATCTGTTGATTCTTGACGAAGCGCAGACAGTCAAGAACGCGCGCAGCCAGGGCGCCGAAGTCGTGCGCAAAATAGAAGCCCGTCATCGCTTGTGCCTGACCGGCACGCCGCTGGAAAACCACCTCGGTGAGCTATGGAGCCAGTTCGATTTTCTTCTGCCCGGCTTTCTCGGAAATGCTAAGTCGTTCGCCCGCTACTGGCGCACGCCTATCGAGAAGCAGGGGGACCGGCAACGTCGTGATCTGCTGGCTCGTCGGATTCGTCCCTTTATTCTGCGGCGCAAGAAGGAAGAGGTGGCGCGCGAGTTGCCGCCGAAAACGATTATTGTCCGAAAGGTCGAACTCGCCGGCGGGCAGCGCGACCTCTATGAGACCATTCGCGTGGCGATGGATTCTCTGGTGCGTGAAGAAGTGGCAACAAAGGGTTTTGGTCGTAGCCAGATCGTCATTCTTGACGCTTTGCTCAAGCTCCGGCAGGTGTGTTGCGACCCACGGCTGGTCAAGGCGGCTTCGGCGCAGCGCGCCAAGGAACGTGCCAAGCTCGATCTCTTGATGACCATGTTGCCGGAACAGGTCGATGAGGGGCGGCGCATCCTGCTGTTTTCTCAATTCACCAGCATGCTCGCCTTGATTGAAGTGGAGTTGAAGCGAGCGGGCCTTGACTATGTCATTCTCACGGGTGATACCGTCGATCGCGAAGTGCCGGTGCGGCGCTTTCAGGCGGGCGAAGTCCCGATTTTCCTGATCAGCCTTAAAGCCGGTGGCATCGGCCTTAATCTCACGGCGGCAGATACGGTGATTCACTACGATCCGTGGTGGAATCCGGCTGTCGAGAATCAGGCTACTGACCGGGCTCATCGTCTGGGGCAGGACAAGCCGGTATTTGTCTACAAGCTCATTATTGCCGGAAGCATCGAAGAAAAAATCCTCGCTTTGCAGGAACGCAAGGCCGAGTTGGCTGCCGGAATCCTCTCCGAGGACTCCGGCGTCAATTTGAAATTTGGTGAAGACGATCTCTCTGCACTTTTTGCGCCATTGCCGGTATGAAGCGAAGGCTATGATCCGAAAGGGCTTTTCGGTGACTCTTCAGTCATGTCTGTTTGACCGGAAGGGCGATGTCAGGGATAATTTCCGGCTTTCTTCTTCTCCGGCTTGGCTTTTTACCCCAGTGTTTTGCTGGGAGCCGGGAAAGCTCTACTAAACAGGATTGAGATATGACCAACAATCACCCGGCGCTCGCTATTGACCCTTATTACGATGGCGTGCCTGCGTATATGACCGAGGTGTATGACTGGGCTTATGTCAATCCGAAATGGGTGCGTGCGCTGGACCACAACTGGGTTGTTCGTGTTTTGCTTTTTCTCAACGATCAGCGACTGATGCGTGCCTATCTCAACGAAATCAAGCCGGGGATGCGCGTCTGGCAACTGGCGCATGTTTATGGCGATCTGGTGACGCGTGCGGCGCAGAAGGTTGGGGCCAAGGGCACCTTTCATCTTACTGATGTGACGCCAATTCAGATCGAGCACGGCACGCGTAAGTTGGCTGGGATGGAATGGACGAAGGTTATTCGTAGCGATGCCGCCGAGTTTAATCATGCCGAGCAGGGCGACTACGATCTGATCTGCAGCTTTTTCCTGCTGCATGAGGTTCCGGAGGAGAAAAAGTACGAAATAATGGATCACATGCTCGCCAAGCTACCCAAAGGTAGCAAGGCGGTGTTCGTCGATTACCACAATCCCGCCAAGTGGCAGCCAATTCGTTATATCCTCAAAGTGGTCAATCACTATCTTGAGCCGTTTGCCGAAACCCTCTGGAAAAACGAACTCAAGCACTACGCTGGTCAGTCCGATAAATTCACCTGGCGCAAGAAAACTTTTTTTGGTGGCGTCTATCAGTGCGTGGTGGTTGAGCACAAGGATTGAGCTAATCGGCTGTTCTCTGTTTATGGCCTGAAGGTGCCCGTGTTTATTGGCTTCTGACTCGGTTGCTTGGCGTGCTTCGAAGGGCTTCGGGCGCAGCTTGAGTAATGTGGCAGAATAGCTAGGCTTCCCGATTCTGGTGTGGCACAAAATGGAGCCGGTATTATGGTCAGACGGTGTTTTGCTGAACGTGTCGGTGGGCGCTTATTCCGCTTTTCGCTAATTTGTCTCGGCTCGATTGCGGCGACCGCTTATGGCGCGGATGTCGGTTTGGCCGGGCTGTTTCCAGGTAAGGCTCTGCTGACGATCAATGGTGGTCCACCGCGTATCGTTCCTGTCGGCGTGAAGACGGCAGAAGGTGTCAAGGTGCTGTCCATCGAGGGGGAGACGGCGACTCTGGAAATCGATGGCAACAAGCGGGTGTTGCGCGTTGGGCAAAACGTGGCCTCGCAGGGATCTGGTGCTGGTCCTGCCAAAGTTGTGCTGACTGCTGATGGCGGTGGGCATTTTCTGACGACGGGAAATATTAATGGCACTTCGGTTAAATTTCTTGTTGATACCGGTGCTTCCAATGTTTCACTGGGGGCGAGCGATGCGCGACGGATTGGTATTGACATCAGCAAAGGGCAGCAGGGCTTTGTCAATACGGCCAATGGTCAGGCCAGCGTGACTTTGGTCAAGCTCGATACCGTACGTGTCGGTGAAATCGTTTTGAACAACGTTGATGCGTTGGTGCATCAACAGGATATGCCTTTCGCCCTATTGGGCATGAGCTTTTTAAACCGTATGGAAATGCAGCGTAACGGTGAAACCATGACGCTGAAGAAACGCTACTAGGAGAACACTATGCCCCAACGCGAGCAAGAAATTGTCATGTTGCGCCGGGAACTTGAAATGCTCATGGGCGAGCGGCAGACTCTGCTACGCGTCGTAGGGGCGACTGCGGCGCTGATTGCCAGCCTGAACAGTAAAGATCTTCCCGTCTGCGCCGTCGAGGCTGCCGATCTGGTGGCGACGTCGATCAACACCTTGTCGGAAGAAACGCTGCAGGATGCGCTTGATGCTGTGCGTGCCGAAATAGAGGATGAGCAGTCTGCCAGCGAAGACTGATTTTTCTGAGCAAGAACCGCCCCGTGTGCATGCGCCGGGAGTCGACCTTGTTCGCTTGCGTTCTGTGTTGTATCCGGCGCCCCAGCCGGCGGCTTTTTGTTCTGAGGACGGCGTCGATCAGGGGCTGACGCCGGCTTCGGTCTTATTTCCCATTGTATTGCGTGAGCGTGAGCCAACGGTGTTGCTGACGCAGCGTACGGCGCATCTCAAGGACCACGCAGGCCAGATCTGCTTTCCCGGCGGACGTGTTGAACCA
>RRZU011061455.1_pt1 | contig 17647 bp, 17 predicted proteins | sample 2165561 | NCBI WGS metagenome assembly RRZU01 (sample SAMN10456909, study PRJNA506462) | wastewater metagenome | isolation source: wastewater sludge | place: USA: Moscow, Idaho | reverse complement strand
CAAATGTGGACACAAACGGCACAAGGCCAAACGTGCTCATGCCTGCGGCAACGCACATCATATTGGCTTCGGCAATGCCGCAATTAAAATGGCGCTCGGGGAACGCTTTTTTGAATACGCCTGTTTTTGTGGCGGCGGCAAGGTCTGCATCCAGCACCACAAGATTTTCGTGTGCCTGCCCCAGCGCTACCAGCGCGTTGCCGTAGCTGTCGCGCGTGGCGATTTGCGGCGCAGTGTTTAAATCTAGCATTTCCAATCTTATTCCTTTCTTGGGAGCTTTAATGGCTTGATATAGCCCGTGTGCGTGCCGATTTGCGCAAAACGGCAAAGCCTTTACGCAAAACGGATTACACGCTACTGTGCAAGGCGCAGCATTTCGCTTTGCAGCTCTGCCATTGCCAGCGAATATTCGGTGTCGTTTGGCGCTTTTCCGTGCCATGCGGCATCGTTTTGCATAAACGAAACGCCCTTGCCCTTTGTGGTTTGCAAAAGAATGCAGGTGGGCTTTGCCTTTGTGCTGTGAAATGTTGCAAACGCCTTTTCTATCTCGGCAAAATCGTGCCCGTTGATCACCACGGTTTCAAAGCCGAACGCTTGCAGCTTTGCATCTACGGGCGCACTGTTCATCACATCCTGTGTGGCGCCGTCGATTTGCAGGCCGTTTAAATCAATGATTACGCAGAGATTGTCCAGCTTATAATGCGCGGCAAACATCAGCGCTTCCCACACCTGCCCTTCCTCGATTTCGCCATCGCCCAAAAGGGTGTATACTCTGGCATCGCTGCCAAGATATTGTGCCGCTTTTGCCATGCCCGCCGCCACGGAAACGCCCTGCCCCAAGCTGCCTGTGGACATGTCGATGCCGGGCACGGTGTGCATATTGGGATGGCCTTGCAAATAGCTGTCGATATGGCGCAAGGACGGCAAATCTTCTACAGGGAAAAAGCCGCGATTGGCCAGCGCCGCATACAGGCCCGGCGCAGTATGCCCTTTGCTTAAAACAAAGCGATCGCGCGTTTCGGATTTAGGATTTTGCGCATCCACGCGCATTTCGGCGTTATACAGATAGGCAAACACATCGGCAGCAGATAAGCTGCCGCCCGGATGGCCGGATTTGGCCCCGTGCGTGCTTTCGATAATACCCATGCGGATTTGGCACGCGGCTTTTTGCAAGGCAATTGTTTCTTGCTTTGTCATGGCGTTCTCCTACTCTCCAAATACCTTTTTGTAATCCGCTTGAAATTTGGCGATGCCCTCGGTGGTAAGCGGATGCTTTGTCATTTGCACAAACACGCTGTATGGCACCGTGGCGATATCCGCCCCTGCAAGGGCGCAATCGGTTACGTGCACGGGGTTGCGCACGGAGGCCGCGATAATTTGCGCGTTGATGTCGCTATACATGGCAAACATGTCTGCAATGGTGCGCACAAGGCCGATGCCCGACTCGGATATATCATCCAGCCTGCCAAGAAACGGCGACACATACGCCGCGCCTGCACGCGCAGCCAGCAGCGCTTGATTGGCGCTGAAAATCAGCGTGACATTACAGGCAATGCCCTCGCTTGTCAGCACTTTGCAGGCTTTTAGGCCTTCCTCTGTCATGGGGAGTTTAACAACCATGTTTTTATGAATTTTTGCTATTTCGCGCCCCTCGGCAATCATGCCCGCGGCATCCATCGTAGTGGCCTTTACTTCGCCGCTGATGGGGCCGTCTACAATAGAGGCGATTTCGGCGATAACCTGTTTAAAATCGCGCCCTTCTTTTGCAATCAGGCTGGGGTTTGTGGTTACGCCGCAAATAATGCCCATCTCATTTGCTTGGCGGATTTCTTCTACATTGGCGGTGTCGATAAAAAACTTCATTTTAACCCATTCCTTTCTTTTGGGATTGTGCAACAGCAGTGTTCTACTGCTATATTCGGCATAGCCGAATGCGCGCCGCGCTGGCGCGCAAGGCACAAAACCCAGTTTGAAAGAGTGTTCTTTCAAACTTTTTACGCGCTTGAGATACTAAATTTATTTTTGCCCATAGTATGCGTTGGCCCCGTGCTTGCGCAGATAGTGCTTATCTAAAAGCTCTGTTTGCATGCACGGCAGCTGCGCTTTTATGCTTTGGCAATGCCACGCCATGAACGCAAGCTCCTCAAGCACAACGGCGTTATGTACGGCGTTTGCGGCATCGCTGCCCCATGTGAACGGGCCGTGGCTGTGCACCAGCACGGCGGGGATATCGTCTGCGCTTTTTTGCGCAAAGGTTTCTACAATGACATTGCCTGTTTGCGCCTCATAAGCACCCGCAATTTCTTGCGGCGTCATTTTGCGCGTGCAGGGGATTTCGCCATAGAAATAGTCCGCATGCGTAGTGCCCAGCGGCGCTATGCCCATGCCTGTTTGCGCAAAGATGGTTGCCCAGCGGCTGTGCGTGTGCACAACACCGCCGATATTGGCAAACGCACGGTAAAGCGCAAGATGCGTGTCGGTATCGGAAGAGGGGTTTAAACGCCCCTCCACCTTTTCGCCTGTTTTTACATCCACAACTACCATGTCCTCTACCGTCATGGTATCATATTCCACACCCGATGGCTTAATGACCATCAGGCCTTTTTCACGGTCGATGCCGGACACATTGCCCCATGTGAACACCACAAGCCCATGCTTTGGCAGCATAAGGTTTGCTTCAAATACGTCGCGCTTGAGCTTTTCTAGCATGATGTTTTCTCCTTTATAATAGCAGTGTTATGATAGCTGCGGCTTATAACACCTGATACAGCGCAATTTCATCGGTTTCGCGGTTGGCGCAAACAATGGCTTCGTTGCCATTTGCATGCAAAAGCATTGCGTTGGCAGGGCCGATATCGCTGTCGATAACCGTGAGGGTGTAGCCGTTTTGATATTGCAGCAGGCATAAATTGCGCGCGCCTGCGCGATGCCCCAGCACCATTACGGCCTTGTTTTGCAGCGTGCCTGCGCATATGGCATGCAAAAAAGCAAGCGGCTCGGCATGCGTGTAAACGGCGGTATAGCCCGTGCTGTCTTTTTTATATATGGTAAGCGCCTCGCCATGAAACGGCGAATAGGTAACCAGCTCGCGCTCGCCGTCGCCATCAAGGTCAATGAGTGCCATATCGCTTGTGGGTTTATCCAAAATGCATTCCACTGCCCATGCATCCTGCGCAGATGCGGGCGGCGTTACGTGAAACACACCGTTTTGTGCGCCGAAAAGCAAGTGCGTGTCTGTGCCCTCTTGATATTTAAAAAAGCCGTGATTTTTAAATAAGCCGCTTTGAATGGCCGTAAATTGCAGCGGCGGCGCATCGCGCAAAAGCACATCGTTATCCGGCAAAGGCGCCGCCCAAATGCGGCCAGGGCATGTCCAATCGTCTTTAAACGCATGTGCGGATTTGAGCGTGGCGGCCACCACGTAGCGGCCATGATTGGTAGACACAATGGTAAAGCGATGCACAAACGGCAAGTTGGCAAGTGTTTTTATTTGCCAGCCGTGCTGTGTAGGATACGCAAGCACAATTTTGGCATTTTGCGAATCATTGGGCGAATAAAATTCGTGCGTGGCTAAAAAAGCGCCGTCGGTATCGGGCACGTGCTCCATCGTCATCACGCCGCCCGGCCCATGCCACACGGTGTCCAACAGCGCACCCTGTGCGCTGAACAAAAGGCAACGCTCGTGCTTTTCCGCAGCTACCAAAAAGCAGCTTTCTCCGTGATACGTCAGCGGCGCTACCGCATAGCATTTTTCCAGCTGCGCCAAAACCTTTTTTTCGATTTGCATATTTTTGACCGTTCCTTTCTTTGGTGCTTTGCAAAGCGCTTTGCATCCATGCTGTAGCACGGCTTTGCAAAGTGCGCTTTTAAGCCGAACGGCGCACAGCGCAAGGCTTATGCGCCGAGGCTTTTACGCTTTGGCCGCCTGCTCGATTTTATCGCGCAGAAACACCGCTACGTTTTGAATGGTGCGCTGGGTGTCCTGCCCCTCTTTGTGCCAAAACTCGCCCGTAAAGGTGCGCACGCCCTGCCGCCACAATTCTTGCGCGCAGCGCTCGTATTCGGTGTGGCCGCCGCTTGCAAAATCCATATCGCGATATACACCTGGCAATGTTTCTTTAAAATGCGCTGCAAAAATATGCCCGCTGCCAAGCGCTAAATCTTCAACAACGTCTGTATGATACAGCACCGCGGCGTTTTTTAAATTGCCGATATCGGGGTAGATGCCAAGATAGGGCGAGCCTATGTGCTGCACCGCATGCATGGCCTTTTGCACTGTGTCCATAAACGGGGTTTCCATCGTTTCAAACGCAAGGATAACCGCCGCGCTTGCCGCAAGCTCGCTAGCGCGCGCAAGCGTTTCTAAAAAATATTGTTTTGTGCTTTCGTCTGAATCTTCATAATATACATCATAGCCCGCAAGCTGAATGATGCGAATGCCTGTTTGCGCTGAAAGCTCAATCGCGCGCCGCATAATTGCAAGCGAGCGGCGGCGCGTTTCGGCATCATGCGAGCCAAACGGAAAACGGCGATGCCCGCTTAAACACATTGTGCGCACGGGCGTGCCGCTTTGCGCCATTGCACAAAGCAGCTCACGTGATGTGGCATCCACATCGGTGAGGCGCGCTAGCTTTTCTTCGCTTTCATCAATGGAAATTTCCAATTGATCGAAGCCGCATGCGGCTGTCATGGAAAGCTTTTGGGCAAACGACCAATCGTTCGGCATGGATTTTTCATATAAACCAAGCTTGTATTCCATCTGCTGTTTCACCCGCTTCTTAAAAATGAGACGCGCGGGAAAGTATTGGCTTTCCCGCGTGTTCGATTGTGTATTTTAGTCTACCAAAGTGTGTGCCAACGGCAGCCACTCGTTAAGCACTTTGCGCATTTCTGGATCCCAGAAATCCCAGTTGTGCTCGCCCGGTGCTTCAAAATAGGTCACGTCAAGGCCCATTTCGATATACTTGTCTTTCGCGCGGACATTGGTTTCGTATAAAAAGTCCTCTGTGCCGCAGCTGATATATACGCGCGGCAGCGTTTTGCCCTCTTTAATGCGCGCGCCAACCACGTTGTACAAATCGTTCTTTTCAAGGTTTTCGGGGTCTTCGCCAAAAATGTCTTGTATATTCATCGGAGATTTTTTGACATGCTTGAGTACAGACATGTCCATTTTGGTCATTTCAAGGCCGCCAGACATTGTATTTTAACGGACGGTCCAGGGATACCATTATAAAATCGAGCGAAACGGCACGTTTGCTTCGTTTTCAAAGCAATCTGCAAAGCCGCGCTCGTGGTGATACTGCCTGCGGGCAGCATCGCACGGATATGTATATTTGCCGCCAACCTCCCAAATAAAGGGATGGAACTGATAATCTAAGCGATGCTTTTTCATGTCGTACAGCACTTCAATTTCGCGCGTGTCGGCCATAAAGTTGCTCCACACGTCGTAATGAATGGGGATAACCACTTTGCATTGCAATGCCTCGGCCATGCGCAGCACGTCGATAGACGTCATTTTATCGGCGATGCCAACGGGGTTTTCGCCAAAGGAGCCAAGCGCAACGTCAATTTTATGGTCTTTACCATGCTTTGCATAATAAATGGAATAGTGGCTGTCGCCGCTGTGATACAAATTGCCGCCGCTGGTTTTGATTAGATAATTAACCGATTTTTCATCCATGTCTGTGGGGCAAACGCCGCGAATGTCTTGATAGCCGTCTGTGGTTACAAGGCAGGTGCGGTCAAACGAATCCAGCACCACAATTTCTACATCTTTGATTTTCACCGTGTCGCCGGGCTTCACCACGCGGCAGCGATCGGCAGGCACGCCCCAGCTTATCCATGTATCCACCGATTTTTGCGGCCCGATAAACGGAATGTCGGCATCCATATTTTGTAATACATGCGCCGCTAAGTACGGGTCCATATGGTCTTGATGATAATGCGTGGCCAATACGGCATCCAGGCTTTGCACCGCAAACGGGTCCAGCACGTGCGGTATTGCGCGTAAATTGGGCTGTAGGTTTCGGCCGCCGCACATATTGGCCATTTGATGGCCTGCCACCATGTTTTTGGCCGCTTTTGTGCGCTTGCCGTTGCCGGCCCAAAAATCAATGCATAAATTGGTTGCTTTGTCGGTTTTTACCCAAATGCCTGTGCAGCCTAGCCACCACATGGCAAAATTGCCTGCGGGCACTTCTTCTTGCGCAATTTCTTCGTTGAGCCACGTGCCCCATTCGGGGAACGCACCCATTATCCATTTTTCGCGTGTAATTTCGTTAATGTTCATACGCTTCTCCTTATCGCTCATAAAACTGTGTTTTACGAGCATCTTGCATTCGTTTTGCATTGATTTCATTGTAAACGGTTTATAAAGCAGTTTCAATAGACAAATTTTATAATGTTTTGCGCTTCTGTTTAGTAAAACTGTAAAAATTTAATCGTATAATCATATTTTATGTTGCTTTATGTGAAATTTGATGATATATTATCGATAACGAACATAAAATAAGGAGATATGAGCATGAACGTAATATTGGTAATTGATACCGGCACGTCGAGCATGCGCGGCATCCTGTTTGACAAGTGCGCTAGCTTGCGGTTTACCCATCGGGTTACCTACGCCATGACGCTTGGCCCGTGCGGCGCCGCCACGATGGAGGCCGCGGTTTTTGCAGATGGTTTGCGCGAAATTGCCCGCGCCTGCGCCGATTTTGCACAAAGCGAAGGCCTGCACATTACCGCCATATCGTTTACCTCGCAGCGCAGCTCTGTTGCAGCCATTGGGCAAGACGGCAGCGTGCTTTCGCCTTTTTATATGTGGTACGACAAACGTTCGTGCGCGCTTTGCGCCGAGCATATTGCACAGCACGGCGAAACGCTGTATGCGCTTTGTGGGATGTCGCTTACGCCTGTAAGCAGCGCGCCAAAAATGCAATGGCTGAAAAACACCGCTTTAGATGTATATAAAAATGCATATAAGCTGATGGGCATCCATGATTATCTTTTGTATTTAACATGCGGGCGCTTTGTAACCGATGCTTCGCTTGGATGCCGCACCGCATTGATGGACATCCGCAATTTTTGCTGGTCGGGCGAGCTGCTTGCCATGTTTGGCCTTGACGAGGACAAATTGTGCGAGCTGGTTGCCCCCGGCAGCATCATCGGCAGCCTTTCGGATGCATTTGCCCGTGCAACGGGCTTGCCGTGCGGCATCCCGATTATCAGCGCAGGCGGCGACCAGCAGTGCGGCGCATTGGGGCAAGGATTGTATCAAGAGGGCACAATCAATATCAATACAGGCACAGCGTCTTACCTAAGCGCCGTTGTTACAAGCCCCGTGCTGGACCCCAAACGCCAAGTAAACTTAAACACCAGCTGCTATGGCGGGCGCTGGCTACTGGAGGCTGGCAATACCGGCAGCGGGATTTTATATCAGTGGTTTAATAAAGCATTTTTCACGCTGGACCCCGCCAACACCTGCTGCACAGATATGGACAAGGCTGTGCGCACGGTGCCCGCGGGATGCGACGGCTTGCTGTGCGTAACAGATTTTGCAGGGCGCGGCTGCCCAAACACCAACCCCGACGCAAAAGGCATCTTTGCCAATATCGGTTTGGATATGGGGCGTGCACATTTTGCGCGCGCCGTTTTAGAGGGCATTTGCTTTGATATTTGCGAGGCATTTGCACATTTATCCACACTTTGCGCAGAAAATCACATAATTCAGTCCAGTGGGGGTTTGACAAATTTTTCCGAATTTAATACAATATTAGCAGATGTACTAGGCCGCGAAATCATTGTGACGCACCAAGCGGAGGCTACCGCGCTTGGCGCCTTGATTTTGGCGCAAATTGCATTGGGGCAAGTTTGTGATCCGGCAGATTTTTTTGCGGCAAATCCGCAAGGCAGCGGCGACATCTATCGCCCTGATGCCGAGCGCCATGCCATGTATCAAACCATGTACCGCCAGCGATTGCATCTGAAAGAACAAGTATCTCCGAGCATATTTACACAAAAGTAGGAGTGCGCCCGATTTTGTGCCTCGCGTCAACCGACGCTGTTTTTGCAAAACCGAAACGGCACAATCCCCATGAAAGGAATATGATTTTTATGAAAAGCAGTAATGCTGTAATTAAGCTGCGGCAAAAAAAGCTGCTCGAGCATCTGCAAACCGCAAAAAATGATTCGGTAACACGAATTGCATCAAAGCTGGGGGTTTCGGCCATTACGGTGCGCCGTGATTTGGATTTATTGGAAAAGCAAGGCTATGTGCAGCGCAATTTTGGCAGCGCAAGCTATGTGCTGCCGCCAAACGTGGATGTGCAGTATACTACGCCACAGGGCAATCCGTCGCCGGATAAATGCATTATTGCAAAAAAAGCCGCCAGCCTAATCCATGACGGCGACATCGTGTTTTTCAACAGCAGCTCAACCGTGCTGTGCATTTTGGACTACATAGAGGCCAATAATGTGACAATTATCACAAATAACGGGCGCGCGCTTTATGCGCATCGCAAGCGCGGCATTGATTTAATGCTGACGGGCGGCGAGGTATATGGCCAAAAGCAAAGCCTTGTGGGCGAATTTGCTTTTTCTGCATTGGCACAAATTACTGCAACCAAATGCTTTTTGGGTGTAAGCGGCATCAGCGTGGCGGGCGGCATCACCAGCGCGGTTATCCAGGAAACCGCCGTAAACCGACAAATGCTTGCGCGCTGCATCGGGCCAAAAATCGTGGTGACAGAGGGTGCAAAAATTGGCATCACGCGCAGCTTTTTTAGCGGAAATCTGAACGAAGTTACGCATTTGATTACCGATTCCACTGCCAACGCGGACGAAATTGAAAATATTAAACAGAATGGCATCACCGTTCTGTTGGCGAATGAAAAAGAGACGTAACCATACGGTTACGCCTCTTTTTTTTGCATTACAGCTTGCCTTCCAGCACCATTGTGTCGATATAATTTTCCACTTCCTGTGCTGTATACAGCCCTGCATTTGCCACCTTTTCGCGCGACATAACAGGCAGAGCAAAAAACATGTCTGCAAGGGCCTCGTCGCCTTCTAAAACACTGGCAAACGAAGCGGGAATATCTTTCAGATACATTGTAGCATCCCTCCTGCGATTAGTGTGCGCAGGAGGCAAAGCGGTATTCTGACAAATTTTGCAAACGCACTTTTGCTACCGACCGCATAAAACGGGGCACCTTAGGATAGCCGCGCGCCGTATACAATGCGGCGTGCACAGATTGCCGCGCGGCGCAGGGCGGGCTTTAGCATTTATACGTTTTCGCGTGCGCTTGCGCTTTTTGTTTTCGCCTCGGTGCGCGTTTTAGCGCTCGTTTTGGGATTCGCGAGTATTTCGCCTCGGTGCGCGCTTTAGCGCTCGTTTTGGGATTCGCTTTTCTTTTCGCCGTCAACAGGTGGTTCTTCGCAGCAAGCCTGCGGCTTCAAAGCGGCCTTTTGCACCGCGATTTTGCGTTTTTTATACATGCGCCGCCCCACAATTGCCACTGCCGATAAAAGCAAAAGCCAAAGCAGCACAAACGGCAGATTGTATATGATGCGCAAGAAAGCGCGCTCTAAGCCTTCGGCAAAACCATACCAGCCGTTTTTAAACGCCGCCGAAAGCTTTTGCGGGAAGGTTTCTTGCTTATCGGTGGCGCGCTGCACCTCGGCCAAGCGGATAGAAATTTTTGAATACTCAATTTCGCTGTTCATCACGCGACGCTGCGCAGAATAGCTTTCAATTTGATAAAGCACCTCGGTTAAGCTGGCTTGCAGCGCTACAACGTCCTCAAGCTTTTCGGCCTTATCCATCAGTGCAAGCAAGGTATCGCGCTGCGTTTGCAAACTGAAAAGACGCGACTCAACATCCACGTATTGCAGCGTGATATCATCCACGCTTTCGTTTTTGGCCAACACATTGGCCGCTGTGCCCACTTGATTGATAAATGCGTCATACTGCGCGGCAGGCACACGCAGTGTGTATGCGGCGTGGCGCAGCTTTTCGCCCGCGTAGGCATCGTTTGTGAGATTAGACATTTCCACATAGCCGTTTGCGGTGGCAACGGCCTGCAAAATCGCCGCGCTTGCGGCATCAAAATCGGTGCTTTCCATCGTTAAATCGGCATTTTTTACAAGCATCCGCGCAGGGCGCAGCATGTCGTCTGGCAAAACTGTATCAGCCGGCTGCCCCGCCTGCCCGCCAGCGCTTTGCATGGGCGGCATCACACCGGCCGTAACGGTATTGGCTTCGCCATAAACGCCGCCATCACCTTTCATCTCCATTGCCGGGGCGCTATCTGTTACATATGTATTCGCCGCCTGCCTTGCCGATTTAGCCCCGCAGGAAGTAAAGATTGCCGACGCCATCGCAAGCGCCAACAGTGCACTGCATAGTTTTGTCATGATAACCGTTCCTTTCTATCATAAAAATGCCCTCTTATCACCTATACATATCAAACAGGGAAAATATTGCAAAGCGCATGCCAAAATATTGTAAAATTGTTTTTGAATATCTTGACAGCGGCGCGCATTGTGCTATAATACAGTTAGACTAATATCTAATTGTTAAACTATTAACATGTTTTCCCAAGAAAGGAACGGAATGTACTATGTTGCAAATTAATCATCTTACCAAAACCTATGCAAGCGGCAAAAAGGCCGTGGACGATTTATCCATCACGGTAAATGCGGGCGAAATTTACGGATTTATCGGGCATAACGGTGCCGGCAAAACCACTACGCTGCGCTCTGTTGCAGGGATTTTGGATTTTGACGGCGGCGAAATTTATATTGACGGGCACTCTATTAATAAGGAGCCTGTGGCCGCGAAAAGCATTATGGCGTTTTTGCCCGATAACCCTGATTTGTATGATTTTATGTCGGGCATTAAATATCTGAATTTTATTGCGGATATCTACAATATTGAAAAAGCAGAGCGCGAGGCGCGCATCAAGCAGTATGCCGACATTTTTGCATTAACCGGCGCGCTTGGCAGCCCCATTGGTGGCTATAGCCACGGCATGAAGCAAAAGCTGGCGCTGATTTCGGCGTTTATCCGAAAGCCTAAGCTTTTGATTTTGGATGAGCCCTTTGTGGGGCTGGATCCTTCTGCCGCATTTGCCATGAAGCAGCTTTTGCGGGAACTGTGCAATGAGGGCGGCGCTGTGTTTTTCTCTACACACGTGCTGGAGGTGGCCGAAAAGCTGTGCGACCGCATTGCCATTATCAAAGACGGGCATCTTGTAGAAAGCGGAAGCACGGCCGACATCGTGGGCAAATCCAGCCTTGAGCATGTGTTCTTGGAGCTTGCGGAAGATAGCGCCGTAAAGTAGATTAGCTTTACAAGCCGCAACACGGCATAGCTGCTGCATTTCAGGGCATAAAGTGCCGTGTTTGGGGCGCAAAGGCTAGCGTTTTTAGTTGCATAAGCTATCCCCATCGGGGTGCAAACGCTACCGCGTTTTTAACTGCATGGTGCTGCGTTTCCCCTGTTTGAATGTAAATAAAGGAATGATTATATGATGCGTAAATATTGGGCGCTTGTCCGCGTGAACTTTCGCGGGTTAATCGCAAATTTTGCCGGAAGCAACAATACCGGTAAAAAACGCGCTGCCACTGGCATTGGCGCGCTTTGCTTAATGGCGTTTTTGGGGCTGTATCTTTCGTGTGTGTACAGCATAATGCTGGGCTCGATGCTGCGCGATAGCGGCATGATTGCGTTGATGCCGGTTATTATGGCGCTGGCCACCACGATGATGTCGATGCTGTTTACGGCGTTTGCCGCAACCGGCATTGTGTTTGGCAATAAAGACAGCGATTTGATGCTGTCGCTGCCGCTTTCGGCTTTTGCAGTGATGCTGTCGAAAATTATGGCGCTGTATCTAGAAAATTTGTTTTTTAGCATTTTTATGATGCTGCCCGCGGGCGTTGCGTATTTGGTAATGGGGGGCGAAGGCGGCGTGGGCTTTGTGCTGCGCTATCTTTTGTGCAATATCTTTTTGCCGATTTTGCCCACGTTTTTTTCGCTGATTATCGGCTTTATCCTCAGCTTTGTGCAAGCAAAGTTTGGGCGGCACGCATTGGTGCAAAACATATTGTATCTTGTGTTTTTTGCGCTGATTATGGTGTTTTCGCTGCGGCTGAACACTATGGCGGCCTCGCTTTTACAAAACGCACCGATGATTTGGAATGTGTTTTCCACGTGGCTTTTCCCGCTGGGGCTGTTTCGCGATGCAATTTACGGCAACTATGCGGCCATGCTGGGCTTTATCGCGCTGATGTGCGCGCCGTTTATCGCCGTGGTATACCTGTTTAGCACGCGCTATAAAAAGATGCTGACCATTTTATCCTCTACCAAAACGCGCAATGATTACCGAATGACCGATTTGAAAGCCTCGGGCCAGCTGTCTGCGCTTTTACGCAAGGAATTTGGGCGCTATTTTGGCACGCCCATTTACGTGTTTAACACTGGCATCGGCGTGGTGATGGCGCTTGGCGCGGCGGGGTTTGCCGTTTTCAAAAAGGCCGATGTTGCCATGCTGCTTGTGCAGCTGGAGGGCGCGGGCATGTCCGGCGTGCTGATGCTGCTTGTTTTGGCGGCATCGTTTATGTGCGTGATGACTTGCTCGGCCTGCGTGTCTATCAGCCTTGAGGGCAAAACCCTATGGATTTTAAAAGAAGCGCCCATTGCCACCAAAACAATTTTATTGGCCAAAGCCAGCGTGAATATCGCACTGATTTGGACAATTGCGTTTGTGGCTGCGCCACTTTGCTGGTACGCCTTTTCCCTGCCGCTTTTGCAAGGGCTTGCGCTGGTTTTCCTTTGCTTCGCGTTTGGGCCGTTTGTGGCATTTAGCGGGCTTTTAATTAATCTGTTTTTTCCAAAAATGGATGCCGCCAACGACACGCTTGTGGTAAAACAATCTACAGCGGCGCTGCTGGGCGTGTTTGGCGGGTTTGGCGCAATGGGCATTGGCGCGCTTTTATATTGGCTTTTGTCCGATTATGTGTCGGATGTGGCTTTTGTTTTTGCAAGCGCGCTGGTTTTACTATTGTGCAGCTGGGTATTATGGGTGTTTACAAAAAAACGCGGCGAAAAAATGCTGCAACAGCTTTAAGCGCATAGGAGGCGGCATTGATGACGAACACTGCGCAAACAAAATGCGCGGCTACAAAGGCGCTGTATGCGCAATTAAAAGCGATTACCGAGCAATCGATTGGCAGCAGCAAAGCAAAAACAGGCAAAATAAATAAACATAACAAACCAAAACAAAGCAGGCAAAACGAAATAGGCGGCCTTGCGCACGATGCGCAAGGCCGCCTGTTTATTGAATATAGTATTTACCGCTTTACAGCGAGTGATTGCGATGCTTGTCCAAAATGGTTTTAATTTTTTCGTGGGGATCGATAATGGCCGATACAGACATGTCGTGATTGAGCGCGGCGATAAAATAAGCAATGTATTTCGACACGTCCACTTCGTGAAACCATTCGCGCGAGAGCAGCTCTGGTGTGCGATAGGTTAAATTGGTGCCGAAAACGCCCGCGATAATGCCGTCGGAATACGCTTTATCAAATTCTTCAAGGCCGTTTGTAAAGATGGCATACGTGGCATTGGCAAAAATGCGGCGCGCGCCCTTGTCTTTTAGGTTATACGCGATATCCAGCATGGATTCGCCCGACGAGATGATATCGTCTGCGATAAAGATATCCTTGTCCTTTACGCTTTCGCCCAAATACTCGTGCGCCACAATGGGGTTGCGCCCATTGACAATGCGCGAATAATCGCGGCGCTTATAGTACATGCCGAGGTTCACGCCCAGCACGCTTGCGTAATACATATTGCGGTTCATGGCGCCTTCGTCGGGCGAGACAACCATGAAATGGTCGGTGTCTAGCTCTAAATCCGGCAAGGCATATAGCATGGTTTTCAGCACTTGATAGGTGGGCATCACATTGTCAAAGCCCATGAGAGGCACAGCGTTTTGCATGCGTGGGTCATGCGCGTCAAAGGTGACAATGTTGGACACGCCCATTGCTTGCAGCTCTTGCAAGGCCACAGCGCAGTCCAAGCTTTCGCGGTAGCTGCGGCGATGCTGGCGGCTGCCGTATAAAATGGGCATAATCACATTAATGCGATGCGCTTTGCCGCTGGCCGCTTGAATTAGGCGTTTCAGGTTTTGGAAATGGTCATCGGGCGACATTAAATTGTCGTGCCCAAAGATTTTATAGCCCTCGCTGTAATTGCCAACGTCGATAACGATGTATAAATCATCGCCACGCACGGTGGAACGGATAATGCCCTTGCCATCGCCAGAAGAAAAACGCGGGCACTCGCTTTCTACCACAAATGTGGGGCGCACAGAGCCTGTTTCCTTTGCCCAGCGCACCAAATGCGCGTCAATTTTACTGGCCAGCTCTCTTGCGCCGGGCGCTGCAATAACGCCAAGCTCCGCCACGCTTTCCTCTTGCTTGAAAAAGTCTTTTGCACTTGTACTTTGTGCCATCCCCAAGACTCAACTCCCACCATGTTTTTTTGTTTTTAGTAATGGATATCGTTTGATTAAAATGCGGCCAATGAAGGCAGCTGCGCACGCAAATTGCTGATATTTTGCTGTTGCTATTATTGTACCACATTATTGTAAAACTTCCGACAGGAAAATGTAAAAAAACCGATTTTCTGTATTTTGCCCACAAAGAATCAGAAAAAATGCATTTTATTATAGGTTTTGTGAAAGAATGAAGGCTATGCCTGTTTTTGCAAAAATTCTTTCACCTTTTGAAAGGTTTCTGCGCTGATATCATGTTCAAACCGGCATGCATCGAGCGCGGCTGTTTCGCGCGATACGCCAAGCGCCGTTATCAAAAAGCGCGTGAGCACCTCGTGCCGTTCTAAAATGCTTTCGGCCTTTAAGCGCCCCTTTTCGGTAAGCACCAGCTTGCCCCCTTGCGAAAACAGCAAATATTCTTCTTTTTCCAAAATAGACATGGCGCGCGAAACGCTGGCCTTTGTAACGGCAAGGCGCTGCGCCACATCGATGCTGCGCACCGCGCCGTTTTCCCTTTGTAAAAGCAGTATGGTTTCTAAATAATTTTCGCCCGATTCCAGCATGATGCACACTCCTTTGATGATGATTGCGAGGGGATTTGATATCGGCCCGTGGATGCATGAAACAAAACGCGCGGGCGGGTATCCGCCAAAATGATTGGGCGGCCTTTGCGCATTTGCGATATGGTGCGTGCGGCCTATTCTTCGGGCGGATTCTATATCCGCCCGTGGTAAAGGTATAATAACCACTGTGTGGTTATTATACCATATCCGCAGGATATGGTATAATTGCGCATCGGCCTTTGGCCGGCGCTTTTAAATAAAATGGCCGTGGCATAGCCACATGGCCAATAATAACCACTGTGTGGTTATTATACCATATTTTCCTAAGATTGTCATACCCGATAAAACTTTGCAAATTCGTTTCTTTTATTTCCACTCTTGACATTTTTCACACGGCATGGTATTCTAAATGCGTATAGTTAGCATATGCTAACTATCATAAGGAGGGCTTATCATGACACTGGATTCCCTAAAAGTGGGCGAAACAGGCAAGATTGTTGCCGTGGGCGGAGAGGGCGCGCTGCGCCGCCGTCTTTTAGATATGGGCCTTACACCCAAAACCAACATCATGGTGCGCAAAATTGCCCCGATGGGCGACCCGATGGAGCTGCATTTGCGCGGGTATGAATTAACGCTACGCCTTGAAGATGCACGCAAAATTGTGCTGGAGGACACCCTTGTTCAGAAAGAGGATTTGCTATGATTTTTGCTTTGGCCGGTAACCAAAACTGCGGCAAAACCACATTATTTAATCAGCTTACAGGGGCAAACCAGCACGTAGGCAATTTCCCCGGTGTTACGGTGGACAAAAAAGAGGGCGGCATCCGCGGGCACGAGGGCGTGCAGGTGGTGGATTTGCCGGGCATCTATTCCCTATCGCCCTATACCGGCGAAGAAATTGTGACGCGCGATTTTTTAATCGGCGAAAAGCCGTCGGGCATCATCAATATTGTGGACGCCACCAATATTGAACGCAATTTATATTTATCGATGCAATTGATTGAACTGGATATTCCGATGGTGCTGGCGCTGAACATGATGGACGAAATGCGCGCAAACGGCAATACGGTGGATATTAAGCGTTTAGAGCGCCATCTGGGCATCCCCGTGGTGCCGATTTCGGCCGCCAAAAACGAAGGCATTGGCGAACTGATTGACACCGCTATCGCCATTGCCGAAAAGCATGTTTGCCCCGCAAGGCAGGATTTTTGCGACGGCGCGGTGCATCGTTCGATACATGCCACGATGCATTTAATTGACGACCACGCCGAGCGCGCACACGTGCCGCTGCGTTTTGCCGCCACAAAGCTGGTGGAGGGCGACGAGCCGATGCTGGAAAAGCTGCATCTGAACCAAAACGAGCGCGAGCTTTTGGCGCACACCGTGCAGGAGATGGAATCCGAGCTTGGCACCGACCGCGAGGCCGCGCTGGCCGATATGCGCTACACCTTTATTGGACGACTTTGTAAAAACTCGGTGGTAAAAAACGGGCCTGGGCGCGAGCACACACGCAGCGTAGCCATTGACCGCGTGCTAACGCACAAATACTGGGCTTTGCCGATATTTTTGGGCATTATGCTCACCATTTTTTGGCTGACCTTTGGCGTATTGGGAACGGCGTTGTCGGATTTGCTTTCGCTTGGCATTGACGCGATCACGCTTGCCGTTTCAAACTGGATGACTGCATATGGCATTAACCCCGTGGTGCACAGCCTGATTATCGACGGCGCATTTGCGGGTGTGGGCAGCGTGCTAAGTTTTTTGCCCATTATTATGGTGCTGTTTTTCTTTTTATCGCTTTTAGAAGATTCGGGCTATATGGCGCGCGTGGCATTTGTGATGGATATGCTATTGCGCAAAATTGGCCTTTCGGGGCGCAGCTTTGTGCCGATGCTGATCGGCTTTGGATGCAGCGTGCCCGCCATTATGGCCACGCGCACACTTTCTAGCGAGCGCGACCGCAAAATGACGATTTTATTGACGCCCTTTATGAGCTGCTCGGCCAAACTGCCGATTTACGCGGTGTTTACGGCGGCGTTTTTCCCAGAGCACGGGGCACTTGTGATGAGTGGGCTGTATTTATTTGGTATTGCAGCGGGCATCTTAACGGGGCTTTTATTGAAAAACACTTTGTTTCGGGGCAATCCTGTTCCATTTGTTATGGAATTGCCGAATTACCGCTTGCCCTCCCCCAAAAGCGTTGGGCTTTTAATTTGGGATAAGGCAAAGGATTTTCTGTCCCGCGCGTTTACCATTATTTTTGTTGTGTCGCTGGCCATTTGGTTTTTACAAAGCTTTGATTTTCGCTTAAACCTCGCCGCCACAAGCGCCGACAGCATGCTGGCTGGCATCGGCCAGTTTTTATCCCCCATTTTTGCGCCGCTGGGCTTTACCGATTGGCGCGCATCTACAGCGCTGATTACAGGGCTTTCGGCCAAAGAAGCCGTGGTTTCCACGCTGGCTGTTTTGATGGGCACGGGCGCAGAAACACTTTCCGCTTCGCTTGCAAGCATTTTTACGCCGCTT